>Ga0163144_10024242_pt1 | contig 11913 bp, 13 predicted proteins | sample OliLak19BULKMAT1_FD_123175 | JGI IMG/M metagenome (GOLD analysis project Ga0163144, IMG submission 123175) | Freshwater microbial mat bacterial communities from Lake Vanda, McMurdo Dry Valleys, Antarctica - Oligotrophic Lake LV.19.BULKMAT1 | ecosystem: Environmental > Aquatic > Freshwater >...
CGGCAGAAAATGGACCAACTCAAAGGCGTGACAGTCAACATCGGGCAACCCATCTCCCACCGGCTCGACCATTTGTTGTCGGGCGTGCGGGCGCAGGTGGCCATCAAACTCTTCGGCAACGACTTAAACGATTTGCGCACCAACGCCGAGAAAATCCGGCAAACCATTTCGGCGGTGCCGGGCGTGGTCGATGTACAGATTGAAAAGCAGGTGATGGTGCCGCAGTTGGTGGTCAAACTTCGGCGCGACGCCCTGCAACGTTACGGCATTCAGGCGGGTAAAGTGGCCGAAAATCTGGAAGTGTTTTACAATGGAAAAGTAACGGGGCAGGTGCTGGACGGCCCCAAAACGTTCGATATTTTGCTGCGGGTGCAGAACGACGAGCGCATCGACATCGAGAAAATCAAAACGGCTCAAATCAGCGATGCCCAGGGCAACGCCATTCCGCTGGCCCAGGTGGCAGACATTGGCTACACCAGTTCAATCAACTCGATTTCGCACGAAAATACCCTGCGCCGAATCGTGATTTCGTGCAACGTGCAAGGCCGTGATTTGGGTAGTACCGTGAAGGAATTGCAGGCCTCGATTGGTCAGAATGTAAAATTGCCAACCGGCTATTTCGTGCAGTACGGCGGCCAGTTCGAGAGCCAGCAGGAAGCGACGAACCTGATTGGTTTGTTGAGTATTTTTTCCATCCTGGGCATTTTTCTGGTGCTGTACAGCCACTTTAAATCATCCCGCATGGTGTTGCAAATCATGCTCAACGTGCCGTTGGCGTTGATTGGCAGCGTCGTGGCGGTTTTGCTGACGGGCGGAACGTTTTCGGTGGCCACGCTGGTGGGCTTTATCACGCTCACGGGCATTGCCTCGCGCAACGGCATCATGATGATTTCGCACTACATCCACCTCATCGAGCAGGAAGGCGAAACGTTTTCCGAATCCATGATTGTCCGGGGTTCGCTGGAACGGCTGGTGCCGGTGCTGATGACGGCGCTGGTGGCCGCGCTGGCCCTAATTCCCCTCACGCTCGACGCCCAGGCGGCGGGTAAAGAAATTCTGTACCCCGTGGCCACCGTCATCCTGGGCGGACTGATTTCCAGCACCCTGCTCGACATCATCGTGACGCCCGTGGTGTTCCATCAATTCGGGAAGAAGGCTTTGGAGACGTATTTTAAAAATAAAAACAAGATCACGTTTGACACCCAGGCCGCACCGAAACCCGCGCCGGTTGCCTAATCCAGAAATTTTGGATAAGCAGATTCCCAATGGTTGAAACGCATTGGATTATGGACCGTGTCGAATAGGCCTAAGTATCACAGTGACAAAAAATCCATCCGCAATCCCTACTTCGGCGACGCCATGCTGACGTGCGGGGAGACGAAAGAAACCCTTTAATTTCCCCTGATTTTTCCAATCTTGCCGTTATGAAATCAACCTCGATTGCCGGTTTATTCGCTGCCCTCACCTCATCGCTTTGCTGCATTGTCCCGGCCATAGCCCTTATCGCCGGTACGGGCGGTGCGGCGGCTTCTTTCGGCTGGCTGGCCCCCTGGCGTCCGTACCTGTTTGTTTTTTCAGTGGCGGCGCTGGGAGTTGCCTGGTATCAGCACCTTTTTCCAAAATCCGACGCCTGTGGCTGCGGGGTTAAAAAACGAGGATTTTGGGAGTCAAGATTTTTCCTGATAGCCATCACGGCGGGTTCCGTTTTGGCACTCACGTTTCCCACGCTTTCCAAGACGCTTGCCCCGACCCCTGAACTATCCTTACCGAACCGGACGGCTTACCAGGTTGCACGTTTCACGGTCGAGGGGATGACCTGCGCCGGTTGCGAGCAGCACGTTGAAAAGACCGTCGGCCAACTGGCTGGCGTGGGTCAGGTTCGGGCTTCTTACTCCCTGGGCAACACCACCGTCGCATTTGACCCTAGGCGGACGTCGCCTGACCAAATTCGACACGCCATCACAACGACCGGTTACCGGGCGGTTCCGGCTCCTTCAACGAACACTCCATGAATGCCTTACAAACCGATTCCGTCCTTACCTGTCCACAGTGTAATCATCAGCAAGCCGAAACGATGCCCACCGATGCGTGCCAATTTTTTTACGAATGCCCGGTGTGCCACAGTGTTCTGAAGCCCCGGTTCGGCGATTGTTGCGTGTTTTGTAGCTACGGGAGCGTTCCTTGTCCGCCCATTCAAAACGGGCAAGGATGCTGTTGAAATTTCTACGAATTTGCATTGATTCAGGCCATGACCTTCAACGACATCACCGAGTTGCTTGGCAACGAAGCCGAAACGCTCCTCGGCCACGTTTCCCAGACCTTCCCCAAAGAAACCTTGCACCTGCCGGGGCCGGACTTTCTCAGCCGGGTCTGGGAACCCTCCGACCGCTCGCCGCAGGTACTGCGGAGCCTGGGGCAACTCTTCGGACACGGACGGCTGGCGGGTACGGGCTACTTATCCATCCTGCCCATCGACCAAGGCGTTGAGCACAGCGCCGGGGCTTCTTTTGCGGGCAACCCGATGTATTTCGACCCGGAAAACATCGTTCGCCTCGGCGTCGAGGGCGGCTGCAACGCCGTGGCGACCACGTTCGGGGCGCTCGGCGTGGTCGCGCGGCGCTACGCCCACCGCATCCCGTTTATCGTCAAACTCAACCACAACGAACTGCTCAGTTACCCCAACCGCCACGACCAGGTGCTGTACGGCTCGGTTCGCCAGGCCTGGAACCTCGGAGCCGTGGCGGTGGGTGCCACGATTTACTTCGGCTCGGACGAGTCCGGGCGGCAGATTGTGGAAATTGCGCGGGCCTTCGAGGAAGCTCACGCCTTGGGCATGGCCACGATTTTGTGGTGCTACCTACGCAACGACGCCTTCAACCGGGGCAAGGGACAGGATTACCACCTCGCTGCCGACCTGACCGGCCAGGCCAACCACCTCGGCGTGACCCTGCAAGCCGACCTCATCAAGCAAAAACTGCCCGAACTCAACGGGGGCTTTAAAATTCTGAACACGGGCGAAAGTAGCTACGGCAAACTCGACGAACGGATGTACTCCCGCCTCGCCACTGACAATCCCATCGACTTGTGCCGCTACCAGGTCGCCAACTGCTACCTGGGCCGGGCGGGACTCATCAACTCCGGCGGTGGCTCCTCCGGCGAGTCCGACCTGCGCGAGGTCGTCCGCACAGCGGTCATCAACAAACGGGCGGGCGGCACGGGGCTGATATCGGGGCGGAAGGCGTTCCAGCGGCCATTTGCCGAGGGTGTGAAGCTGCTGGAGGCGATTCAGGACGTGTATTTGGAAAAGCAAGTAACTGTAGCTTGAATCGAAAACGCCCTCAACCTGCCCGAAACGTCCCCGCATTTGCTCTCTGAAATTGCTTTCCTAAATGCCTTCTCCGCTCAACGCCATCGTAACCAGATATTCGAAAAAAACACATCAGGCCGAACCCATCGTCTTACCGGAAAGACCAGAGAGAAGGGAAAGAATATCCAAAAAAAGTACCTGGATTCAATCGTTTTGAGTGGCTCTCCGTAAACTTACCCTTTAACTTTCTTTCGCTATGCAACGACGACACTTCCTCCATACGGCTGCCCTGCTTGGTGCTACGCCCCTCACCGGGTTTAATCCCGCGAAAACCACGGGAGCGCTGGCCAAAACGCCCGCGCTAACGCCCGATGAAATCGCGGCCATTGAATCGGCCCTCGGTAAAAAAGGAACGTATATCGAAGCTCAGGCCACCCATACGACGGCGCTTCCTCGCAATGATCTGAAAATCAAAGTAAAAGGCGATCCCGTTCCGATCCCATTTGGGTTCGGTGGTTGGGTGTCGCTGAAAAAAACAGTGGATGGCAAGCAGACCGTGCTCATGAGCGATACCGTGCTATTGGAAGCAGAAGTAAATCCGTTGATCACGGCGGCTCAGGCCAACGGGCTGGAAATCGGGGCCATTCACAACCACTTTTTTTACGAAGAACCCCGCATTTTTTATATGCACCTGCACGGCCTGGGAACGCCCGCCGAGTTGGCTCAGAAGTATGCCGCTGCAATTCGAGACACTAAACTCTTCCCCGCCAACCAACCCCCGGCACCCGCACCCCCGGCCAAAACCGGCAAGGAACTCTTCGATTTGCCCGCCCTGGATGGCATCGTCAAGGCTAAAGGCGTGGTCAACGGCCCAACCTACAAGTACACCATTGGCCGCGACGACCTGACGGTGACGGACATGGGAGCCGAAATGACGGCGGCCATCGGCCTGAACACCTGGGCCTCGTTTGCCGGTACCGCCGAGCAGGCGCACATCGCCGGTGATGTCGCCATGCTGGAAGGAGAGGTCAATGGGGTGATTAAGGCCCTCCGGCAAAATAACATTGAGGTCGTGGCCCTGCACCACCACATGCTGGGCGAACAGCCCCGGATTATTTTCCTGCACTACTACGGGCGCGGCCCGGCCACCACCCTGGCGCAGGGCTTTCGGGCGGCGCTGGATCAACTTGGCAAGAATAACGGCCTCTCGATGCCGATGAAGCATTGAGGTTCACCGGAAAAACACCTGAATTCATGACCCTCCCTTCCCGTACAAAACGTATCCTGCTGAGCATTGCCTGGATCGCCCTGGCCGGGTGTACGGGGCGCATTTTGCCTGGTCGCACCTCTGGCGGGCCATTGCCTACCCGCTTGCGGGCTGGCTGGGGAGTCAGTTTACGCCGTACGCGTTTTTGTACGGGGGCGTGCCACGCTGCTGATGGCAGTGGCGGTAGTTGGATTGGTTGGGATAATAACTGAATCGGGTTCGGCGGATTCCTGAATTCGTAACCCGCTTCACTACAAATCAATGCGGTAGCTTTTGCTGAAAATAGCCGTAAAGCCAGGTGCCCGCGAGGGCACTCAGCAGCGTCACCCCCACCACGGCATACCCGCTGCCAATCTGGGCAAACAGGGGTCCGGGACAGGCTCCGGTAATGGCCCATCCCAACCCAAACAACAGCCCGCCGTAAACCTGCCCTTTGTTGAACGCCTTGGGCGTAATCTGCACCGCTTCACCGCTGAGGGTTTTGACGTTGAAGCGCCTGATGAGCTGCACCGATACCAGCCCCACCACGACCGCGCTGCCGATGACGCCGTACATGTGGAAGGAATCGAAGCGAAACATTTCCTGAATCCTAAACCAGGAGATGATTTCCGCTTTCACGAAAACTACTCCGAAAATCACGCCCACAAGCAGGTATTTCAGGTTGCCGATCCAGGATTCTGGTATAGACTGGTTATTCGGGGCATCACAGTCGGGTAGGGAACCCGGTTGGGTGAGTTGCCCGGTCGGTTGGGCCGTTGGCAGGGGATGGAACATCGTTGGGTAGTTTTTATGGATTGACCAGGCTGAAAATGAGAGGTAAAAACAGATGGGTCATGGCCAGGCCACCCAGCATAAAACAGATTGTCGCCACCAGCGAGGGCCACTGGAGATTGGACAAGCCCATGATGGCGTGGCCGGAAGTACAGCCGCCAGCGTAGCGCGTTCCGAACCCGACCAGCAGACCACCGATGACGAAAAAGAAAACCCCCTTCATGGTAAAAAGATGTTCGGTGGCGAACAAATCGGCGGGCATCAGGCCGGAAAAATCGCGAACGCCGAAGGCTTGCAGTGCCGCAACGGTATCGGGGGCGACGTTGAAACTATCGGGATTTGACAGAAAATTGGTAGCTAAAAACCCGCCTGCCAGCACTCCCGCCACGAAAAACAGATTCCAGACTTCTTTTTTCCAGTCGTAGGTGAAAAAGGGAAGTTTAGCGGGCAAACAGGCCGCGCAGATATGCCGCAGTGACGAGGAGATGCCAAAGGATTTGTTGCCAATCAGCAGCAACGTCGGCACGGTCAACCCAATCAGGGGGCCTGCCACGTACCAGGGCCAGGGGCGACGAATAAGTTCGAGAATTTCCATTGGACTGAACCGGAATAACCTGGTTTTTGGGGAATGTTTTAAGTACCCGATCAGAGGTAAATAGGTAAACTGGAGATTAGGTAATATTTCGATAATCAGTAATTTAAGTCGTAATTTCTACTTGCCAATTTACCCGTTAACCAAGTACCACCTACTTAAAAAGCCGATGCCTGCAATTCAGACAATGCCCTTGCGGACAAAGTTCAGAATCCGGCTTTGATGTAACTCCAGCCTTCTTCCTGTTTGAGTACGATTTCATTGAGGCCGACGGGCACGAACGTTGCCTGGGGCAGCATCTGGTTTCTGCTGAGTTTCTGCGATTTGAGCGTGTTTTCACAAACCGCAAAAACGACTCCTTGTTGGTGCAAGGCCTGAATTTCAGCCCCAACCCGGCTTTGGTCTTTGTGCATAAAGCCGATGCCTTTGTTGTGAACGACGACTTCCAGTTTGGCACTGGGCCAAACGGCCAGCACGTTGTTGAGTTGTTTGGTCAGTGCCCGGTAGGCGGCGGTATCGGGGGTGGACAGGTGAAACACGATGCGGTGTTCGGACGAGGGGGTCGTTTGGGCGATGCCCGGCGTGGTGAGTGCCATCGTCATCAGGGCGAGCATTCCGGCCAGTCGTTTTTTCATGAAACAGTTAGTTTGAGTTGATTCACGGTTTGGTATTGTTCTTCTTTTTTTTGGCTTCCTTCCACTCCCTGATGGGTTGGTACGGGCCGTATTTGTGTTGCCGTTCGGTGAATGGGTCGGCGTAGGGGCCAAAGGGGTGGTCGAACGGTTTTTGGGCAATTTTGGGCCAGTCGCCGCTTAGATTCATGGCCGGGCGGGGCATCGAATTGACGTACGCGGCCACGTCCCAGGCTTCTTCGTCGGAAAGCTGCGGGTTTTCAAACGTTACTCCGAAGGGCATGTTGTATTTGACGTAGCCCGCAAAATGCGAGATGCGGTACAACCCCGCCCCCGTGTTGTAACTGTGCGGCCCCCAGAGAGGCGGGTAGGTGTAGCTGCGTGCATCGTTCGCCGATGTTCCTTCGCCGTTGCGCTGGTGGCAAATCAGGCATTTTTGGGTGTAAACCAACCGTCCCCGAACGGGGTCACAGGCCCGCGTCAGGGCACTCAGTTTATAAATACCCGTTCCCGCAGGCGGGTTATTGGGCGGTACGTCCGTGCCGAGCCACTCGATGTAGGCCAGCATCGCCCGCATTTCCCGGCGCGTCGAATCTAGTTTCCGACCGTTCAGGCTGCGCTCGAAGCAGTCGTTGATGCGCTTGACCTGATTTTCCACACTGCCCGAACGTTCCCGAAACTTCGGATACGTCGCCTGCACTGCGAAGTAGTTGTTGCCCCAGGGTTGGGTACCGGCCTTGAGGTGGCAATTCTGGCAATTCATTCCGTTGGACAACCGGGCCACCTTTCCCCTCGGGCCGAGGAAATCGGCCGTGTGGGCAATCAACTCCCGACCGTACCGAATCAACGCCTGCTCCCCGGCTGAACGTTGCGCAAGGCGTCCCTCGGCGGGTGCCGTCCAGAGCCGGTAGGGCAGAGGGGCTGCTGCCGGTTTTGAGGCGAATGTCGGACGAATCGGTTCGGAAGGCAGGGCCAACGACGACGGGGCCGTCCGCACGTACAAAAGAATTCCCAGCAACAGGCTAAACACCACAAGCAAGCCGGCCAGAACCGCCAGGTTGGCCGCGAGGCGTCGGAGAAGCTCAGGAGCCGGTGAGCGAGGCATTTTGCAATTCGTTCGGGTTAGGTGAACTGATAATCAACGCCGGTTACCTGCGAAAGTATGGTTTGCGGAGCATCGAGAATGCGGGCATCGTGACGCAACACGGGAGTAACCGGGGAGAATTCCCGCAGGTATTCTTTCATCACCGAATGCAGCGTAAACGCCGTGTTGTGCGCGTCTTTGACGGCCTTCATCCGGCACAGCGTCGTGGCCAGGTCGCCTTCCCGTTCGCAGGCGCAAAGGGTGTAAGTTTGGTTTACATCCAGGGGTTTTCCGGCCAGAGTAACCGATTGAATCCGCTTTCCCATTGGCTCGAAGGCTTTGAACGTTACTTCCATCCCCTTGAAACGAACCACCCAGCCCCCCAGACGACGGGACGCTTCCTGGGCGAACACGTTGTGGAGTTCCACTTCGAGCCAATCGTGAATCTGCTGACCCGTTGCCTTGCCGACCCGAATGACCGAATCCACGGGAAGCATATCGAATAAATACCCTTCGGTGATGGTCACCAGTCCATCTTTCCCGGCTACCTTCGGCGGGCAAAATCGGAATCCGTTCGACAGCACCACGTCCGCCGGAACTTTCCACTTGAGGGCATCGACGATGAGCGTGTCGATGGTGTTTTCCACCACGAAATTGCGGTACAGCGGCACGGTGCTTTTCCCGATGACCCGGTCGATGTCGGCCCGGAACGGTTTTTCAATTTCGTCGGCCAGCCGGGCTACGGCCTGGTCGGCGGGAAATTTTTTCGAGTCGACCTCAATGAGCTGGTACGCTTCGCCCACGATTTTGCCCGCTTTCACCGTTAAATCGAGCCGCCCGATGAACGACCCAAACGCGCCCGGTTCCACGATTTTACAGTACTTCGCCTGGATGGGTTTGCGTACCCGCTCGTGGGTATCGCCCCCGAAAATATAGTCGATTCCTTCGCATTCAGGGCTGTTGCCCAGAGTAATCTGCTGTGAAAGACCCAGGTGCGAAAGCAGGATGACAAAATCGCATTGCTCCTGCTCCTTCAGCACCGAACTGTAGTGCCGCAGGTTTTCTTCGGGTTTGGTGTACACGATGCCCTTGCTGTAGAGCGGCGATTGCCGTATGGGAACGAGCGGGTCGGTGTAGCCCAGAAAACCGATTTTCACGCCCAGCCGGACGATGATTTCGTAGGGTTTAAAAATCAATTCTCCCTTCTTTCCCTCCCCCAGGTCGTGGTACATGTTTGTGCAAACTTTGGGGGCTTGCAAGGTGCCCAGCAATTTTTGCATAGCGGCTTTGTAGTACACCACCTCCCAGTTGCCGGGCAAGTAAAGGTCGTAGCGCAGGGCGTCGAGAATCGGGACGAACGCCTGCCCGGTCGTTTTCACCGCCAGCATACTCCCCTGAAACATATCGCCGGTATCCACCACGTAGGTGTTGGCGGGGTTCTGTTGCCGAATCTGGTTCAGGGCGGTCGCCAAATGCGCGTAGCCCCCCGTTTTTCGGAAGGTTGGCCCGTTGTTTTCCCAGAAAAGCTCGTCGTGGGGGTACAACTGGCAATGCACGTCGGTGGTTTGCAGGAGCGTAATTACCCCGCTTTGTGACGCGACTGGTTCCGTCGGCGCATCACTCCGGGCGGGGGATACCCGCAACGCCGGGGGTAGGCCGAGGCTCGTTCCGGCCATCAGGCTCATTTCCAGAAAATTTCGGCGACTTGGCATGGTTGATTGGTTGAACGTTAGCTGTTTTTGGAGGCGAAGATTTCAACGGAAACGCCTTTGTATCCGGCGAATCCCCCAATTGAGCAACAAAACCCAGGGCGTGGCGTGAAGTGCCAGGTCGAACCAGTCGGCAGCTTGCATCCCCACCGCGCCGCCCGTCACCCAACGCAGTTTGCCAACCAGGTGCGGTTCCGGGAAAAAAGGAGCAAGTCCCAGGGTCAGGCTCGCCATGAGCAGTAGCCAGCCGTTAGTCAGCAAGGACTTCATTTTCAAGCTGTTTTTTGGCGGATTCGGGCTTTTTCCAGGGGTACATCACCTGCTGCCAGAATGTTTTGGGAAACGTCCTCAACTGAGGAAAGCCCAGACGAAGGTGGCTGTTTTCCGAAGGAACGTGGGCAGTTTTGAACAAATAATCCCAACAACTCAGCGTCAGGCCGTAGTTGATGCCGTAGGCACCCTTTGGGAGTCTCTCAGCGTGGTGCCAGAGGTGCATTTGCGGGTTGTTGAACACGTACTTCAGCGGCCCCAGCGGCAGGTACAGGTTGGCGTGGTTGAGGTGCCCGACGGCCAGCGTGAAAATGTGCACGATGAAAAAATCCTGAATGCCAAAGCCAATCATCGCCAGAGGAACGTATTCTAGGCTGCGATAAATCACCGTTTCCATCCAGTGGTAGCGCAGGTGCGCGGCAAAGCCCATCTGCTCGACGGAGTGGTGAACTTTGTGAAACTCCCACATCCAGGGCACCCGATGCAACAGACGGTGAATGTTCCACTGGATGAAATCGCGCACAACGAACAAAATCAGTAGTTGCGTCCAGCCAGGGAGCGAAGCCACGCGGACGGCGACCAGATTTTGCACACCGACACTTTGGAGCAAGCGGGTGAATGCCTCGACGGCCACGTTGGAAACGGCGTTGTAGCCGATGAGTGAAAATAGGAAAAAATTGAAAATCATGTAAAAACCATCCAGCCAGAAGTCCTGGCGGAACGCCGCCTGGTCTTTCCGCCAGGGAAACAGCAACTCCAGGCTCCAGACCAGTCCCGAGAGCCCCAGGAGCCAGTAGGCGTAGTTGTGCCAGCCGGGGGACACCAATTCGGTTTTCAAATAGTTCCAGTAGCCGGAATAGCCGTTGAGAAAAGTGTCGAGGAAGTCGTTCATGGTCGGTCGTAGACTTTTTCAGCGGTTTTCAGCCACATTCCCCAGGTGCGGTTGTAGGCATGAACCGCGCAGGTTTTACCTTCCTTATTGAAGACGGCAGTGCCCTCGTTCGTCCATTTAAAAATCCCCCCGTACAGATTCTGCACATTTTTGAAACCCTGCGTCTGAAGTTTTTTAGCCACTTTTTCTCTGCGGTATCCTACCGAACAGTACACCACGATGGGCCGGTTTTTGTCGGTCTGATTCAGGAGTGAAAGGTTCAACTCGTTGTATCCTACGAAAACGGCGTCTTTCAAGTGACTCCCGTCGTACTCCCGTTTTTCGCGCGCTTCCAGCAACAACACCGGCCCTTGCTGGCGCAATTCCACGACCGATACCTCCGGCACCGAGTGCGAGAGTAGGGTTTTGAGCAAAAGGTTATACGAATCGCTCCCGACTCGTTTTTGCTGGGCGAATGCGGGGGATACCACCAGTACCAATCCAATCAAAAGCATTCGTTTGCACATAGAAGCTATTTTTTAGCTGCGGTCGAATACCCAGCCGTTTGCCAGGCCTTCATGCCGCCTTCGAGATTGTACACCGTGTTGAAACCCTGAGCCGAAAGCAGTTTTATGGCTTTTCCACTCCGCCCTCCTACCGCGCAGTACACAAAAACTGGGATGGATTTATCTAGTTTCGCAATCTGTTGCGGAAAGTCAGGGTTGAGGTAGTCCAACTGCCGGGCACCGGTAATGACGCCCTGTACTACTTCGGCATCGGTACGAACGTCGAGGAGAATCCGGCTCGGAGTTTGGGCCAAAATCCGCTTGAAATCGGCGGTACTCAGGGTTTTGACCAGGCCCGGCTGAGCGTGGAGAGGCCCGGCCATTCCCAACGATAAAAGAAAAAACAACGAACTGATTTTCACGGCTGGGCGGTTATTTTCCCCTACGGGTACTGATGCCGAAGGGCAGGTACAAGGGGCAGGAACTTACGAAACTGGTGAGCAGGAAAATACCGGCCAGCCCCATCAACACAATCCCCGCAACCCCTGGAATGATGCCGGTGAAATAGAGGATGACGAACACAACTGCCAGGATACTGCGAATGACGCGGTCGGCGCTACCCATGTTCTTTTTCATAATACGTTGGTTTAGTGGTGAAAATCGTAGAACTACTCCGTTGAAAATCGACGTCTCACGCGAAGGAAATCAATACGGCCAACCCGACAGGCCGCCCGACAGGTTGTAGAGGTTGGTAAATCCCTTATCGGCCAGGTACTCGCAGGCTTTTCCGCTCCGCATCCCGCTCTGGCAGTACACCAAATACGTTTTGCTTTTGTCCAGATTGGCGGTTTGCTCAGCGAAAGACCCGTCCCGCACGTCGATATTGATGGCACCCTTTAGTGTA
>Ga0163144_10024244_pt1 | contig 11912 bp, 8 predicted proteins | sample OliLak19BULKMAT1_FD_123175 | JGI IMG/M metagenome (GOLD analysis project Ga0163144, IMG submission 123175) | Freshwater microbial mat bacterial communities from Lake Vanda, McMurdo Dry Valleys, Antarctica - Oligotrophic Lake LV.19.BULKMAT1 | ecosystem: Environmental > Aquatic > Freshwater > Lake...
ACTGGGACATCCCCGCCGGCAAGGCCTCGCCGGCCACCGGCGCCTGAGTCGCGCCGCCCGCGGCGGCACGCACCCAGCCGTGGAGCACCCGCGCGGCGTCGTCGACGCCGGCGCGGCTGAGGGCCGAAAAGGCCGCCAGCGCCACCTCCGATTCCTCTGTCGTGACCTCGGCCAGCACTTCGTTCGCGCTCTGCAGCGCGAGGCCCGTCTCGCTCCGGTTCAGCTTGTCCGCCTTGGTGAGCAGGGCGAGCAGCTTGACGGAGCCGTTGGCCAGGCGCGGCGCGATGAAGCCGAGCAGCTTGCGGTCGATCTCGGTGAAGCCGAGCCGGGCATCGACGAGGACGACGATCGCGCTGAGGCTGCGCCGCACCGCGAGGTACTCCGCCATCACCTCCTGCCAGCGCAGCTTCTTGCTGCGCTCGACCGCGGCGTAGCCGTAGCCGGGCAAGTCGGCGAACAGGGCATCGGGCGCGAGCTTCGGACCGAGCTCGAACAGGTTGATGTGCTGGGTGCGGCCCGGCGTCTTGGAGGCGAACGCCAGGCGCTTGTGCTGGGTCAGGCAATTGATCGCCGTGGACTTGCCGGCGTTGGAACGGCCGACGAAGGCGATCTCGGGTAGCTCGCTCACCGGCAACTCCGAAAGCTTGCTGGCGGTGGTGAGAAAGCGCGCGGTGTGGGTCCAGGCCATCGCCTGCTTCGCCGCCGCACGCTCGTCGTTTCCGGGGGAGCCTGCCGGCGGCGAGGGCGGCAATGGATCGGTCATGACTGTCCCAAAATCGTCATTGTAAAATCAGCAGCTTTGGACGAGGACTTCCTCCCCCATGAAGCCTGTTGCTCGAGTGAGTGTCGGTCTGGCCCTGACCTTCCTGGGCGCGTGGGTGCTGGCCGCGGCGCCGGCGGCGCCGGCCAAGGCCGATCTGGCCAAGGGCGCGACGATCGCGGCGGGAACCTGTGCCGCGTGCCATACCAGCGACGGTTCGCGCGGCAGCGCCGCCAACCCGATCCTGCAAGGCCAGCACGCCGATTACCTGGCCCGGCAGCTGGCCGACTTCAAGTCCGGCAAGCGCGACAACGCAATCATGAAGGCCATGGCGGCACCGCTGAGCGAGGCCGACATGAGGAACGTGGCCGCGTTCTACGCCAGCAAGCAGGCCAAGCCGGGCTTCGCCAAGAGCAAGGATTTCGCCAGCCTGGGCGAGAAGCTCTACCGCGGCGGCGCCGTCGACCGGATGGTGCCCGCCTGTGCCGGCTGCCACGGCCCGAACGGTGCCGGGATCCCGGCCCAGTATCCGCGCCTGGCGGGCCAGCATGCCGACTACGCCGAGGCGCAGTTGCTCGCGTTTCGCAGCGGCACCCGGAACAACAATCCGGTGATGCCTGGCGTTGCCGCCAAGCTGAACGACCGCGAGATCAAGGCCCTGTCGGACTACCTCGCCGGCCTGCGCTGATCGGTCGCGGCTGCGGCCGTTCCCGCCGACGCGTCCTCCGCCTTGAGCAACAAGGCGTCGACGCCATAGAGCTTGGCCAGCGCCGCGAGCTTGGCCGGCGCAGAGCGGATCGCGAACTCCCGCCCCCAGGCCTGGGCCATGCGATCGATCTCGAGCAGCACGGCCAGCGCCGACGAGTCGAAGCGCTGCAGCGGCCCCGCGTCGACGACGACCGCGCTCTCGCCCCCCTCCTTCTCGAGCGCCTGCTTGAGCATGCGCAAGGTATCGCGGGCTTCGCTGGCGGTCAGCGTGGCGGGGAGAAGGAGCACGCGTCAGCCTGTGACCGGATCGGCCGCTCCGCCGCGGCTCAGCTCTTCGCGCCGCCGGTGGCGGCGGCCTTGTTGCGCTCGGCGAGCTTGGCCACCAGGCCGTCGATGCCGTTGGTGCCGATTTCCTGCGCGAAGCTGTTGCGATAGTTCTCCACCAGCCAGACGCCCAACACGTTCACGTCGTAGATCTTCCACGAGTCGGCGGCCTTGGCGAGCCGGTAGTCGAGCTGGATCGGGTCGCCCTTGCCCCGGATCTCGGTGCGGACCACGACTTCGTTGTCGCCCGGCTGCGAGCGCATCGGCTTGATCTCGATCGTCTGCTCCGGGCTGACCTGGGACAAGGCGCCGGAATACGTGCGAACCAGCAGCAGCTTGAATTCGTCCGCCAGGCGCTTCTGCTGCTCGGGGGTCGCCTGGCGCCAGTACCGGCCCACGGCCGACGCGGTCATGCGCCGGAAATCGACATACGGCATGACCTTCTGGTCGACCAGCGCACTCACCTTCTTCACGTCTCCGGCCTGGATCGACTTGTCGACCTTGACCGACTCGAGCACGTCGGTCGAGAGCTCCTTGACCAGCGCGTCCGGAGCCTTGCCCGCCTGCGCATGGGCACCGACGGCGACGAGCAGGGCGGCAGCGGCAGCAAGCCAGCCGGAGGTTCTTGTTATGGCGATCATGGCGAGGTCCTTGCGTGGAGAGGTGCGGCAGCGTGCATCATTTCGCGCGCCCCTGCTGTCGGCGGGGCACTCAGCGTGCCGGGGCCGATCCGGCCGAAGCCGGGCCGGAGGCAGGCCCTGCCGAAGCCAGCGGCGCCGGAGCCGCCGGGCTCGCCGCCGAGCCGGCGGCATCGGCCGGCGCGCCGTCGGAAGGCGGCGGCGTCTCCGCCTCGTAGCCGTCGAACACCAGGCTGCGCCGCCGCTGCAGGTAGGCGTCGCGGATGAAGGTGTACTTGTCGAGCGCGATGTCGTCGATGACGCGGGTGGCGCCGAGCAGGCTGGCACGGGTGTTGACGATCTGCAGCGCGGTCAGGCTGACCTGAGTTCCGGTGCCGTTGAAGAAGGCCGGGGGGCTGGCGAGGCGATCCACCGGGATCGCCGCGGCGTCGCGGACGGTCGAGGGCCCGAACAGCGGAAGCACGATGTAGGCGCCGGCGCCGACGCCGTAGCGCCCGAGCGTCTGTCCGAAGTCCTCGTAGTGATGGTCGAGGCCCAGCTCCGAAGCCACATCGAGCAGGCCGAACAGGCCGAACAAGGTGTTGGTGCTGACCCGCGTCACGTCGTCGAAGCCGGCGCTGAACTTGCCTTGCGCCAGGTTGTTGATCGCCGACCACGCGTCCGCGAAATTGTTGTAGAAATTGCCGACGCTGCGCCGCACCAGCTGAGGCACGACATCGGTGTACGCGGTGGCAACCGGCTTGAGCACCGCCCGGTCCAGGTCCTCGTTGAAGTTGAAGACCTTGCGGTTCCAGTTCTCCCAGGGATCGAGACGCTGGCCCGGCCCGCCCCGCGCCGCCTGGATGGTGGTGCAACCGACGAGCGCCAGGGCCAGCAGCCCGCCGGTCAGCCCTCGGGTGAAGTGCATTGCGACTCGTCGACTCATTTCTTGGTACCGCTCGCCGCTGGAGCAGACGGCGTACCCGCGTCGGCGGCCTTGCTGAAGAGGAACTGGCTGATCAGGTTCTCGAGCACCACCGCGGACTGCGTCTGCTTGATCTCGTCGCCGGATCCGAAGCTCTTTTCCTGGAAGCCGGGCTCGATGCCGATGTACTGGTCGCCGAGGAGGCCGGAGGTCAGGATCCGCGCCGACGAGTCGGACGGGAACTGGACCGCCCGGTCGATCTCGATCCGCACCGCGCCCTGGTAGCGCTTCGGGTCGAGGGTGATGGCCGCGACCCGGCCGACGGTGACGCCGGCGCTGCGCACAGGCGCCCGCACCTTCAGCCCGCCGATGTTGTCGAAGTAGGCGGTGAGCGCGTAGGTATCCCCGCCGCCGAAGCTGCTCAGGTTGGCGGCCTTGAGCGCCAGGAACAGCAGCCCCAGCATGCCGAGCAGCACGAACACGCCGACCAGCGTCTCTACGCTTTTTCTTCCCATGACTCCATCCTCGATCCAGCCCCGATGCTAACGGCCACCCGGTCAACCCGCCGGCGTGGAGAACATGATCGCCGTCAGCACGAAGTCCATGATCAGCGTCGCCAGCGAGGCGACGACCACGCCCCGCGTGGTCGCGTCGGACACGCCCTTGGGCGTCGGCTCCGCCTCGTAGCCCTGGTAGAGGGCGACGAACGTGCAGATCACCCCGAATACAACGCTCTTGACGATGCCGTTGCCGACATCGCGCCAGGCATCGACGCCGGAATGCATGATCGACCAGAAGTTGCCGGCATCGACGCCGATGAGCAGCACCGCCAGGACGTAGGCGGAGAGGATGCCGACGGTCGAGAACAGGATCGCCAGGATCGGCATGGCGATGATGCCGCCGATGAAGCGCGGCGCGAGGATCCGCTCGACCGGATCGAGCGCCATCATGTCGAGCGCCGCGAGCTGCTCGCCGGCCTTCATCAGGCCGATCTCGGCCGTGAGGGACGTCCCGGCGCGGCCGGCGAACAGCAACGCCGCGAGCACCGGGCCCAGCTCGCGCGTCAGCGACAGGTTGACGATCAGGCCGAGAGAATCGGTGGCGCCGTACCGGACCAGGGTGTAGTAGAGCTGCAGCGCCAGCACGAAGCCGACCGCCAGCCCGGAGGCGACGATGATCAGCACCGAGAGGTTGCCGATGGCGTGCACCTGGGCAACGATCAGGTAGGGTCGCTTGAAGGCCGCGCCGCAGGCCCGCAGCAGCGCCCAGAACAGCGCCGCATGGTGGCCGAGGATGCGCAGGACCTCGAGGGTGGCGGCGCCGAGCCGCGCGACCAGGTTCGTCACCGCGGCGCCGGCCGCCGGAAGGCCGCGGTCAAGCGCGAACCCCCAGTTCTTCCGCCAGCGGCGGCGCCGGATAGTGAAACGGCACCGGTCCGTCCGGCTCGCCGCGGATGAACTGGCGAACCATCGGATCCTGCGACTCGACCAGCTGCTCCGGCCGGCCGCGCGCCAGCACCTTGCCCTTCGACGACATCAGGTAAGCATAGTCGCAGATGCGAAAGCACTCGGCGACGTCGTGCGACACCAGGATCGAGGTCGCGCCGGTGGTGTCGTTGAGGGTGCGGATCAGGTTGGCGGCCACCGCCAGCGAGATCGGATCGAGCCCGGTGAAGGGCTCGTCGTAGAGCAGCAGCTCCGGATCGAGCGCCATGGCGCGGGCCAGGGCGACGCGCCGCGCCATCCCGCCGGAGATCTCGGCGATGCGCAGCGCCGCGGCGCCGCGCAGACCCACGGCATTGAGCTTCATCAGGACGACGTCGCGGATCATCGACTCGGTGAAGTCGGTGTGTTCGCGCAGCGGAAAGGCGACGTTCTCGAACACCGACAGGTCGGTGAACAGCGCGCCGAACTGGAACAGCATGCCCAGCCGGCGGCGAATCGAGAACATGCGCTCGGGATCGTTGCGGTCGACCGTCTCGCCGTCGAAGCGGATCGTCCCGCTTCGCACCGGATGGACGCCGCCGATCAGGCGCAGCAGCGTCGTCTTGCCGCTGCCGGAGCCGCCGAGGATGGCGGTGACCTTGCCACGGCCGAAATCGAGCGAGACGTCGTCGAGGATGGTCCGCGGCGACCCCTCGTAGCCGAAGGTGACGTGGTCGATCTCGACCAGCGCCTCCGGGTTCTTCGCTTCGACCTGGGCGGCCGCGGCCTCCGGGCTCGGCATGCTCAGCGCGGCAACTGGCTCGAGCCCATCAGGAACTCGTCGACCGCGCGGGCCGCCTGGCGTCCTTCGCGGATCGCCCAGACGACGAGCGACTGGCCGCGCCGCATGTCGCCCGCCGCGAACACCTTCTCGACGTTGGTCGCGTAGCCGCCGTCGGCCTCGACATGCGCCCTGGCATTGCCGCGCGCATCGCGCTCGACGCCGAACGCCTGGAGCGTGCCCGCCACCGGGCTGACGAAGCCCATGGCCAGCAACACCAGGCCGGCCGGGATGACCTCTTCGGTCCCCGGCACCTCGACCATCCTGCCGTCCTTCCAGTCGACCCGGACCGACTTCAGCGCCTTGACCTTGCCGCCTTCGCCGATGAACTCCTTGGTGGCGATCGCGAACTCCCGCTCGCAGCCTTCCTCGTGGCTGGACGAGGTGCGCAGCTTGGTCGGCCAGTAAGGCCAGACCAGCGGCTTGTCCTCGTGATCGGGTGGCATCGGCATGAGCTCGAACTGGGTGACGCTCCTGGCGCCATGCCGGTTGCTGGTGCCAACGCAGTCGCTGCCGGTGTCGCCGCCGCCGATGACGATCACGTCCTTGCCGTCGGCACGGATCTGGCGCTCGATCCTGCCGCCGGCATTGACCTTGTTCTGCTGCGGCAGGAACTCCATCGCGAAGTGGATGCCGTCGAGATCGCGACCCGGCGCCGGCAGGTCGCGCGAGCGCTCGGCGCCGCCGGTCAGGACCACCGCCTCGAAGCTCGCCTGCAGCTCGTCGGCGCCGATGCTCTCGCTCGACCAGTCGGTGACGCGCTCGTCGCCCTCCATCCGGCCGACCCGCACGCCGGTCCGAAAGACCACGCCTTCGGCCTGCATCTGCGCGACGCGCCGGTCGATGTGCGTCTTCTCCATCTTGAAGTCGGGAATGCCGTAACGCAGCAGGCCGCCGATCGCGTCGTTCTTCTCGAACACCGTGACGTCGTGTCCGGCGCGCGCCAGCTGCTGCGCGGCGGCGAGCCCGGCCGGCCCGGAGCCGACCACGGCGACCTTCTTGCCGGTCTTGTGCGCGGGCGGCCTGGGTACGACCCAGCCCTCGCTCCAGGCGCGGTCGATGATCGCGTGCTCGATCGACTTGATGCCGACCGGCTCGTCGTTGATGTTGAGCGTGCACGCCTCTTCGCACGGTGCCGGGCAGATCCGGCCGGTGAACTCGGGAAAGTTGTTGGTCGAGTCCAGCACCGCGAAAGCCATCTTCCAGTCGGCGCGGTAGACCAGGTCGTTGAAGTCGGGAATGATGTTGTTGACCGGGCAGCCGCTGTTGCAGAACGGCGTGCCGCAGTCCATGCAGCGCGCGCTCTGCACCTTGGCCTCGTCCTCCTTCAGCGTGTGCACGAACTCGCGAAAGTTCTTGACGCGCTTCTTCACCGGCTCGAGGTCTTCCTCCACGCGCTCGAAGTTCATGAAGCCGGTCACATTGCCCATCGCCGCGCTCCTCCCTTGCTGTGCTGCACGCCGCTCACTTCGGTGCGCTGATCTTGATCGTCTTCGGCACGCCGCCCCTGGCCTTGGCGATCGCGTCCTCGGCCGCCGAGCCGGCGCGGATCTCGCCGAGCGCGGTCATCGCCTTCAGGCTGATCTCGGCCAGCGCCCGCTTGTACTCGTTCGGGAACACCTTGACGAACCTGCCCCGCGCCTCGGCCCAGTGGTCGAGGATCTCGCGGGCGCGCAGGCTTCCGGTCCACTTGTGGTGGTCGGCAACCAGCGCCTTGAGCAGCGCCTCGTCGGTCTGCTCCCGATGCCAGATCGCCCGCTCGACCGACTTCTCCTGGTCGGCCGTGGTCGCGACCGGCGCGAGCGAGACCATCGAGGTGTTGCAGCGCGACGCGAACTGGCCGTCCTCGTCGTAGACGTAGGCGATGCCGCCGCTCATTCCTGCCGCGAAATTGCGCCCGGTCTTGCCGAGCACGACCACGGTCCCGCCGGTCATGTACTCGCACCCGTGGTCGCCGGTGCCTTCGACCACCGCGGTCGCGCCCGACAGGCGCACCGCGAAGCGCTCGCCGGCCACACCGCGGAAGAACGCCTCGCCGCTGGTCGCGCCGTAGAGCACGGTGTTGCCGACGATGATGTTGCTCGTCGCCTCGCCGCGGAAATCGATGCTCGGCCGGATCGCCAGTCGGCCGCCCGAGAGGCCCTTGCCGGTGTAGTCGTTGGCATCGCCGATCAGGTAGATGGTGATGCCCTTGGCGAGGAAGGCGCCGAAGCTCTGGCCGCCGGTGCCTTCCATCTGGATGAAGATGGTGTTGTCGGGCAGGCCTTCGGGGCGTGCGCGGATCAGCTCGCCCGAGAGCATGGCGCCGACCGTGCGGTTGACGTTGCGCGCTTCCTCGAGCAGCTGGACCTTCTCGCCGCGGTCGATCGCCGGCCGGCACTTCTCGATCAGGCGGACGTCCAGCGCCTTGTCGAGGCCGTGGTCCTGCGACTCGACGTGGCGGCGAGCCACCGACGCGGGCGCCGCCGGCGCATGCAGGACGCGCGAGAAGTCGAGCCCCTTGGCCTTCCAGTGGGCGATGCCCTTCCTGGTGTCGAGCAGGTCGACCCGGCCGACCAGCTCGTCGAAGGTTCGGATGCCGAGCTGCGCCATGATCCGGCGCGCTTCCTCGGCGACGAAGAAGAAGTAGTTGACGACATGCTCGGGCCGGCCCTGGAACTTGGCGCGCAGCACCGGGTCCTGCGTCGCCACGCCCACCGGGCAGGTGTTGAGGTGGCACTTCCTCATCATGATGCAGCCCTCGGCCACGAGCGGCGCGGTGGCGAAGCCGAACTCGTCGGCGCCGAGCAGCGCGCCGACGATCACGTCGCGGCCGGTCTTCATCTGGCCGTCGGCCTGGACGCGGATGCGGCCGCGCAGGCGGTTGAGCACCAGCGTCTGCTGCGTCTCCGCCAGGCCCAGCTCCCAGGGCGTGCCGGCATGCTTGATCGAGCTCCAGGGCGAAGCACCCGTGCCGCCGTCGTGGCCGGCGATGACGACGTGGTCGGCCTTGGCCTTGGCGACGCCTGCCGCGACCGTGCCGACCCCGACCTCGGAGACGAGCTTGACGCTGATGCTGGCCTTGCGGTTGGCATTCTTCAGGTCGTGGATCAGCTGCGCCAGGTCCTCGATCGAGTAGATGTCGTGGTGCGGCGGCGGCGAGATCAGGCCGACACCCGGCACCGAGTAGCGCAGCCGGCCGATGTACTCGCTGACCTTGCCGCCGGGCAGCTGGCCGCCCTCGCCCGGCTTGGCGCCCTGGGCCATCTTGATCTGCAGCTGGTCGGCCGAGACCAGGTACTCGGTGGTCACGCCGAACCGGCCCGAAGCGACCTGCTTGATCTTCGAGCGCAGCGAATCGCCCGCCTTGAGCGCGAAGTCGACGACGATGTCGCCCTTGCCGATGATGTCGCCGAAGTGCGTGCCTTCGGCGATCGTCTCGCCCCGCATCTCGGCGCGATAGCGCGCCGGGTCTTCGCCGCCCTCGCCGGTGTTCGACTTGCCGCCGATCCGGTTCATCGCCACGGCGAGCGTGGCGTGGGCCTCGGTCGAGATCGAGCCGAGCGACATCGCGCCGGTGGCGAAGCGCTTGACGATCTCGACCGCGGGCTCGACCTCGGCGATCGGCACCGACTTCGCCGGATCGACGACGAAATCGAACAGGCCGCGCAACGTCATGTGGCGCTTGCTCTGGTCGTTGATGAGCCTCGCATACTCCTGGTAGGTCTCGAAGCGGTTCGAGCGCACGCCGTGCTGCAGCTTGGCGATCGCATCCGGCGTCCACATGTGCTCTTCGCCGCGCACTCGCCATGCGTATTCGCCGCCGGCATCGAGCATGCCTTCGAGCACCGGGTCGTTACCGAAGGCGGCGCGATGCATCCGGATCGCTTCCTCGGCGACCTCGAAGATGCCGATGCCGCCGATCTGGCTGGCGGTGCCGCGGAAGTAGTTCTCGACCAGCGTCTTCTCGAGGCCGATCGCCTCGAACAGCTGGGCGCCGCAGTACGACATGTAGGTCGACACGCCCATCTTCGACATGATCTTCGACAGACCCTTGCCGATCGCCTTGATGTAGTTGTAGGTCGCCTTCTCGGTGCCGAGCTCGCTCGGCAGGTCGTTGTGCAGCGCCGCCAGCGTCTCGAGGGCGAGGTACGGATGCACCGCCTCCGCCCCGTAGCCGGCCAGGACGCTGAAGTGATGCACCTCGCGCGCCGAGCCGGTCTCGACCACCAGTCCGGCGGTCGTGCGCAGGCCCTCGCGCACCAGATGCTGGTGCACCGCCGAGAGCGCCAGCACGGCCGGCAGGGCGACGTGCTCGCGGTCGACCTTGCGGTCGCTGATGATCAGGATGTTGTGACCGCTCTTGATGGCGTCGACGCTCTCGGCGCACATCGAGGCCAGCTTGGCCTCCACGCCCTCGGCGCCCCAGGCGAGCGGATAGGTGATGTCGAGCTCGTGGCTCTTGAACTTGGCCGAGGTGCAGCCCTCGATCTCGCGCAGCCGCGCCATGTCGGCAAAGTCGAGGATCGGCTGCGCGACCTCGAGCCGCATCGGCGGGTTGACGGCGTTGATGTCGAGCAGGTTCGGCTTCGGGCCGATGAACGACACCAGCGACATCACGATCGCCTCGCGGATCGGATCGATCGGCGGATTCGTCACCTGCGCGAACAGCTGCTTGAAGTAGTTGTAGAGCGGCTTGTCCTTGTCGGAGAGCACGGCCAGGGGCGAGTCGTTGCCCATCGAGCCGATGCCCTCCTCGCCCGCCTGCGCCATCGGGCTCATCAGGAACTTGATGTCCTCCTGCGTATAGCCGAAGGCCTGCTGCCGGTCGAGCAGGCTCTCGGTCGACGCCGGGCGCGACGCCGACGCGGGCAGGTCCTCGAGCTTGATCCGCACGCCGTCGACCCACTGCCGGTACGGCTTGGCCGAGGCGAACTGGTTCTTCAGCTCCTCGTCGTCGACGATCCTGCCCTGCTCGAAGTCGATCAGGAACATCTTGCCCGGCTGCAGGCGCCACTTCTTGACGATCCGGCTTTCGGCGATCGGCAGCACGCCGGACTCCGAGGCCATGACCACCAGGCCGTCGTCGGTGACGATGTAGCGCGCCGGTCGGAGGCCGTTGCGGTCGAGGGTGGCGCCGATCTGCCGGCCGTCGGTGAAGACCATCGCCGCCGGGCCGTCCCACGGCTCCATCATCGCCGCGTGGTACTCGTAGAAGGCGCGCCGGCGCGGCTCCATCGTCGTGTGCTGCTCCCACGCCTCGGGGATCATCATCATCACCGCGTGGGCGAGCGAGTAGCCGCTCATCGTCAGCAGCTCGAGCGCGTTGTCGAAGGTGGCGGTGTCGCTCTGCCCTTCGAACGAGATCGGGTAGAGCTTCTTCAGGTCGTCGCCGAGCACCGGCGACTTCATCACGCCTTCGCGGGCGCGCATCCAGTTGAAGTTGCCCTTGACGGTGTTGATCTCGCCGTTGTGCGCGACCATCCGGTAGGGATGCGCCAGCGGCCACTCGGGGAAGGTGTTGGTCGAGAAGCGCTGGTGCACCAGGGCCAGCGCCGAGACCAGACGCGGGTCCTGCAGATCCTGGTAGTACCTGCCCACCTGGTGGGCGAGCAGCAGGCCCTTGTAGATCACCGTGCGACAGCTCATGCTCGGCACGTAGTACTCGCGGCTGTGCGTCAGCTTCAACGCCTGGATCGCGCTCGACGCGGTCTTGCGGATGACGTAGAGCTTGCGCTCGAGCGCGTCGGGCACGATCACGTCGGGGCCGCGGCCGATGAAGATCTGGCGCAGCACCGGCTCCTTGGCGCGCACCGCCGGCGACATCTCCATCTCGCGGTCGACCGGCACGTCGCGCCAGCCGAGCAGCACCTGGCCCTCGGCCCGCACCGCGCGCTCGAGCTCCTGCTCGCAGGCCAGCCGCGAGGCGTGCTCCTTCGGCAGGAACACCATGCCGACGCCATACTCGCCCGGCGCCGGCAGGGTGACGCCCGCGGCCGCCATCTCGGCGCGATAGAACTCGTCGGGAATCTGGATCAGGATGCCGGCGCCGTCGCCCATCAGGGGATCGGCGCCGACGGCGCCGCGATGGGTCAGGTTCTCGAGGACCTGCAGGCCCTGCTCGACGATCGAATGCGACTTCGAGCCGGCGATGTGGGCGACGAAACCGACGCCGCAGGCATCGTGCTCCTGGGCGGGAGAGTAAAGGCCGTCGCGGGCGGCGCTCGCCAGTTCTTCGCGCGACGCGCCCTGCTCTGCTCCGTTGTCACCCATGGCGCGCCCCAGCTCCGCTATCGAGGGACGGAGAATACCGCAGCGCAGCAATACCGGTGCC
>Ga0163144_10024245_pt1 | contig 11912 bp, 7 predicted proteins | sample OliLak19BULKMAT1_FD_123175 | JGI IMG/M metagenome (GOLD analysis project Ga0163144, IMG submission 123175) | Freshwater microbial mat bacterial communities from Lake Vanda, McMurdo Dry Valleys, Antarctica - Oligotrophic Lake LV.19.BULKMAT1 | ecosystem: Environmental > Aquatic > Freshwater > Lake...
AACGCCGGCGCGGCTCGGGACATGGCAGCGATAAGCCTGGAGGTCTACCAGGAAATGTGGGACGCCAAAGACCTCGAGACGCTAGCCGCCGCGCTCGGCGTCTCGAAGGAAGAGCTCGAGACCCTGACTCCCGAGCAGCGCGACTTGCGCATGGCGAACAAGTCCATCCCCACGGACCCCGAGAGCGAGACCATGTTCCATGTCTCGACGATCAGCCCCCAGGAGGTCAACGCCCTGTTCGACCATCCCGGTATGACCGTCATCCTCCAAGGGGTGCGGCGGAATCCGTGGGAAAACCCGCCCGACGCCGTCCAGGGCCGGGTCTATCAAGAGTGCTATTGGAGGGCGCACAAGTGGGCGAGCTACGAGGCGGAGGCCTACGCCCGGCGAGTCTCGACCTACCAGTTCCGCGCGCCCGGCGAGTGGTTCGCCGAGGCTTATTCCTCGTTCCGTGGAGCGCCGGGCGTCAAGCCCCTTCTTCATGTCGACCCGGCGACTTACCTCTGGTTCTGCGTCAACCTCGATGAGCCGCATGCCGCACTCATGGAAGCGCGCATCGAGGACGAACATCAGCGCGCCAGCGCCGAGGGTCAATAAGCGTGTCCGTCTTCGTCACCCGCCGCGCCCGCTGCCCGCGGTGTGGCCACGAAGAGCAGCGCAGCGTCGCGGAGAGCGTCAACGGCGGTCGCTCGCCCGAGTATCGCGACGCCATTCTCGCCGGGCGCTTTCACGTCTTCCCCTGCGGCGGCTGCGGCGTCGAGAGCCGGGCCGACGAGCCCTTCCTTTACACCGACTTCGCGCGCAAGGAATGGATTCGTGTGCTGCCCGCGCGGGAGGAGCCGCAATGGGCGCGCCACGAGCCGGAGGCGCGGACCACCTTCCTGCGCGCCTTCCGTCTCGATGTTGCCAGCGGCCCCGGAGCCCGGAGAGCCGCGACCGCCCCCGACCGCCGCGAGCCGCCCCCCGTGCTGCGGGCGATGGCCGAGGGCTTCCGCAGCCGCCTCGTCTTCGGTCTCGCCGCATTGCGAGAAAAGCTCCTGGTCTTCGGCGCCGGGCTCGACGACGCGCTGATCGAGGGGCTCAAGCTCGATCTGATGCGCGGTCATCGCGAGCTGTCGTTCGAGCCTTCGCGGCGTCCACGCCTCCACGCCGTCGGTGAAGAGACCCTGCGTTTTTACGTTCGAGAGTCCGGCCCGGGGGCCGATCTGCGAGAAGCGGAGCTGCTGGAGATCGAGCTCCCGCGTTCGGCCTACGACCGCCTCGCGGCCCGTGCCGAGGCCTACCGCACCCTCCTCGACGCGCTGCGCGAGGGCGATTACGTCGACCTGGGCCGCCTGTTCTGGCCGGCGCCTTCGTGACATTGGGGCCGCCGTCACTGACCCATGGCGTAACGCGCCGGTGGGGGTGACGGATAGTCCGGCTTCGGACAGGAGGTCCCGCTGTCGAACATCAGACTGGTGTACGCCGGGTCCGTGATCAGATCGGTGTAGCTCACCCGCTCACCCTCCAGATCCACGTCCGTCTGCACCATCCGCACGCCGTGGCTGTAATCGCTGTAGCCCGGCCCGTGGCGACAGCCGAAGCCCGATTGAATGGCCTTGCCGGCGCTGCTGAAGAAACCCCAGAATGCCAGCCGCTCGGCCAGGTTCTCATGGCTGACGATGACCTCTTTCTTGTGCCCGGACACCAGCACGCCGGGGTGTGGCCCCTGGATCGCGCAGACGCCGTCGTGATTGCCCAGGAGCGGATTGAGCTTGCCGTCCGTCGAGGGCATGCGCTGCCCCTTCTTGCAAGGAGTCTTCCCCTGGAGGACGTCCTCGTGCGCGATCGTGGCCATGTTGGCTCGTTGCCACTTGCCGGAGCCCGTGCCCTGGCAATCGAACGGGTGCGCGACCAGCTTGATCGCGGCCTGCTTGTAGATCTCCAGCACCAGCTTGTTGGTGGGCAGGAAACACCCGAACACCTGCGCCACGCGGGTAGCGTAATACCCGGAGAGCGGCATGCGAAGCCAGTCGTCGTCCGTCCCGACGGCGGCGTAGTCCACCGAGACCATGAACGTCGCCTTGCGACCGGCCTTGTCCGTCATGATGACGGGCGCAAACTTGTTGACGAAGCTCGGATAGCTGCCTTTTTCGAACTCGGCCCAGAAGCTGGCCTCGCGCGCCTCCGGGCCGTCGCGCCCCGTCACTTCCGGGATCTCCACGAGCCAGGCTCGCCCGCCACGCCGCGGGTCGCCGGGCGTCGCCTGCGGCGGACGGACGGCCGGGGGCGCCGGCGCGGGAGTGGCTGTCGGGCTCGCCGGCGCCTTGCTGACGGGCACCGGAGCCTGGGCCGTCGCCACGGGAGCCCGCGTCGTCGTCGTACCGGACAGCGCCGCTCGGTCGATGCGAATGCGAACGGGCGGCCCGCCCCGCGTGGCCTTCAGCCGTACCCGCGCCAGGATGGTCGGAGCCTCTGCGGGAGCGGACGCAGGCGCAGGCGAGGGCGAGGTGGCGGCCGGCGTGCTCGACGCGTTGCCGGTGGTCTCTTCCTTGGGCCATGTCGATGGATCGCCGCGCGGGTCCGGCTCCAGCGCGCAGTAGCCGGTCACCGCCCCGGCGCCCGGCACCGGCTTGTTTTTCACCAGATCATGACAGCGTACCAGCGCGCTGGTGTAGTGCTCGTAGTCGTCGGTGTAATAGCCCGACCCGTACTCCTTCGAGAGCGCGCGGGAGAACGCCTCGAGATCGCAGCTCCCCTTCAACACGGACACCGCGCCCGTGTGCAGCCGTGACAGCATGTCCACGTAGGCGTCCGCCGCGTCCTGGGGCGTGCGAAACGCCCTGAAGCGGGACATGTCGCTCGGATTGTCCTGGTCGAAGTACACCCACTGGCCGTCGATCTTCTCGTTGCCGCTGATGTACGTGTAATCGTATTTCGAGGTCCGGACGTTTGCGAGGTTGTAGCAATAGCCCTGCACCCCCCATCCCGTCTCGAGCCCCCACTGGGCGCACATCAGCAGGATGGCCTCGTCCTTGGGGGAGCCACTGAAGACGCTGATCCAGGCGTTCTTCAGCAACTTCATGCAGTCAGTGTCCTTGACCGGAGTTGCAACGCGGAGAAAATACTCGGCCATGCTCACGTCTCCATCGGGGTACCATCCACGAGCTCGGTGGATCGGTCCATCCGTTCGTGCGACGCGCCTGTCGAGATGTCAATACCGAGTCGAGCACTGTCACCACGGCCGGCGCTCATCGGGCGGCTATAGGAGAATTCCGCCGCAGGGGGAGGCCTGTTGACCGAGCTCGACGAAGAGCGAGCTCACGGCCGGAGGCTCGAGCTCCGGATCGTGGGCAATCGCGAACTAATGAATCCAATGGGGTATACTCCCGATTGGTTTCCGGCCTTTCCTCGCCGCATTGCGAGGTGGTACCGACCCCGACACGATCTCGAAACGCGTCCGAGACGCAGTGTGCAAACCTGGAGGGGCCGCTCATTGAAGGTTTGACAAACAGGACATGGTTTGCTCGTCCTGTGTCGCAACTGCCTCACCCATCGCTCGCGCGCTCGATCCCTCGCTGCCTCACGCGTCGTTCGCCGGTAGATTGGGCGCTGCCTCACGCTTCGATGGCGAGCTCGCTCCCTCGCTGCCTCACGCGTCGTTCGCCGGTACATTGGACGCCGCCTCACCCATCGCTCGCGAGCTCGCTCCCTCGCCGGCTCACGCGTCGCTCTCGATCTCGACCGCGCGCCGCACCTGCGTGCGCATCTCCGGGTCCTTGATCGTCCGCTGCATCCACACGCGATGGATGCGCAACATCGCGCTGTCCGGGAGCCCCAGCTCCGCGAGCGCGGGCTCGGCGCGACCGCGCTCCGAGGCCACCACGAGCTTGGCGTACTCGTCGACGGCGATGGGCCCGCGCTCGTCCTCGAGCTGGGCCACGTAGGCCGCGTCGTAGGCGCGCAGGAGCGCCGTCTTTCCCCGCTCGTTCTCGCTCTTGATCGCGCTCGCCCAGTGCGTCCGCAAGGCGTCCCAGCGCTCTTCGTCGAGCGCGTGCTGCTCGAGGATCTCGGCCAATCGGGCGCGCGTGCGCGCGATCGAAGCCGCGATCCGAGCGCACCTCTCGAGCGGGTATTCCTCGATGGGAAGCTTCGGAGGTGGGGGCGGCGAAGGCGGCTCGGGTTCCGCCGCGACCGCCGCCCCGGGCGCAGCTTCGGCGGGCGCGGCGACCGGAACGCCGAGGTCTTCCGCGACCATCTCGGGCGTCGCGAGGGGCCCGAGACGCAGCGGTGGGGCCGGCGGCGTGTCGGAGAGGGCGACGTCCTGCGTCGACTCGGGGACGATGCCGAGCGGCCCATCCACCGGGATGCCGCGCGTCTGCGCCACCCGCTCACCGATCGTCATGCCCGGTGAAGGCGTGCTCGGCGCGCCCGTTGAACCCAGGAACGGCATCCCGCCCGAACGCGCGAGCGGATCGCTCGGAGCCCGCGCGGCCTCACCGGATGGAGCCAAAAACGGCATCCCGCCCGACCGCGCCAGCGGATCGCTCGGAGGCCGCGCGGCCTCGCCGGATTGAGCCAAAAACGGCATCCCGCCCGACCGCGCCAGCGGATCGCTCGGAGCCCGACCGCTCGGGCCGGCCATGAACGGCATCGTCGCCGCGCGCGCGAACGGCTCGCTCGGCGCGCGTGCGGCCGCCTCGCCGGGCTGCGCCACGAACGGCATCACGGTCGCGCCCGATGCCGTCGGCTCGGCGCCCGAGAGGGTGATCGGCCGGCGGAAACCGAACGTCGGCGGGCTTGGTGCCGGCGCGGCGCCGGCAGGCACGGGGACCCCCGGCAGGCGCGGTGCCGGCGCGGCGCCCGCAGGCACGGGGACCCCCGGCAGGCGCGGTGCCGGCAGCGAGCCCGCAGGCACGACCGGGCGCGATGAGGTGAGCGCAGCGGGCGGCGGCGGTGGTGGCGACGGCGGCGGCGACGCACGTGGCAGCGGCACCTGGCCCGCGGCGGGACGTTCCGAGGCCGCGCCAAGCCGGAATGCTCCCAGACGCGGACCTTTCGGCACTTCGGGCGGCGGCGCCGGCTCTCCGCGATCGCTGGCGAACGTGTCCTCGTCATCGAAATCGTCCGCGTCCCCGACGTCGTCGAGCGCTCCGGCTCCGGACCCACGATCACCCCCAAACGGCAGCGCCGGCTGCGCGGGCTGCTCCAGACCAGCGACGGTCTCGTGAACGCTGGACACGCCCTCGAGCCATGCCGGCATGTCCTTCACACCCGCGTTCCCGCCGCCGTCGGTCACGATGATCCAGCCGCTCCGCTCCGGAAAATCCAGCGCAATGTGACCGCGGAAGGTCAGCGTCGCGACGCCGCGATCGGTGTCGATGAGCAGCGTGTCGCAGGCCAGCGGGATCTCGTACGTGCTGCCCGTACCCCAATCGACGAGCGCGCGCGGTGCCACCTTGGCCAGCCGCGTGGTCAGCAGCGGATACGTCGGGTGCAGGTTCTCGAGCGTGATGCGCTCCTCGCCGGTCAGCTCGTGCAGGTGCTGATCGGCCGGCGCCGCGTTGAAGTACGCGGCATTGAAATCGCCCGGCAACGGACGCGCCTGCCAGGCATGCGGCGCCCACCCGGCAGCGTGCCTGTGCAGATGGGTCACGCGCGGCAGCCACGTCGCGGCCATCGGCGCAAAACAAGCCGGCGAGACGATGTCCTGGCGATCGCTCACGAGCCGCCCCACGCCCACCAGGTTCGGCACCGCGACTCGCCCCCACGCGTCGGGCCGGGCCTCCTCGCCCATCACCACACCGGCCGGATTCGACGTCTCGGCGCCGCCTGCCGCGCGCTCCCAGCGGAGCGGCATCCGCGAGAAACGCGCCGGATACGACAGCGAGCCGTCGAGCTTGAAGTGGCGGTCGCCCGTCACCTCGATGGCCTTGTCGACCTCGGCGATGGTCAGCCGCGCGACGAGCGACGACACCGGCGCGCCCTGCGGGGCGTACGCGTGGCCGACGAGCAAGACCTCCGGGTGGTGCTTGAACGGCACGAGATCCGTCGTCCGATCGAGGCTCTTGCTCTCGTCGTCGTCCCAGAAGACGTCACTCTCCGTCACCGGATCTTGCTCGGCGGCGAGCGGCGACAGGTCCGGCGCGAGCTGGAACGTCGCCTTGCAAGCGACCGTCAGCGTGTAGGCCCCGGGGCGCGGTAGCCAGAGGATCGACGCGACCCCGAGCTGGCAGCGGGACAGGACCTGCACGGCGCGCAGTGTACCTTTGCGGCGCGGGCTACGGTGAGGCCTTCGCCGCCTCGGCCGCGGCGAGACGTTTCCGGGCGTCGTCGAGCCTGCGCGGCGACTTCGGCGCGGGCGGGAGCTCCGTGGACAACGAGAAGCCCGCGATATTTACGCAAGCCGTCCGTGCCGAAGCCAGGTCGAGCTGCCTTTTCACGAACACCGTCCGTGCCGAAGCCAGGTCGAGCTGCCTTTGCACGAGCGACCGCGTGCAAGATCCAACGCTACTTCAAGGTCTCGGGGTCGACGCCGAGCTCCCGCAGCATCGCTTCGAGGCGAGCCGAGCGGCTCTCGGCAAGCTCTGCTCTTCGTGCAAACTCCCGCGCAGCCGGCAGCAGCGCTCCCTCGGCCGTGAAGAGCCGCAGCTTGTCCTCGTGCAGGCCCAGGAGCAGGCCGAGCTGCGCGCTCCACAGGCGGCCCTCCGCGTTGGGCGCGAGCGCCTCGTAGCGACCCTCGACCAGGTGGAAGCCGGCGAGCTCCTGTGTCTCGGGGTCGAACCAGAAGTAATCGGGAGTGCGAAAAACGTCCTGGTAGATTTGCTTCTTGAGGCCGCGATCGAGGGCTTCGGTGCTCTCCGACAGGACCTCCACGATCACGTTCGGGTAGCGGCCGTCCTCTTCCCACACCGTCCAGCTCTTACGCGGCTTTCGGTCGGTGCCGAGCACGACGAAAAAATCAGGGCCGCGGAAGCTCTCGGACTTGAGCTGTCGCGGGCTGAAGTAAATGGTCAGGTTGCCCGCCGCGAAGAAATCGGCCCTGTCCTTCCAGAACAGCTCCAGGCTCTCCAGGAGCAAGATCATCTGGATCAGGTGAAGGTAAGTCTCCATCGGCGGCTCGTTGCTGGACAGGTTGCCCGGCGGCGCGACAACGCCACCCGTGTCGAGGTGCGGTTCCGGCATCGCGAAGGCGAGGGACGACATGCCGAGACAGCTTGCCGAAGAAGGATGCGGCAGGCAAGGCAGTGGGCAGCGCGCGCATCGTTGCTCTCGGGCGACGCGCGCTACGGTGAGGCCTTCGCCGCCGCGGCCGCGGCGAGACGTTTCCGGGCGTCGTCGAGCCTGGCCGGGCTCGCCTGCCCCTTGTCGAGCGACTCGTGGCCGCGCACCTCTTCGCGCAGCGTCGCGAGCTGCGCCGCGCGGTCGCCCAGCTTCGCCTCGATGTCGCCGCGCAGCTTCAGGTAACCGAGCCGGCGCGGCCCGTACGCTTTCGCGATCGCGCGCTCGATCGCCAGCTTCGCCTCCGCGTGACGCCCGAGCTTGACGAGCACGCTGGCCAGCCTCGCCGGCGGCTCGTACGAGCCGGGCATCTGGCGCTCACGCTGTTCCAGCAGGGCGATCGCGTGCCCGCCTCGCCCGAGCGTCACGTAGGTGCTCGCCCGCCCGTAATCGAAGGTCGCCGCGATCTGCGGCGTGGGCGCCGCCTCCGCGGCCTTCACCAGGATCGCGATCTTCGCCTCGAACGCGCGCCTCGCGCCGTCCTCGTCGCCCGCGGCGGCGAGCGCCTCCGCCAGCGTATTCCACGCGTCGGCGCGGTCGTCGGCGCTGGCCTCGGGCGGCGGCGCTGCCGTGAACGCCCGTAGCCGCGCAACGGCCGCGGCCCGCACCGGAGGCTGCTCCGCGGCCGGGAGCCGCTCGGCGCACGCCAGCAAAAACGCCGAAAAATCAGCCGGGATCGCCGCCCCGCGGACCTCGTTCAGGTGCTCCTCGCCGACGCCGGCGCAGCGCTTCCAGTCCTTTGCCGCGTACAGCGCGAGCAGCCATCCGGCGAGCACCTCGCTGCGCCGCGGATGCTCCGGCCCGAGCTTGCCCGCCGCGCTCTCGAACAGCAGCGCCGCCCGCCCCGGCTCGCCGCCGGCCTGCGCCGCCCTCGCCTCCGCGATGAGCCGCACCGGATCGCCCGGCGCGAGCGTGCCGGCGCGCGACGCATCGAGCGCGGCGAGGCTGTCGGCGATGAACGAGCGCAGCTCGGCCAGCGACGCGCTGCCGGGCCAGGCACCGGCGACGCGGCCATCCGCCGGATCGAGCACGAAGAACATGGGCCACACGTTGACCGCGTGGCTCTCCAGAAACTTCGCGCTGGAAGGGCGATCGGTGTCGATCGAGGCGAACACCAGGCGCGACGCGAGCGGCCGGAGCGAGGGATCGCCGAGGACGTAGCTCTGCATCGACAGGCAGGTGTGGCACCAGGGCGCCCACGCGTCGACGAACAGGGCCTTCCCCTCGGCCCTGGCGCGCGCGGTCGCGGCGCCGATGTCGTCCTCGATGAACACGAGCGGCGCGAGATCCGAGCCCGCCGCGGACCCGACGTCACCGTGCTGTGCGGGAGCCGCAGGCGCAACCGCCGGAGCCAGCCCGCCGCAGCCAAGCGCAATGAGTGAGGCCAGCGTACCAAGCGCGCGCAATGTGCCAGGCGTGCGAGACGCGACAGACACCCGCGACGCGACAGACACCCGCGACGCGACAGACGGGTGAGACGCGCCGGACGCCCGCAATGAGCGAGACGCGACAGGCGTGCGAGACGCGACAGCCGTGCGCGACGCGACAGGCGGGTGAGACATGCCAGACGCCCTGGAGGCCACAGACACCCACGCTCTGAAACGCAGCGCCACGAGGCTCACTTGGTGACGAGAGGGCCAGTCCGGATGACCTCGAAATCGCGGCCCTTGACCCGCTCGATGGTCTTGAGATCCTCGGGGCTCCAGCGCGGATCCGGCGCCCCGCTGATGAAAAAATTCGAGCCGTTGTCAGCCAGGATCATGCCGTGTTTCTTGAGCGCCTTGAGGATCACCTGGACGCTCGACGGAAAGCCGTCGATCACGTAGCTCGACTTGAGGCGACACCACATGCCCATGGGCGGCAAGCGCGCGTCCCGCTTGTCCGAGGCAAAGTGGGAGGCGGGATAGACATAGGCTCTCTGGGTGGACTTGGCCGTGAAGCGCAGCGCGTGGGTGATTGTCTTCTTGTCGATCACCTCGTCGGCGCGGACGAGGCCCGGGTACACCGGAAGGCCGGCCGCGTCCGCGCTGGTCCAGCCGGCCGGCCTCGCCTTGTTCACCTTCATGTCGAAGATGGCGCCGCTCCCCGCCTTCCACTTTCCGCCCTCGAGACGCGCCTCGTAAAGCTCGTACAGGATCCAGTTGTCCCGGTCGATGATCAGCATGTGCCGGTCGGACCCGCCCTCGATGAGCGGATTGTCCGGGATCGGGTACGGGCCGAGATCACTCTCTTCCGGCCACTGGAAGTCGACTGGCACCTTCTTCTGGTCGGCGGAGACAACCTGGTACGGGATCCCGTAACCTGGCTTTCTGGCGGCCACGTCGGGCACCCCGAAGTCGGCGTGAACCGCCGTGTCGAGCCCCATCGACTCGATGTATTTGTAGCCGTGCGGATCGACCGGCTCGCCTGAAATGTCCTTGTTCCAGAACGAGTCGGGGGGAAACACCGTGCGCTCGGCCAGGGCGGCGGTGCCCTGGACCGCGGACGTCGCGGCGCCGTCGGGGCCGGCGTCGCCCGCGTCCCCGTCGGTGCCCGCGTCCTGCGCCCACAGCTCCCATTCGTACGGGACGCGCTCCGTGTAGACGATGGGGGCCTGCGCGCTGCACGCGGCCACGGCGCAGGCGACGGCGGAGCACCCGACAGCGAGGCACCCCCTGAAGGTCTTTCCGGTCATACGGCCGGGCAGACTACCAGAGAACCGGCGCTCTTCCGCTCAGTTTCACCACGAGCCGGGCGTACCGGGGCACGCTCGCCGCGGCCCACGCCGACATCCCGCAAGCTCACGCATGGTGCCCGGTCGGAGGCCCCGCGGACGCCCCGCGCCTCACCGCGTGTCGAGCCACGATTGCAGCAGGAGCGCCGCGGACGCGCTGTCGATCGTGGCCTGCTGCGACCTCTTTCGCTTGCCCGCCTCCGACATCCGCCGCGAGGCCTCGATGGTCGTCAGCCGCTCGTCCCACAGCTCCACGTCGCGCCCCGTCGCGTTGGCCAGCGCCTCGGCGAACTTCTGCACGCGCTCGGCCGCCGCGCCGTGCCCGCCGCTCATCTCCACGGGCAGCCCCACGACGAAGCGTTCCACGTCCTCTTCCTGGGCGAGCGCCGCCAGCGCCGCGAGCAGCGGCTTGCGGCTCGTGCCGTCGAGCGCAGGCCGTGGATGCGCCATCATGCCGAGCTCGTCGGACAGCGCGACGCCGACCCGCACCTTGCCGAAATCGATGCCACACACGCGTCTTCTCGAGCTCATCTTGACCGTCACGCGCCGCATTGTACGCAACGGCTGAAAGGTGCGGCGGGTGCATCGGCGCTTGACCCTGTCGCACTCTCCGACCATAAGCCCGGGCCGCCTCATGGAACTGCGTGCGGTCAAAGGGATGAACGACATCCTGCCCGGCGAAATCGAGCGCTGGCAGGCGCTCGAAAACGCCTTTCGCGCGCACGCGGAGCTGTACGGCTACGCCGAAGCGCGGCCCCCCATGCTCGAGCACACCGCACTGTTCTCGCGGCAAATCGGCGAGACCACGGACGTCGTCGAGAAGGAGATGTACTCCTTCACGCGCCACGGCGACGAGCTGACGGTCCGCCCCGAGGGCACCGCCGGCCTGGCGCGCGCCTACGTCGAGCACTCGATCCACACCAAAGAGCCGGTTTCCCGCTGGTATTACGTCGGTCCCATGTTCCGCGGCGAGCGCCCGGCCAAGGGCCGCTACCGCCAGTTCTACCAGCTCGGCTGTGAGCTCTACGGCGATCCGGGCCCCCTCGCCGACGCCGAAATGATCGAGTTTCTCGCGTCATTTCTCCGAAAAATCGGCATCACCGCCTTCGACATCCACGTCAATTCGCTCGGCGCCGGCGGCACCCGGGAGCGCTACCGCGACGCCCTCCTCGGCTTCTTCACGCCCAAAAAGGCCGTCCTCAGCGAAGACTCGCAGCGCCGCCTCGAAAAGAACCCGCTGCGCATCCTCGACTCGAAAGACCCGCGCGACCGCGAGGCCTCGGTCGGCGCCCCCGCCCTCATCGACCTGCTGAGCGACGACGATCGGGCGCACTGGAGCGGTGTCCTCCGCCACCTCGACGCGCTCGGCGTGCCCTACGTGGTGGACCCGACGCTGGTCCGCGGCCTCGACTACTACACCCGCACGCTGTTTGAATTTCGCGCCACCGAGAGCGATCTCGGCTCGCAGAACACCCTCGTCGGCGGCGGTCGTTACGACAACATGGTGGCCGGCCTGGGCGGCCCCAAGGTGCCCGCCATCGGCTTCGCCGCGGGCATCGAGCGCCTGCTGATCTCCACCACCCTGGGCGCCGCGCCGCGCCCGCCCCGCTGCTTCGTGGCGCCGATCGGCGCGGGCGCCGCCGAAAGGGCCCTCGTCCTCGCGCGTGACCTCCGGGCGGCCGGCGTCCCCGCCGACATCGACGGCCGCGGCGCCAGCCTCAAGGCCATGCTCCGCCGGGCCGATTCGGTCGGGGCGCGCCTCTGCCTCATCCTTGGCGAGGGCGAGCTCGCCCGCGGCGTCGTGACCCTCAAAGACCTCGCCGCCCGCACCCAGGAAGAGGTCCCTCTCGCGGACGCCGTCCGGGTCGCCGCCGAGCGCCTGGCTACGCCTTCGCCGGCGACCCCTTCACCCGCCACGCCGCCCGCCACGCCGCCCGCC
>Ga0163144_10024246_pt1 | contig 11911 bp, 9 predicted proteins | sample OliLak19BULKMAT1_FD_123175 | JGI IMG/M metagenome (GOLD analysis project Ga0163144, IMG submission 123175) | Freshwater microbial mat bacterial communities from Lake Vanda, McMurdo Dry Valleys, Antarctica - Oligotrophic Lake LV.19.BULKMAT1 | ecosystem: Environmental > Aquatic > Freshwater > Lake...
CCAGCTGTTGGGGGCATATGTCCGCAGCGGGGTCGCCTGCATCGCGGCGCGCAGACTGTCGGCCCAGCGCCACGATTCCTCGACCTCGTCCGAGCGCAGGAAGAGCGACTGGTCGCCGGTGACCACGTCCTGCAGCAGGCGCTGGTAGGCTTCCGGGCTCGGCTTGTGGAAGTAGTCGGTGTAGTCCATCGCCAGCTTGGCCGACTTGATGGTGAGACCGGCGCCGGGTTCCTTGGCCTCGAACGAGAGGTCGATGCCTTCGTTGGGCTGGATGCGCAGGGTCAGGGTGTTCGGGCGCAGGTGGCACTCGTCGTACGAACCGAACAGGGTGTGCGGCGGCATGCGGAACTGAACACTGATCGAGGTGAAGCGCGCGGGCAGGTGCTTGCCGGTGCGCAGCAGGAACGGCACGCCGCCCCAGCGCCAGTTGTCAATGTAGGCGCGCGCGGCGATGTAGGTCTCGGTCTGCGAATCCTTGGCCACGCCGGCCTCGTCGCGGTAGCCGTCGAATTGGCCGCGGACGATGATCTTGCCGGGATCCGCCATGTCGCTCGGCAGGCGCAGCGCCTGCAGGACCTTCACCTTCTCGTCGCGGATCGACTTGGGGTCGAGCTTGCTTGGCGCCTCCATGGCGACCATCGCCAGCAGCTGCAGCACGTGGTTCTGCAGGATGTCGCGGATCGCGCCCGAGGTGTCGTAGTAGCCGCCGCGGCCACCCTCCATGCCGATGTTCTCGGCGACGGTGATCTGCACGAGTTCGACGTGGTTCTGATTCCAGAGCGGCTCGAACATCGCGTTGCGGAAGCGGAAGACGAGGATGTTCTGCACCGTCTCCTTGCCGAGGTAATGATCGATGCGGTAGAGCTGGTCCTCGCCGAGCAGCTTGAGCAGCGCGGCGTTGAGCGCCTTAGCGCTGGCGAGATCGGTGCCGAACGGCTTCTCGACCACCACCCGGCGATTGAGGCCGCCCGACTGGTCGAGCAGGCCGGCGTGCGACAGGTTCTCGACCGAGGTCAGGAACAGCTCGGGCTTCACCGCGAGGTAGAAGACCCGGTGCGCTGGTCCCTGGGCGAGCGCGTCGAGCCGCTTACCGAGTTCGGCAAAGTCCTGCGCCGTCTCGAGGTGCGTCTGCACGTAGCTGGTCTGGCCCATGAAGGCCTCCCAGCTGTCATAGCTGCACGCCTCCATCTTCGGCGCCGACTTGGTCAGGTGGCTGCGGAAGAAGGCGTCGTCCCACGGCCGACGCGCCACGCCGACCAGCTGGCAGCGCCCGGGGAAGAGGTGCTGGCACTGCGCGGCGTAGACCGCCGGCACCAGCTTGCGCGCGGTGAGGTCGCCGGAGGCGCCGAGGATGACGATTTGCGTGAGATTAGGAGTGGCGGGCATGGCGCGATCAGACTACGCGTAGCCCGGCACAGGACATACGAATCCCGTTGGGGAGCCATGCGGGGCGGACGCCAGGGTCTAGATGTCTGGCTTCTCGCGGATCGCGGACGAGCGCCCGCGATCCCGGGGGCGGCTTACTGTGCGGCGGGCTGGGCTTCGACGCCGTCGATCTCGCCCGGGGCGAGCAGGCCCTTGGCGACGAGCAGGCTGATCAGGCGCTCTTGCTTGCGGCGCATCTTCTCGAGCTGGGCTTCGAGTTCGCCGATGTCCTGCTGGTCGTCGCCGGGACGGGTGGCGCGCTCGTAGTCGCGGCGCTCGTTGCGACGGGGTTCGCGCTCCTGGGCGCCGTTGCCATCGCCATCGCGCGCGAAATCGTCGTGCCGGTTAGGCCGCGGCACGCGCGGCTCGGTCAGGGAGACCGACACGGCCTTCATGCCTTTCTCGCCGACTTCCAGCTCGTAGGTCACGCGCTCGCCGACCTGGAGGTAGCGGAAGCCCTCCATATTGATGTTGTTCTGATGGACGAACACGTCCTCGCCCCCGTCATCCGGGCCGACAAATCCGTATCCACGACGCGCATCGAAACGAACGACCACTCCGGTTGCCACTGCGAACCCCTCTTCTCTGGTGTGAAGTTCCAAAAAAATCCGTCGCAACTGCGACGCGAAGCGCAGTTGAAGGGGTCGATCCCCAGAATCAACGTGCGGTTAAGCCCCCGCCTCCCCGCCAACCCTCCCCCCCAATGCCAGGGGGGCAGCGCCGCAGGCGCGTTCGTTGGGGGGCGTTGCCCCCCAACAGAAAGCTGTGAGTGTGCCCCCATGCCCGACCCCACCGTGCGCAACGACGGCAATCTCCGCTTCGCCGGCATCCATTGCCTGGGCTATCCGCTCGATCCCGAGGCGGTGGCGACCCGGGTGCGCGAGGGCTTGGTGGGACAGGAGGGGGTCGCGGCCTACGGCCCCACCGTCCTGCTTTTCACCTTGCCGCCGCACGACCATCCCAGCGGCTGGGAATGCCAGGTCGGCACCGCGGTCACCGGCCTGCCGCGGCCGCCCGCGGGGACGGCGGTCGAGGACTACCATGCCCTGCGCGCGCTGGTCTTGCCGCATGCCGGCGCGATCCGCGATCTCGACGCGACCCATCGCCGGCTGGTCGAGCATGCGCGCACCCTCGGCCACACCATCCGCCCGTATTGGCGGCTGACGCTCGGGCGCAAACGCCTCGCCGACGGCAATGCCCTGCCCGCGGCCGAAGTGTCGGTCTTCGTCGATACGTGGTGAGCAGCTGCCGGCGGACCCGGTCGCCATGAGCGCGCGTGGCGACCGTCTCTGGCGGCTGGCGCTGGCTTCGCTGCTGCTTGGTGGCGGCGCGCTGGTGGCCTGGCTGACGCTGCGCGGGGACGTGTCGCGCGAGGCGAACCTGACCTGGAGCGTGCTGGCGCCGGCGCAGGACGCCCCGCTGCGCCCATGGCGGTGGATCGTGCTGCACCACAGCGGCGAATCGCGCGGCGACGCCGCCAGCATCGATGTCGCTCATGAACAGGGCCGCGGCTGGGACGGCATCGGCTACCATTTCGTGATCGGTAACGGCGCGCCCATGCCGCGCGGACGGATCGAGGCGACCTTCCGCTGGCGCGGCCAGCGCGAGGGGGCCCATGCCGGCGGCGGCGACGCCCAGCGGCCGTACAACCAGATGGGCATCGGCATCTGCGTGATCGGCGACTACCGCGCGGCCGCCCTCGATGCGCGGGTCGAGGCGCGCCTGGTCGAGCTGTGCGCGCTGCTGGTGCGCGAGTGTCCGACCCTGGCCGCCGAGCGCATCATCGGCCACCGCGACGTCCCCGGCAAAGCGACGGCGTGCCCGGGTGCGATCGATCTGGATCGCCTGCGCACGCTGGTCATGGCGCGCCTGGCGGCGCCGTGAGCGCAGACTACCCCGCCCGCCTGTTGGCGGTGATCGCCGCCCCGACCGGTGCCGAGAAAGCCGCGCTGCTCGCCGCTCTCGCTCCGCCATCCGAGGCTGCCCGCTGGGGCCTGCCGCCGCTGCCCGAGCGCCCCGGTCGACCGGCGCACTGGCGCGAAAGCGACGCGCAACCGCGCCGGCGCAAGACGCTCAAGCATGCGCCGACGCGCAACCGTTTCCTGCTCGCCATCCACCACATCGAGCTGAGCGCGATCGACCTCGCCGTCGCCGCCTGCCTGTACGGCAGTGGCATGCCCGCCGCGTTCCATCGCGACCAGCTCGCGGTCGCCCGCGAAGAGGCCGAGCACGCCGCCCTGCTGGACGCCCTGCTCAGCGCGCGCGGCTGCCCGCCCGGCAGCGAGCCGATCCACCACCGTCTGTGGGACGCGGCGCGCGCCTGCGCCGACCTCGGCGAACTACTGGTCGTGGTGCCCCGTTTCCTCGAAGCGCGCGGCCTCGACGTCACCGCCGACCTGCTGCCACGCCTGGCCACCCTCGACCCCGCCGCCCACGCGGTGATCGAGCGCATCTACCACGACGAGATCGGCCACGTCACCACCGGCACCCGCTGGCACCGCGCCTGGTGCGCCCGCCACGGCCTCGACCCCGAAGCCCACTTCGCCACCGTCGCCGCCCACCGCTTCGCCGGCCAGATCCCCGGCCCCTTCCCCCTCGACGCCCCCGGCCGCGCCCAGGCCGGCTTCACCGCGGCCGACATGGCCTTCCTCTCCCGCCCCCGTCCCCGTCCCCACCCCGAGTCCCCCCCGATCTAACGCCCGCACGTCACTGGCCGCCCCTCATACATTTCCCCCGGTTCCAAGGGGGCAGCGCCGAAGGCGCGTTCTTGGGGGAGCGGCCTGCTGCCGCTCCCCCAAGCAAGTGTATCAGCCTGTCTCGCCGCCCCTTTACGTGCGACGATGGTGCCCACGCCGGCCCTGACCTAGTGTCATCGGTCGCGGCGAGCGCCGCCCCGGAGAAGCCCATGGCCGATATGATCGACGCCAAAGACGCCAAGCAGAAGCTCGGGTGCGACGACGCGACCCTGAACAACTACGTCAACAGCGGCACCATCCGCGCCCAGCGCGCGGGCGGCAAACTCATGCTCAATGCCGAGGACGTCGACAAGCTCGCCGCCGAGCAAGGCAATGACGAAGAGGGCACCATCGTCCTCACCGGCGACAGCGACGATCTCTCAATCGATCTCGGCAAGGTGGTCGACGATTCGGCTGAAACCATCGTCCACAGCAAGGGCGACCCCCGGAACACCGAGTCGATCACCTTCGGCGATGAACTCGAAGTGGTCAGCTTCGATGACAACCAGCACACCAGCGAGCTGGTGTTCGACGAGACCAAGCAAACGGGCCAGGCCGGCAATCTCTCGTTCACCGATTCCAACACCGCGGTGATGACCGCCGTCGACGAGACTGCGGTCGGCGCCACCACCGCCCCGATCGAGTTCCAGACCCAGGAAGGCGAAGGCACCAGCGGCCGCAAGAGCGAGCACAGCTCGCGCCGCAGTGTGCGCAGCCAGCGCGCGGTGGTCGACGACGCCCCGGTCCACTGGATCTGGCCGACCCTGATCATCGCCTCCTTCATCGTCGGCGCCTTCTTCGTCGCCCCGTATTACGTGATCGGCATGTACCCCGCCGGCGACAAGCGCATGGAGAACAAGAACCGCGCGCTCGGCATCGACGACAACGCCTGGACCTCGATGGCTGGCGGCATCGCCGGCTTCTCGGTCGAACCGGATGCCGAGCGCTTCAAGCGCACCAATCCCGGCGGCAATTTCGTCGACATCAGCGCTACCGCCGACCCCCAGGCCGGCTGGCGCCACAAGCAGTTCCGCGGCGAGCACAAGGAGCCCGACGAGAAGGTCGAGACCTTCATCGTCACCGAGCTGGTCGAGGATCCGGCCAGCAAGAAGATCATCAGCGCCAAGGCCATGCACGGCGCGACGTACCAAGTTGGCGAGAAGACCACTCCGGTCGCCAACAGCCCGGATGCGCCCATCGTCGAGCTGGAGGTGCAGATCTACAAGCAGCAGTGATCGGCGTCGGGGCCGCTCGCGAACGGACGGGGTCGACCCCCGTCCGTTCCGCGTTTTCACCCCTGCCCGGTCTTGCACCCTCACATGCCGATCGTAGCGTCGCGCCCACCATTCCCTCCTCATCCTGCCGCACCAACGCGCGGCCCCTTCCCGGAGCACCCCGCATGACCACTTCCCGCATCCTGCTGCTCATCCCCCTGGTCGCCGTGGTCGCCTTCGGCGGTTGCCGCACCCGCACGGCTGGCGCCCAGCAGAACGTGCTCACGGAAGAGCAGCGCTCCGAAAATGCCCGCCTGAGCGCCGCCCTCGACGAGCTGCAGCGCGAGAATGAAGCGCTCAAGTCGCAGCGCGACATGGCCAAGCTGAACGAGGCCAGCGTCGGCAGCCAGCTCGGCGACATCCTCAAGGGCGGCGAGATCGCCGGCGTCTACGGCACCGACCGCGGCAGCATCGCCCTCGGCGAGGACTTCGCCTTCGCCAAGGGCTCGGCCGAGCTCAATGCCGACGGTCAGAAGTCGATCAGCCAGCTGGTCGATCGCCTGGGTAAGAGCGAGTACGCCAACGCCCGTATCATCGTCGAAGGCCACACCGACGACACCCCGGTCGTCCGTCCGGCCAACAAAGAGAAGTACGTCGACAACTGGGGCCTCTCGGCCGCCCGCGCCGCCACCGTGGTGCGCGCCCTTGAGAAGGCCGGCATCGCCGCCGGCCGTCTGCATGGCGCCTTCCGCGGCGAGCACGACCCCAGCAGCAAGGGCAGCGACAAGGCGGCCAACCGCCGCGTCGAACTCTACGTCAAGTAATCCCCATTCGCTTCAGGGCCGTTGCCTCAGCGCCCCGCGGCCTCGCCGCGGGGCGCTGCCGATGGCAGACACGACGTGGTGCCGGTCGAACGGTGCTGGGCTGATCGGGGACTGGTCGACGGCAGCCATGAACCGCAACCGGTGCGCGGGGTGAAGATCCCCAAGCCCGCAGGCGGCGTGCCGCAGGTGGGGCATCGCAACGGTGGTGGACCGCCCGGTGCAACCGGGGATCGCACAGGTATTTACCCCGCTCATCGACCCGACGTTCTCGGCATACCGTTACGGGTTCCGCCCCGGTCGCAGCTCACACCAAGCTGTGCGTGCCTGGCCGAGGGGCGCGGAATCATGGTGGACATCGACCGGGAAAAGTTCGTCGACGTGATGCAGGTGCGCGGCTGGCGCGGCACGTTTCAAATAAACGGCTCCTGCGGATCGTGCGGCGCTTCCCGGAAGCGGGCAGGACGGAGAGGGTGTGCGTGCGCCGGGATAGAAGGGACGCCGCAAGGCAGCCCGTTGTCACCGCTGCTTGGGGAACCTGTTGCTGGACGACTTGGACCGGGAGCTGGAACGACGAGGGCACTGCTTTCGCCGGTTTGCCAACGACGGCACTGCCTACGCGCAGTCGCGGGCAGCCAGAGAACTCGTGCAGGCGAACCTGGCGGCCTCCCTGAAAGAGAAGCCTCTCCCGTCAGGATGACCTCAACGGATGTTCGCGGCGATATGCGAGGCTGTGCCTGGTTGCGAGGGCGACCCGGGTGGCGCACAGTGGCTTTATGATCAGTCACGACGTGATCCTCACCTTCGCGGGTGGCCTGGCCGCTGCGCTCGCCCTCGGCTTCGCCGCCCAGCGCGTGGGGCTGTCCCCGATCATCGGATACCTGCTCGCTGGCATCGCGGTCGGGCCGTTCACGCCCGGTTTCGTCGCCAGCCGAAGCGTGGCGGAGCAGTTCGCCGAGATCGGCATCATGCTGCTCATGTTCGGCGTTGGCCTGCGCTTCCACTTCCATGAGCTGCTCGCCGTCTGGAAAACCGCGGTTCCCGGGGCCCTGGTGCAGAGCGGGGTGAGCACGGCACTGGCCGCCGTCGCCCTGCACCTCATGGGGTGGTCATGGTCGTCGGCCTTCGTTATCGGAATGGCCATCTCGGTGGCCAGCACCGTGGTGCTCGTGCGGGTGCTGACCGAACATAGTGATCTTCACACGAAGACGGGGCACATCGCGGTGGGCTGGGTTGTCGTCGAGGACTTCCTGACCATCGCTCTTTTGATCCTTCTGCCCATGCTGGCCGGGGCCTCGTCGGATGGTGGCGCTGGCATGGGTATGGCCGTGCTATTCTCGATCGCGAAGGTCGTCGCGTGCGTTGTCCTGGTGATCGTCGTCGGCGGACGCGTCATCCCATGGCTGCTTGACCGCATCGTGAATACCCGCTCCTCCGAGCTCTTCACCCTCGCCGTGCTTGCCATCGCCCTCGGGATCGCCGTGGGATCGGCGCTCGCCTTCGGCGTGTCGATGGCTCTCGGGGCGTTCCTGGCGGGGTTGGTGGTCGGGCGTTCGGAGTTCGCCGCGCGCGCGGCCGGTGACGCCTTGCCGATGCGGGATGCGTTCGCCGTACTCTTCTTCGTGTCCGTGGGGATGCTGTTCGATCCCAAGCACCTCGTCTCCGAGCCGCTCCTCATCCTGACGGTGCTGGCCATCGTGATGGTCGGCAAGTCGCTCGCCGCCGTCGCCGTCGTCCGAGCCGCCGGCTGGCGCTGGTCGGTGGCGTGGTCCGTCGGCGCTTCGCTCGGCCAAATCGGCGAGTTCACGTTCATCCTCGGCGGGGTGGCGCGCGGGCTGGGCCTGATCGACGACCGGGCGTGGCATACCCTGGTCGCCGTGGCGATGATCTCGATCGCCCTGAATCCGGCGCTGTATCGCTGGTGCCGCACGCTGGGGAAGCCCGTGCTCGCGGAGCCAGGCGCGCTGGGCGCCCACGAAGGCGCTCGGGATGGGCGCTGCATCGTCATCGGCCATGGCCCGGTCGGCGGCCACGTGGTGCGGGCCCTGCAGGCGCAATCGCTGCCGGTGATGGTCGTCGAGATGAACCTGGCGACGGTCCGGTCTTTGGTGAAGCAAGGGATTCCGGCGGTCTATGGGGACGCGACGAGGTACGAGACGCTGGCCGAAGCTGGTCTCGACCAGGCGTCTTCGCTCATCATCAGCAGCGACATGCCCGACCCGGGCGAGGTCGTTCGCTTGGCCAAGGCGCGTCGGCCTGACCTGCGGGTGATGGCGCGGTGCGCGCATCTGCGCGAAATCACTCACCTGCGTGCCTTGGGAGCAGAAGTCGTGATCGTCGGCGAGGGAGAAGTCGCGGTATCATTGACCGAAGCGGTGCTGCACGCCAATGGGGCGGACGCCGAGATCGTCGAGGCGGCCCGGGCGTCGTTGCGCGCCACGATCGCCCGGTCGAGCGATGGCCTTCCTGCTGCCACGGTCTCGCATTGACGCCTGAGGAGGCGGTTGGTGACGGTTAACCACCTTCCAGGAAGGGGAAATGTACCGGCTGCTGGCCGCCGGCCGGCTCGGCCTCGCGCCGGGCAGCGTCCCCTGGCCAAGAGCCGCCTGCAACGCCTGACCCGGCGCGACCGGGGTCGAGCGCTGGAGGATCAACCGCTCGGCCGCCTGGTGGGTTTGTATTTCCGCCATGCGGAATGTCACAGATGGCTGCGCGATGTGGACGGCTGGCTCCGCCAGAATCTCGGCTTGCCATCGCCTGTAACAGGCGAACGGGCCAAGAGCATCGCGGATTTCATGCGATCCTGCGGAACACCGGAGCGCCTCGCTTTGGCCACGGCGGCATGGTCGCGCGGATGGTGGCACGCCATGGAACGGGTCGGGTTCCTCCGATTGGGGCTCACATCCTGAGCAACGGGCGCTCAACCAACCGTGAAGCCGCAGGATACGAGCGAAGGTCGTCGGCTGGTGTGGGAGGACGGGAGGCACCGCCCCTCCTACCCGATGGCCGATATTGGCGGCATCGGTCACCGGGCTGCAGCCTTTGCCGGTTCCGCCCCCTGATCGGCAGCATACGGTGCCGCCCATGTCGCCTGCGCCCCTCCTGCCCCGTGCCCTGGTCTTGCTCGCGCTGGCGCTTTCCGTCTCCGCCGCCGAAGAGACCCGCGAGGGCGAACTGGTTGATCGCGCCCTACGCTACGTCAATGGCGAGGTGATCACCCTGCTCGATGTGCTCGAGCGGGTGCAGTCCCAGCGTGGCAAGACAGCCCCCGCCACGCGTGACGAGGACATGGCGATGTGGCGGACCGCGCTCGAAGACACCACCACCGACCTGCTGCTCAGCCAATTCGCCGACGAGCGCAAAGTGGACATCGACCGGGAACGGGTCTCGATCAACGTCCTCGAGCAGGCCAAGCAGTCGGGTCGCGGTCTGTCGCTTTCCGATCAGGCACGGGCGCGAAAGCGTCAGGAGCGGCGCGAGAAGATCGGCGCCGCGCTCTACTTCTTTGATGCGCGGACTTCCAACGTGCAGCCGGCCGAGCTGCTCGCCGCCTACGAACAGCGCAAGCCCGAGTTCCGCCGCCCGGCCCGGGCCCAGGTGCTGCAGATCGCCCTGCGTCCGACCGACGACGCCGAGCGCGCCGCCTTCGTCAGCGCCCAGGAACAGCTCTTCCGCCGCGCCCAGGATGCCGGCGAGGTGGCGGTGGCGACCGTGGGCCCGTTCCTCGCCCGGCTGGTCGAGGCCGATCCGGAGTCTCCCGAGCGGGCCGAAATTCTCGACCAGGCGGTCGCCGCCATCGCCGGCCTGCCGCTCGACGGCGCTGAACGCCGCCTGCGCGAGGCCGTCGCCGATGCCAAGCGGCTGGTCGAGCGCCACGCCGCGCTGCGTACGCGCGCCGAGGCCGAGGCCGAGATGACCGCGCTGCGCGAACGCCTGCTCGGCAAGGGCGTCGACGCCTTCCGCGCCGCCGCCCGCGAGCTGAGCCAGGGTCCACGCCGCGAAGACGGCGGCGACCTCGGCATGGTCGAAGCCGGCTATCTCGCCAAGGCCATCGACGAGCAGGCCTTCGCCCTCGCCTCGGGCGAAATGTCGCCGGTGTTCTGGTCCGAACAGAGCTGCTGCCTGTTGCTGGTCGAACGCAACGAACCGGCCGCGCAACGCGGCTTCATCGAGGTCAGCGGCGAACTTGAGGGCCTGCTGCGCCAAGAGCGCCAAGCCGCCGTGCGCGTCCGCGCCGCCGCCATCCTGCGCCAGCGCGCGGTCGTCCGCGACCTCGTCATCCTCGACGACCTCATCCGATAATACCGGCGAGAGCAGCCCAGCTGCGGCGTTGGTCGTCAGTCACATGGCCCAGCCATGCTCCTTCCTTCCGCCCGATCACTTGGGCAGGGCCCCAAGTGATCCCGCAGCTGGGCTGCTCTCGCCGGTTTTATCTCACGTTTCCTATCAGCCAAAATTCAGCAGGAGAGCCGATCTATTGGCTCAGGTCATCCTGAGTCTTTGTTCAGCGACTTCTCACCTATCAGGTGAGCGCTGAAATCCGGCGAGAGGGGCCCAGCTGCAAGGCGTCCTCTCGGATGTCTGCTCGCCGCTGCGCGCCTGCGCGAACATTCTGTCGGACCTTGATCACCTGGGGCCCTGGCCCAGGTGATCGGCCACGTGACTGACGAAGACACTCTCGCACAGATGCTCGGCGCTACGCGCCTGCGCCCTCAGTGCTGGCGCGCAGCTGCGCTGCTTGCGGGGATCACCTGGGGCCCTGCCCAGCTGATCGGACTGACGACCAACGCCGCAGATGGGCCCCTATCGCCGGATTTCCCAGAGCACCAGCATGATCCAGCCGCTGAGGGCGAGGAGCGCGCAGGCGATCAGCACCAGGCTGAGCAATCGTCCGATGCGGGCGAGGTCGGATTGGCGGCCGAGGAAGTTGAGGCGGACGTTGTGCCACAGGCCGTGCAGGTGGTGCATGGCGAGCAGGCCGACGGCGAAGGTCGCGGTCGGCCGCCAGGTGGGCGTGGCGAACTGCTGCGCGATCAGTGCTGGTGCCAGCAGGAGGGGAAGCGTGTACGGCGCGATCGCGATCACGGTGGTGCGCAGCCAATCGACGCGATCGTGGAGGACGGCGCCGCCCTGGCCGTCGCTGACCTGGAATTGGCGCACCGGTACCAAGAGCAGGATGCAGACCAGCGCGTGGCAGGTCTCATGGATGGTGGTGTGCACCAGCCAGTTCGGTCGCCGCCACCACACCAGCAGCGCACCGAGTCCGACCCCGGCGGCGAGTTGCGTCGGGTCCTGCGGCTGACCGACAAGACCCTGCCAGACGTGCGCCACCCAGCGCGCGAGCAGCGGCAGCGCGCCGAGCGCAATAAGCACGGCGAGTGGGATGGAGAGGAGGCGCACCCCTCAACGACCGACGAGCCGGCCGATCCACTCCCAGGCGCCGATCTGCACCCGGCTGAAGCCCTTGTCCTGGGGGATGAGGTAGAGGAACCAGGCGGGGAAGGCGCGGCTGCGCGCATCGCAAGGTAGCGGCGTCACCTCCAAGCCGATCGCCCGGCACAGCGCCAGCGCGCGCGGCAGGTGCCAGGCCGAAGTCACCAGGCCGAGACGGCGCCAACCGTGCTTCGCCACCAGTTCCTTGTAGATGCCGATCTCGTCGCGCGTGATCAGGCCCCTGCCGACCACCACGATGGCGCCCGCATCGACCGCGAAGCCC
>Ga0163144_10024247_pt1 | contig 11911 bp, 10 predicted proteins | sample OliLak19BULKMAT1_FD_123175 | JGI IMG/M metagenome (GOLD analysis project Ga0163144, IMG submission 123175) | Freshwater microbial mat bacterial communities from Lake Vanda, McMurdo Dry Valleys, Antarctica - Oligotrophic Lake LV.19.BULKMAT1 | ecosystem: Environmental > Aquatic > Freshwater >...
GGAATCGGGTAAATTTGATGAGGCCGTGCATGCCTACAATGAAGCACTGGGAATGCTTCAATCCATAAGTGGTAGTAGTACTGGTACAAAGAAGGCAACACCAACTCCTGCCAACACTCCAACAACATCCTCTAATACACAACCACAACGACGCCAAAACGCAAACACACACCACCACGACAATAATGACACGGAGGATCAAATCCAGCAACAAGAAGGAATTCTCTTGCTCATGCGAGCGACGGCGTATTTACAACGTGCCGCCAGTCACAAGACGATTCTGAAAAGTACCGTCAAGGAATTGATGAGTATGGTACCGGATGCGGCCAAACTCAAAAATGTATACGAACAAACGAGTAGCATTATGGACACGGCTGCTGCTGCAGCGGATGCCGACTCAAATTCAGGCAACAACGAACCACCCACAACTACCAAGCAATCCCAATCCCAGCAACGTCCCTTTCTTCCACCCAGCGTTCGTCATTCCGTCTTTCGTCGCGTGTTGGCCGATGCCGCCCAACAAGAAGAATCCTTTCGAAAAACACAATATTGGCACGGCCTTTATCAATACGCCCTCTTACAGGCAGCCCAAGACGTACTGCAATCCACGCAATTGTTGCCCACCTATAGTCGGGGATATGCCCGTGCCGGAGAGATCTTGTCGGAACTGTGGAAATTGTCCGAATCCTTGTCGTATTATCAAACCGCCGTGGTGTTGGACGAACGACTGGGACCGCAGCTCCAACCCGTCATGGATCGATTGCAAAAACGCCGCGATTTATTGACCAGTGCCAGAGCCTATGGATGGTCGGAAGATACCCTACGATTGGCGTTGGATGTGGCGGGATGAAAAGAAAGAAGGGATTGCTACAGTACTGCAGTGGTAAGGTGTTTGTCTTTATTCGTTGATTGCGGAATAGAAAGAAAAACAATAATGGAACAAATCAATCTAGTTCCTCCCGAGGACTTCTTTCTTTGCAACAAGAGGGCCTCCTTTCCTGCGACAAGCGCCCCAACAGGAATTGATTTTGGCATTTTGTCTCTTTGCAATTGAGAACCAGGAGATCTATTCCATGGACGCCGAACGGAAGTTTGTTGTTGTGCGCACTCGTCTTCTCTTCTTTTTCGCGGTATCTAGAAGAGTGTTTAGGGTACGCTCTCGAGTCGATTCTTTCCGCCTATCGTACGGCTAGTAGTATCGACGACTTCGTTGCCAAGAAGAGCAACCACTCTAGCTCAGTGTTGCATTCGTGCAAACATTCAGGATATAAATTTCGTTTTCCCTATTTCAATTCAGACCATACAAGGAAACCATCTAAGCTTCGTAGTGTGCGCAAGCTCCCGCCAACCTATTCAAGCAGGTTGAGTCAATCATGTGGGAGTTGCCACTTGACTGCAAGCTCTTGTTGATTTATGAAGTTGTTGACCATGACAAAACGAAAAAGCTCTTTGAGTCCAAGACTTGAACCAGAGGAAGGGGGCATTTCTTTTGATGAGCTCCAAACGATGGGCAGTAGCAGGAAAATGGTCTGCTCCATTGGCCTGTCCAAATGGTCAATGCTGCTATGCGCGTTGGTCGGCATAAGCTCCAGTGCCCATTCTGTACAAAGCCTACGATGTAGTTGGTATAACCACAATCAAATGGTCTTGTCTTGTGGCTGCTGTTGTTCTCTCAAGACATTGGTAATCATTTGTGCCAGGGTCAATCGTGGTTCTAACCCATAATGGGCGGGGATATCTCCCGCTATCCGTTCGGCACGAAAGGATCGTGGCTCCATCGCACGACCCCAATGGACATAGGTCAAACCACCATGAGGGCCTAGTCCCGCAAGCGTTTGCTGCTGTTGTCGCGCACGACGACTAATCGTCATGACCATGTGCTGGTCCAGCCGATCCATGGCGTAGGCATTCATGTCATATATGAGCTGGGGATGATGTCCACTGGAAAAGCCTGCGGTCCGCCAAACGATTGTCAAATCTGGACGTGCTTGTTCCAATCGAAACAAGAACTCAAAGGCTTCATTCATATAGTTGGTCACATCTTGAAGGTTGGGAGTTCGACATAGATGAGGCCGGGCACTGTGCCATATTCCCAACGCCACGATGAGCACATTGACATGTTGGAGAATGTTGCTGTCCACGGTGGGATCCAATTCATCGTGTAAAAATCCGTTGACTCCATAGAGACATGGTCGATCGATATAGATCCAATCGCCCTCGTCGTCATCGTCAAGACGCGCTCGTGTATTGCGGGGCATGGTACGACACAACCAAAGGTTATTTCCAGTTGTTGTTTGAGTCCATCCGGCATGTCGTTGGCAGGGTTCCGTCGCGTTCTTTTTGTTCACATCAATGATCGAAAAGTGATCCAATTCTGCCACAGACGTCGCTGTGGTTTGTGCTGTTGTGGCTGCTGCTCGAGTGCCATTGAGAACGCCATACATGGTACCCGAGGCCCGACGAGCCGTCGAATCTCCCAACCAGAAGACAGACTTGCCCTGAAAGGTGTCTTGCATTGCCAAAGCATTGTACAATCGCCAACCCGGTGGAGGAATCCAGGCATTGCCCAACCAACTACCGGTCCTAAACGTAGGCACAAAATAGCAATTACCTACAGTATATAATTGTCACGAAGTCTCAGTCAGTTGAGTGAGCCCTCCCAATGAATTTTGGTGCCAAGTGTTGTGCGAAATATCCGAAGCCCACCAAGCTAGAGACGCGCACACGCTCTTCAAAACATCAACACCAACAGAATGGTTTTCGGGGCCTGGAAGATGGGATGTCCTGTGAGATTTTGGTGCTTTCATTCCAAGCAATGTTCTTTGGAAAAAGAAGTTTAATTTCTTTAGACAACCAATGGTCACAGACATTCCTCTTGGAACTCATTTCCAGATTGCAAACATGGCTTTGCTTCCAAACATCTGGAGCAATGCTCCAAGTTTCTGTCTGCGTGATCATGGACGCAAGATACAGTTCCATCATGGGCTTCCCATGGAGCTAATGCATTGTCTAAAGTGAAGTGTCTAGATATTTTATTTGCACATTTTTTAGGCATCTCAACAATCTCATCAACGCAGACAAACAACATCTGCAACAATGTTGGATTGAACCCAGATGACATCATTCATGCATTGACATTCTCTATCATCTTGAGGCACTTTGATTGACCTATTGTTTTGGTGGTGTGGTGTGGCTTGTCTGGTAAAGGATTAAGAACTTGCACCGGCAAATTTGTGGCAGAGTGATTTGATTTGTTGTGAGTGCCATGTTGTGTTGCAGGGGTCAGACATGCGATCCATTGCAGAAGTTTGAAGATGAAGCTTGGGTGCAACATTTGGGGTTGGGACAATCTTTTGGCTTTATTCTTTGTGCACACATCATGTGAGCAACCTCTGCAATGAAAGAGAATTGCTGACGACTTCTCCACAACAACTTGTTTCTCATCGCTTTGCTGTGATGACATTGTTTCTCACTAGCAAAAAGCATGAAGAAGAAAAAACAAAAGAAAAAAATATGCCCAAATGTTCAAAGGAATGAAAGAAAGCAAAAGAGTGTGATGTCTTGTCCTCTTGTCCACCCTACGCCCAAGATTTTGGACAAACTTGACAATTGTGCACTGGAAACACACAAAGTGTGCATGCCATTCAAACACATTTTTTTGTTGCATGACAAGTCCAGAAGCAATCATTTGCCGCTTTGTCCCATTCACCATGACAAACACTCAAACTTTCAAACCACAGCAGTGTGACAAAACATTTGCAAACATCATGTCTCTCATGTTGATGTCATTCAAGACATTTTCCAACAAGTCTCTGTCAAACAGAAACAAGACATCATTGTCAAAACTCTCAATGAAAAGTTTGGGTCCCTGTGGCAACTTGCATAGCCACACAACAGGAACATGCTCCAGGCAATGCAGGGCAAGTTTGCTTTTGTGCCGACTCACTTTCTGCATGAAAACCATCTCGTTGGTGATTGTGATGCGCAGATCACATAATTTGTTGGTCCAATTTTGTGTGACCTTTGATCAGCAACAAAGGCAAAGCAAACATTTTGTTTTGTGAAGTTGATTTCATTTCTGAGAGACGTTTTGGGTTTGTTTTGTTGAGTGATTAGGCAAGGGATTGATCTTGTGGTTTCTGGCAATGCTGACTTTTGACATTTCTTCATCAATTGTCGAAAAACTGTCTTTGGCCCAATTGGAGCAGTCCAAAGAAATTCAATTTGTCTGTCAGAACGATTGTCAGTTCATCTCGTTTCTGCCGTTTCTGTTCTTGCTTTTGGGGGGCAAATGCTTGGAACTCTTGGCCTTCCATTTGTCAAGAGCTTGCCTGGGCATTTCCTCCACAGCTTTGGAATGGAGGCTTTTGCTTTGCCCTTTGTTTGTAGGGGCTGAGCGGATGATTTTGGCTGGTCATGATCTGTGGATGTCACTTGAGCTTGTCTCAGTGGTAACTTGTCTCAGTGGTAACTTGTCGAAGGTCCCAGTGGTAACCAAAGGCGTGCAACACTGTAGGTAGACATAAGTAGCCACTGCCACATGTACCGAGTTCGTTCTCTTCCGTTTCACCGCGCAAGAGTGTTTAGAAGGTACGACTACACCTGTTTTCACAGTACCAACCAATGCCTCTGGCTCCAATTAGGAGTACGCACGTTACCAGTACGTCTGATTCTCAGAGTGGCGTACTCGCCTTCTTTTCTTTCGCCTACTGTACTAACTTAATAAGTATCTCTTAGAAGTACTTCGAAGTACCAAGCAAAACAATGCTGCTCTTCTGCTCCATCTACTAGTAATATCTCACGCCGCTCTTACGCCTCATTCGCGAGGGGCAAAAGATACGCTTCTGAGTCTTCTCGTTTGACTGGTACACGTTTGCGTGATATGGATGACGTCAACGCACGCAATCTTCTGCATCTTGACGTCAAGCAATGTTGCAAATCTTCCGCTGTATTTTGAGCGTCTGAGCCCTTGGCGGAAGGTGAAGTAGGGAATCTACAGTACTTCAGACAACGGCAAATCGATCGAAGAGAATAGAAATTCTGTTATTCATCGCCCATGTTCTCGATTGGCTAGCTACAGCCGAGCACTTCCGCACTCCTACCCAGAATCCACAGTTTTCGAAAGAAAGCATTCTCACAGTATCGAAAGCAATCGAGCAAGATCTCCTGATACACAAAATACAATCTCTTCATCATAATAATTGATTATACGATGCAAGACTTGCCGTTTGTTCCCGTTCTGCCAGATGATTTGCCAGATACCATGGTGCCCGGCGAGAGACATCTTTTCTTGAAGCCTCGACGTTCTTGGAAATCTCTCGAGCATCGAACAAGAGGCTCCATCGCTTCAAGAGCGGCAACGATCCAGCCTCCTTGCAACGATGCCATCAAAGATGATGTTGAGACCGACGAGCTCGTCGAGAAGGAAAATGACGCGCCCTTTCATTCACCCGGATGGATGCTGCCTTCTACTAGGTTCTCGCTACGACCCAAGAAAGCGACGCAGAGAAGCGAGCCAATGATGCAAGCCATGGCGACGGTACCCGAAGAGAGGGTTCGTGACCGCTCGGAAGAAGAAGAGACGACGCATATGGCCAAGCGCTTCCGGGACAGCAACACGGGCAGCACGCTTTGTGTGGACCCTTCTTCTTCTTCGACATGGACTCCAGCTACTGCTGGACACTTTCTTCCGCGGGTTTGGAGGCAAGTGGTGAACGCTCCACCACTGATGCGCCCGGCTCCTAACAACCAAAGGTCTCTTCAACTTCAAAACAATTTCATTCCTCACGACGATCTCCTACCCGACCTTTTCTAAGTTAAAGAACGCACGCGTCTATCAATAACAATGGACACAAGATGACAATACCACAAGTAGCAGAAGCTTTGCGGGGTGAGGTTAAAGGCCGCCAAGATTCGCAGAAAATCTGAAAAAAAGCATTCGATTTTTTAGCCTACATCAAGTAGTAATATTAGTTTAGAGTAGAATTGATTCCAACTTTCACTATAGCTATACAATTGGCTCATTCGATATCGTACCTTAGTTTTTGTTTGGTCTAGTAGTAGTCGCAAGTGAATTGATAACCGTAGGTACCTAAACGCTCCTCGTTGAGAGGGTTGGGTGGGGTTCCCTTTTTTTCGCGTGAATTACAAATCTGCAGATCGACCCAGCGCAACTACAATTGTAGCATTTATGATACAGTAATGATTAATAGGCAAAACATGTAGGCCAACATATCGCCCGGGTATCCTCAAACCGTCTACTCTTCGTCTTATTGCGTCGCAGTGGTAACTGTGCCTTGTGTCCACAACATGTGGCTGTAACCCCGTTCGCGGGCTTCAAACATGTTCAAAGCAGAAAGAAATATGACATCATATCATGCATCTACAGCGTTGATGGGCTGAAATCTTCTCGGTACTACTGGATGTACCAGTGGGTAGGAATTTCGTGAGCCGGTGTTATTCCATCCAACCAACGGTTGCCAGAATTCTGCCCTTTCATGAAAAACGCTGCCATTACTTCTGTACCGCTATCCCTAATAGGTAACTTAGCCAGAAGGGCAGAAGTATTCCCGCCTTCGTTTATTTTTTTAGTGCGCCAAAGGAGATCTTGTGCGCCAAAAAGTATCCTCTTTTCCGCGACAACATGGTCTTTGGTCACTGCCACTCCCTGTACCTGGCGTACATGAAACACACGTATGTAACAACAGTACATTCCTTCTCGTGTCCTAGTTGAATGCAATCCCTACAAGTTTGAAATTCGGGCTATCCATTTTGCATTTTGGTCGGCAGTCTAACAATCGACCACTGACCTCATACTTTTTCAAGAAGCTGCGAAGTGTCCAACAACAAGCAAAAGGTCGTTTGACAATATGAACGCCATGAATAATAACAATACTGATATCAATGCCGACGAAGATTCGGAAGAGTTTGTCCTTGGTCTGCCTACACCCAGAGGCATGGAATCTTTCGAAGCACATTGCAACAGACGCGGTGGCCTTGTCCCACGACGAATCCTTCCTCGACGTCCCATCGCCAACAGTGGTGGCCGTGGCACCAGCAACAATGCGATGGCAGTGGAGATGCTGGCGGATGGTTCTGCTTGGAACCAGTTCCGTACTACAAGTGTCTTTCGAGTGATTGATGTTAACGATGACGATGAACAACACGAACGAGAAGAGGAAGCTACCGAGAGTAACAGTGAAGAAGAAGTCGAGAGCGAAAGGGATGAAGATGAAGAAGGCATGTTGTGGTCGCTAACCTCCGCGGTGAGTACTACGCCAAGACGCCGCCGATTGCGCCCAAGACAGAGGCCCTCTGAACAAGACGAAGATAGGTACTACTCTATGGAGAATCAGGCCAGAAACAAGGAGCCTATGGACTTTGCATCTCTGCCAAGCCAGGTTTTCCTACCATCCGTTTGATCAAGAAAGAGGCATCTACAGGACCGCAATTTTAAGCCAAGCTCCCTACGCTAGGTAGTCTAGGTACAATTTTAAATGATAACTATAATCTAAACAGTCAATCATGCTCCTACTAGTATATCTTATCTATTGCTAGTCTCTTCTCCTCTACCGTTACCGCCAAGGCTTGTCTAGCTAGCTAACCCACCCCAGCCTCAGGTAACCTAGCTAGCTAGTTGCCTAGTTCAGCCTTCAACCTAGGGTCTAGTCGCTTGCAGCTTGCCAAGCGAAAAAAAGAGAGATCGAGGTAACAACTACCCCACGCAAACCCACTTCACGTGCACATCGCGCTCACCATGGCTACTACTTGTAGTTGAACAGCTGTATTGTAGTAATCACGGGCAAAATTCTTATCAACTTCCAATGACGTCCACTAATTATCCGTATAATCACTTTTAAAATTCGTCTTTTCTACGTGGTCACGCGTTAATCAAATCCAAGACCCGGCCACCGACGTAAAAATGATCAAAAGATTCGCTTCTCGTTTGCAAAACACCGCTGGTTCAGTAGTCACAGATAAAATGCCTCCCCCAACAACCGTAACCATGTTAATCACGAATGGGCTTGCTGAGGCAGATCCGATGTTCCTAAGCATAAAATACGCAGGCCGCACTTTTCTTTTCTAATTAATCGCCGGCAGCTCTGGAGAAGCCGAATGGACCTATGGCAAAAGTTCGGTCGACGCAATAAAGATCCAATAAGACGGTTCGGTGAATGGTTCTTCAAGATAGACCGCTTTTAGTCTTGTAACAAATGACGCAGGCGACTCCCATTTTAATATGCCTGCACAACTTCTGCCTTAAAACTTCCGGACACTACACTAAAGTTTTTGTTTTAGTACTTGGAACCGCTGCTTTTCCGGGATCCCTTTTATCCATCAGCTGGAAAGTGTGTTATTGCTTGAGTTCCCCGGAAGCGGCCAATCCCCCGAAGAAAACCCAGCCGCTGATTCCTCCACCAAGTAAACACGTTCTATGACTTCTATCTGTCGTATCGACTGAAGGAGTACAGTCACGGCCATCCAAGATCTTCATCAACTTGGACTACGATACGAGTATTGAGTATTGACACCTAACTCCACCAAGTGGTACCGGTACATGCGGTACGTCGTACTGTAGGCGCTAGATTTCATTCGTCTATTATTGTTGTGCACACATAAGGCATCCTGTATGCAAATGTCACAATTTCTGTGTTTCAAGCAGTCATTGAAATGGTACGGTGTTTTGTCGGCCATTTCCCGGGACCCTCGAATACAACGCGCCATACCAAATAGCCCTCTCTTTCTGCTCAAACCCTACTTTTGGAGCAGTGTGTTGTTCCCTTCCATCATGATACTGGTACGTAGCTACTAAAGTAGCGCATTGGTGGCTTTGGCGCCTCTTCCGTCTCGCGCATTCGCTGCTCTTCTAGCTAGAAATTGGTCATTGGCGGTCGGTCGCTACTAGTACGGTTCAGTGGCCGCGGCTTTACTCAACATCTACGTTCCGATGGCCGCAGCTTTGCTCGATATCTGACATCTCCGTGCGTACGAGTCCAAATGGTTGGAGTTCAAAACAGGTGAGTGCGCATGCAGAGATGACTGCACTCATGCAGTTGTTCAGATACAAGGCTTGCCGCCGAACGCAATGCCATGTGCCCGGCGTGGCCATGTGGCCACTAGCTAGAGACTCGACCCAACCCGACCCGACTCGCTCACTCGTTCCCCAGTACCAGTACCAGTACCACAGAGCTATAAACAACTTTTTTAGTTGGGCCGCGTTGGAAGCCGAAACGACTCAATGACTGACATTCGTCAACGTCGTGGGGTTGCCTAGTCTAGCTGGCTACTTGGGAACGACGTTTCAGTTGTGCTCCGTCAGTTCCCTGTCCTGGGTTGCAATCTATGGGCATTTTCAAGCTGGTTTTTGTCCCACAATGAACGTTTTCTAAACTAACAATGATGGCTGACCCGACACCTTGTGATTGAGTCCCCCAGAGCACGGCCACTCAGCGCTGCCCTAGATCTTTCACTCATTTTGTATTTTGCAATCGCCCGAGGGACAGGAAGCAATCTCAGTGAGAATGTTCTTTTCTTGTCAACATTTCCCGTTTGAACACAATCGCAGCACAGAATAATATGTCTCACGGAAATCAACAATGGGCATTGTCTGTCACATTACGGTATGCTTCAGTTGCACATGATGGTCCCACCGGTCATGGATTGGAAGAAGCAGATGTAGGATTGAACCGTTGCTTCTGTTATCACTGCCATGAGTCCCGCACACAAGAAGTACATTTCACCAGTAAAGCATTCTCTGATAATCTGTACCAGCTACTGGTGTTAGTCTACTTGCTGGCTCTTTACTTGCTGATATGATTTGTTATTAGTTACTACTGTTAGCTAGCTAGGTCTAGCTAAAACCACCAAAATTAGCAAGTTTGTGAGCTGACGATTATGGTTGTATCTTTCGCGTCAATCGTGGGTAGTTCGGCCTGCGCGAATTTTCAAAAATGGGAACACATCAATTTGATAAACTGCCAAATTCACGGAGCATCACAATTGTAGGGGCTTGTTTGCCTGCGTTGCATACTAGCTAGTACTAGTACGTCGTACCAGCCAACAAAAGTAAAATAGTAAAGTATAGTAACAATACAACAATGACGACCATGACGACCATGACACAGCAGTATCTACAAGGCTTCTTGTCGCTCCTCGTCCTTCTTTCTGGTTCCTTTCTCTTGACACCCGTCGCAGCATGTGGCGGATTGTTTTGTGAACCCTCTCGTCCCGTGCTGCAAGCGGGAGAAGCCATTGCCTTTGGTGTCCAAGGGACCAACATTCAAATGCACGTTCAAATTCTCTACGAAGGTCCTGCGTCTGCCTTTTCTTGGGTCTTGCCCGTTCCCAAAACGCCCGACAATGTCTCGGTGGGTTCCGATATTTTGTTTACATCGCTCTTTTCCGAGACGCTGCCCCAATTTGTCTTGAACATTGCTCAAAATGAATCCACTACTTGTACTGAAGATGATTTCGGACCGCTCGCGTGTCCGATGATGATGGCCGACGCTGAGAGTGCTGGAGGAGGAGGAGCTGTGGTATTGGAAACGGGCAGTGTGGGTCCTTACGATTATGTTGTTTTGGAACCTGCGGAAAACAATCCCGATTCCGTCTTTGAATGGCTTTCCACCAATGGCTATGATCAACCGGAAGGTGCGGATGCCTTGTTGAATTATTATGCTCTGTTGGGACAAAAGTTTGTCGCTCTCAAATTAACCAAGGATACGGAATCGGGAGACATTCAACCCCTCATTTTGGAATACAACATGGAAGGTGCCGACGAGAACACTCCCATTGCTTGTGTGCCCATTAAACTAACGGCCATTGCCGCCAACGACAACATGCCCGTACAAGTCTATGTCTTTGCTGACGCACGAGCAGTGCCCTTGAATTATTTGGATGTCGAATTGGATGATGCTCAAGTCGATTGGGTCGGATGTTTGAACAATCCTGGTTGTTACGATGACAATTACCGTGCTCGCATTACAGAGGCCATGCTACCATTGGACAATCATGGGTTTGTGACCGAATATGCTGGAGCATCCAATGTCATGAAAGATAAGGTGGCATTGGTGGATATCAACATGGACAATCTCAAGGCCAGTGCCACTTGGATTGACTTTTTCAACCAACTCGCTAATGCAGGCGTTCCCGCCATTCCATTGGTGACTTCGATTGTGGATAAATACGTTCCCAATACCTATGATGAAGGACTCTTTTGTTCCGATTTGTACATTCCCGACCAAATCTTTAATATGGCCAATTGTGCCGAATTATATGTTCCACAAAGTGACTGGACTTTTGATGCCACGGGCATGGCGGATGAACTGGACGAAAAAGTCTTTGGACCGGCCCGGGATTCTCAAGCCTTTGTCGATTCCTTTTCGTACATGACTCGCATGTACGGTGTTTTGTCTCCGGCCAATATGGACAAGGATCCTTTCTTTACCTTGAATTCCAATGCCCCCGATGTGAGCAATATCCATACAGCAACGGCTGTGCCAGTGTGTGTGACGGGAGAAGGTCCCGTCGCCTTGGAGATTCGTGTGGATGGCAGTGAGCCATTCACGGTGGCAGCAGAACCCTTCTGCAATACTTGGAGGCCTACCGGGGATGATACGACCGTTATTGCGGCTCCCATATCACCAGTCATTGCACTCACGTCGTGGGGCTATGCCAACCAGGAAGCAACTGTGATTAGTCGTTCCTTATCTGGTGGCTTTGCAGAGGATGAAGTGAAGGAAGCTGTGGCGCAGGCCGATACATTGGTTGTAAATCAGACCGTTCCGGTCTATGCCACGTCCGACAGCAGTAGTGGCAGCAGTACTAATACTGATGTAAGTGGCAGTGAGCCCGGCAGTACTACTGATACAGGAGGCAGTGACAGCAGTAATACCGATACAGGTAGTAGCGA
>Ga0163144_10024250_pt1 | contig 11910 bp, 14 predicted proteins | sample OliLak19BULKMAT1_FD_123175 | JGI IMG/M metagenome (GOLD analysis project Ga0163144, IMG submission 123175) | Freshwater microbial mat bacterial communities from Lake Vanda, McMurdo Dry Valleys, Antarctica - Oligotrophic Lake LV.19.BULKMAT1 | ecosystem: Environmental > Aquatic > Freshwater >...
AACAAATCTCGCTCAGCGAAGTGCTCAAAAGCGGAAACGCCCTGCTTGTTTTTCTCCGTCACCTTGGCTGAATACCCTGCCGCGAACATGCCGCACAGTTGTGCGCGCGCCAGGACGAATTTGTAGAACTCAATACCCGCGTCTATATCATCTCTTTCGGCACCCTGCCTGCCGTCCAGCAGTGGATGAACGAGACTTGCACGACATTCACCGTCCTGCTCGACCGTGAACGGATAGTTTACAACGCCTACGGACTCGAACGCTCTAAACTGCGCTCGAAGAGTCCGCGCACGCTATGGCTATACTTCACCCGCTGGCTGCAGGGACAAAAATTCCATGACGCACACGGTGACGATACATCCCAACTTGGCGGCGACTTCATCGTGGATAGAAATGGCAACCTCCGTTTCATCTATCCCAGCCACGACCCCGCCGATAGACCCTCAGTAGAAAAACTACTCAACATCCTCAAAACCTTGTAGTGGGTCTCAAACCTTTATCCAATCTTTATATTTTTTCTGGGTATTCAGACTAAAATTGTAAAAATTACCCAATATTATAGGAGTCTTGTGTGAAAAAACAACAACTGACCATCATAATCACTTCGGTGATTACCACCATCGTTGTCATCGTCGGATTTATTTTGCTGATGCCAATCATCGGACCGCGCTACATGCACCCGATGATGATGGGCGAACAATCCGTTCCAAACTCGCTTGATACATCAACGTCACGGCTTTCGGATGAGGGTTTGTTCCAGGTATCCTGGAGTAGTGACTTGGACATACCACCGCTCAACAAAATCCATTCATGGACATTGCACCTCGAAACTGCGGATGGCAAGCCTGTAGAGGGCGCCGAAATTCTTGTGGATGGCGGAATGCCGCAACATGGTCACGGCTTGCCGACCAGCCCCAAAGTCACCGAAGATTTGGGCGGCGGCGATTATCGTGTGGAGGGGATGAAATTCCAAATGCCTGGTTACTGGGAAGTGCGTTTCAATATCAACGCAAACGGGCAGAGCGATTCGATCACCTTCAATTTGATTCTCGAATAATCGAACATGAAACGCGCTCTCCTGTTCCTTGGCGGAATCCTGCTCACAGCCGCGGTCATTGCCTGGTGGGCAGTGACCAGCCAAACGTCGTGGAGCGAAGCGGAAAAAGCCACCCTGCGCGGATTATGGATCGGCAGTCTGCCCGCGCTTCCTCCCGATCCATCCAATGCTTTCGCCGACAATCCGCAAGCCGCAGAGTTTGGTCACAAACTATTTTTTGATTCACGCTTTAGTTCCAACGGGAAAGTTTCCTGCGCCAGTTGCCACCAGCCTGAATTGATGTTCACCGACGGCTTGCCGCTGGCGGAGGGCGTTGGCGCGACCACGCGCAAAACGATGACCATCATCGGCACGGCCTACAGTCCGTGGCAGTTTTGGGATGGGCGCAAAGACAGCCAGTGGGCGCAGGCGCTTGGTCCGCTGGAAAGTGCGGTGGAACATGGAGGCACACGCACACAATACGCGCGCTTGATCGATGAGTTTTATCGCGCTGAGTATGAATCCATCTTTGGGACTTTGCCCGATTTTTCAGACCGCACGCGTTTTCCCGAAGCCGCTGCTCCTATGGATGACGCCGCCATCCGCGCCACATGGGAGGCGATGGCTCAAGATGACCGCGACGCTGTGACGCAGGTCTATGTCAACATGGGCAAGGCGATTGCCGCGTATGAACGGCTAATCATGCCCGCGCCTTCGCGTTTCGACCAATATGTGGAAGGGCTTATAAACGGCGATAAAAAAGCCATGCGAGCCGCGCTCACTGCTAATGAAGTGGCGGGATTGCGTTTGTTTATTGACAGGGCACAGTGCATTAATTGCCACAACGGTCCGCTCTTTACCAATAATGATTTTCATAATACAGGTGTCCCAACCGCACAAGGTTTGGAACTCGATGACGGACGCGCCTCAGGTGCTATGCAGGTTCTTAAGGATGAATTCAATTGTCTGAGTCAGTGGAGCGATGCGAGTGAAACGGATTGCGCTGAACTGCGTTTTGTCTCGTCTGAAGGTGAGCAACTCGAAGGTGCATTCAAACCGTCAACGCTGCGTAACATCGCCGAGACCGCGCCCTACATGCATGCGGGGCAATATGCCACGCTGGATGAAGTTCTTCTGCATTACAACCATCCGCCGATTGCGCCAGTTGGTCGTACCGAGTTGGAGCCGCTGGGACTGACTGCGAAAGAAAGGTCGCAAGTCGTGGCATTCCTGCGCTCCCTGAGTGGCGGCGTAATTGCACCTCCAGAATTATTGCAAGCGCCAAAGTGATGAAAATTTCTTGAACACGCTCCCCACCCACCTCGTCATCAACGCCGCCATCGAGAAGAAATTCGGCGCGAAGTTCAAACTTGCCAAATCCGCTTTTATGTGGGGTTCTGTCCTGCCCGACTTGCCCTTTGGCATGCTTTCCTGGGGAACGCTCGTTTACTATCGATTTGTCCTTGAGCAAGACACCAGCGGTGTGATGGAGAACATCATTCATCCAGCCTATTTCAACAATCCCTGGTGGATTGCCGCGCATAACATCCAACACTCTCCAACCGCCCTTATCATCTATGCTCTTCTGCTTTGGCGCTTCGTGGATAAAATCGGCACACGCGGACATTGGTGGCTGTCTTTTGTCTTTGGCAATATGGTTCACTCAGGAATTGATATCCTCACTCACTATGATGATGGTCCCGTGCTGTTCTTCCCCTTCGAATGGCACACACGTTTTCAAAGTCCCATCAGTTATTGGGACAAGGCGCATTACGCCTCGCAATTTGTTTACTTTGAGGTTGGATTGAATCTCGTTTTACTTGGATATTTATTTCTCCCAAAATTGATCGCGTGGATTGGAAAACGACCTGACTGATTATCTTTTTCTTGCAACGATCACTTCCGAACTTATGCCTCGCGCTACCACAACGCGATAATGTTGGATCTCCCAACCCGCACCAAGAAAATTGTGGATTTCAACAGGTCTGCACCCACCCACCCATTTTGGATTCAGTGCAAAACGTACCTTCCAAAATGCTGTCCACGCTTTTGAAAATAACCCTTTGCCGTTCGTCAGCCCTGTTAAACATAGTAGACCATTCTGTTTGAGAATCCGCTCTGCTTCACCAATTACGGCTCGAATATCATCGAAGGAAAGAATATCCAGCACGTAGTTGGAAACAAAACGATCTGTGCTTTCGGATAACAATGGCAAAGACGACTCGCCTGTTGACTTCCACAAGGCGGCGCGGTTTCCAAACTGTAAGATTCTTTGTCCACTTAGTTCAATCATTGTCGAGCTGACATCACATGCCCAGTATGTAGCGGTATCTGGCAAATGACTTCCAAGCAATTGTTCCGCAAAATGTCCTGTGCCACAGCCAAATTCAACCACTGCTCGCGCTACATCGAAGTGGGCGTTCTCCAGTAAATCAGCCAGCGCAATATCTTCGTAATAGTTTTGTTTATCCTGCTTCGCGCCGAAGCCATCGTAAAACTTTTCAATTTCTTCATTTGTAAGTCTGCGTAAGGATTTCATTACACACCTGAAAAGAATTAGGTAACCGTCGTTCAAAAAACGACGGTTACCTTTCGTTTATTGTAACTTGGTTATTCAGCACAACATGAAAGTTTCGCGGGATCTTTGAAGTACGAGATTGCCGCGATCTTCAACGCTTCAGCCATTGTGGGATAGACGTGGATCATGTCAATGTAATCTTCGAGCTTGGCATGAAATCTCATCGCCATTGCCGCTTCGTGGATGACCTCACCCGCGTTGGGCATAACCAGCGAGACGCCCTTCACTTCCTGTGTATCGCGATCTATTACAATTTTTGCAATGCCGTTCGTCTGATGCGTTGCGCCCGCGCGTGGAACCAGTTCAAGCGGGATCGTTCCGCACCAACAGCGGAGTCCTGAACCCACAACTTCCTCGTCCGTCTGCCCGACCACCGCCACCTGCGGGTCGGTGAAGATCGTGCGTGGAATAACGCGATGGTCAACCTTTTGATGTGCGCCTGCAAGGGCATTCTTTGCAACAATCACGCCATCATGCGCGCCGACGGGCGTGGCAGGTTGGCTATTTGTTTGACTGCCAATCACATCCCCCGCCGCCCAGATGTTCGGAATGTTCGTCTGCAATTCATCATTGACTTTGACATAGCCGCGTTCATCTACCTGCACGCCAACTTTATCCAGCCCAATATCGTTCGTGTTCGGCTCTCTGCCTGTGGCGACGAGCAGTTTTTGAGCAGTGAAGGCTTGCTCCTTACCGCCGATTCGGGCAGTCACCTCAATTTCGTTATCTGATTTCTGCGCCACTCGGATGACCTGTGCTTCGGTTACAATCTTGAGTCCTTCCTGGCGTAGGGCAAAGGTCAGCGCGTCAGAGACTTCTGGCTCATACGTGGGGAGAATGACTTGACTGCGCTCCACAATGGTGACGCGCGTCCCGAAGCGCTGAAACATCTGCCCCAATTCAAGCGCGATGTAGCCCGCACCGATGATGATCATGGATTCGGGCAGTTCCTTCAACTCCTGAATTTCGCCAGTCGTCAACAGATCGGATGTGAGATAGGACACTTGATCCAGCCCTTCAATTTTCGGGATGGTGGGGCGCGTCCCCGTCGCGACGAGAATCTGGTCGCCGCTTAAGATGCTTCCTCCCACGCGGACGGTGTGCGCGTCGAGCAGTTCCGCCTTGCCTTCAAAGACTTTGATTTTGTCCTCTTCATAGACCAGGGATTGATACTTCTTATCGCGGTAGGATCGCACCACTTCCTGCTTTTGCGCGTTGAGTTCGCCGAAATCGAAGTTCATCTTTGCAGGCGTCAGCCCTTTGTAGCGCGGATGAGCGGACTCCCACACAATGCGCGCCGCTTCGATGAGATTCTTGCTGGGCAAACAACCGCGATTGACGCAGGTGCCTCCTAAGGTTCGCATTTCGGTCATGGCGGCGGTCTTGCCCAATTCCGCCGCGCGCAGAGCTGCCGCGAAGGCGGTGGAACCTGAGCCGAGAATTAATAGGTCAAATTTATTTTCCATTTTGAACTCCTTTGATCAAATAGAATCATGACACAATGAGAATGACACCTATCACCATCACCAATGAAGCGGGTACTCGTTGCGCCATTCCACGCTCTTTGAGAAACAGAAAACTCCAAATCATCGTCATGAGCGTGCTGAGTTTGAAAAGCGTGTTCACGTATCCCACAAAGCCGAGGCTGAACGCCGTGTAACCCAACACAGGCGCAATGCCCGCTATGACTCCAGCCAGAAATAATTCGCGGCGATGAAGAAAAAGCTTTCCAATGGTTGACTTGTCGCGCATAATGATCGCTGGAGTTAATGTGATGACTAAAAGAGCATCTACTACAAATGCCGCAAAGCGCGGACTCTCTGGATTGGTATGCTGAATGGCGGTTTTCTCGAACAATGGCGTAATCGCCCAGAGCAAACCTGCCAGCAAAACGAGTGTAACGGCGGGCGTGAAGGCAAACGACTTGAAAGGCGCAAGCCAATCTGCACTTGGATGATGATTGAGCCAATACGCGCCAAACAGCACCAGTACCACACCCAACCAACCTCGTACCGAGGGAATCTCGCCCAGAAAGAAAGCCGAAATCAGCACAGTAAATACGGGGGTAAAGACAAGCAGAGGCGTTACAAACGAAACATCCGCCAGTTTTAAGGCTCTTGTCGATGCAAGGTGCGCTATAGCATTCAACCCTGCTGAACCCAATACGCCAACTGCAAAGAGCCAATCAATGCGAGGAAGTCGTGATGTGAGCGCAAGTGTAAACAAACCCAGCAATGGCAATGCCAGCAGAGTAACGCCCCACACCACGACAAGCGAGTCTGCGTCTTTTAGGATGCGTTTGTAGAGAATGGGATTGAAAGAAGTCAGTAGTGCCGCGCCCAGGGCGAGGATTACCCACATGGTCTATCTCCAGAAAATATCAAAGGCGACTTCATGATTGCGGCGCTGTTTCGCAATCACAGTTCAGCTCGCTGAATTTCCGCGTATGGTAGGCATTCAGGAATGCGCCAACGACCAGCAGGAATATCCCCAAATAAGCCAGGTCATAGACGGGAATCAGAGCATATAAAGCCCCAAATATCAGGAATATTCCCAAAGCCGAAAACGCCAGGGGCAGTTTTACCCCATGTCGTCTGAATCCGCTCCATACAATAAAAAGGGACGCCAACGCAGACAGGTGGAAAAATGCAAGGAATATCCCTTCGTATCGAGTCAGGAACGGCAAGCCCAATGCGGCTGCCACACCTGCAAAGGCGGGAAAACATACGGGGCAAAACAGGGCGCTTATCATAGCCGCGAGGGCGGAGTTTTTGTCTGAAAAAATTTCTTTAAACCTGTTGATTAATTTGTTGTTCATATCAACCTCTCTTCATCGCACTGTCAATAGTGCTCACTCACGATATGACAGACACAATTCTTCCCGTCCACACCATCAGTGGGGAAAGTCAAGCCGAGAGTGTACAATTCGCGCAACTCGCCTTCAAGTTTTTGCAAAGCCTGAATGCGTTCCGCGATTTCGTCTGCTTTTTGGGCGAGCCGTTGAAGCATGATACGACAGGGCGCTTCGCGGCGGTCACGCAGAGCGATGATTTCCTGAATTTCATCCAAGGACAAATCAAGCCGCCGCGCCCCCGCCACAAGCCGCAATTGTTCCACGTCCCGCTCGTCATACTGGCGGTAGTTGTTATCGCCGCGGGCAGGTGCGGGCAAGATACCAATCTCTTCGTAATAGCGAATCGTCTTGGCGCTTACGCCTGTGTTTTGCGCCAACTCTTGAATCTTCATGTTCGACTCCTTGCAAGGTGGAACCAGTGTACACCTTCCAGTAACTGGAAGGTCAAGCCCCCAATCATCAATAGAAGATTTTTAGCCCTTGCCCCCAGCCAAAGATTTTGCCTCTGGCAAATGCCGAAGTGTGACCATCGCCCATATCCCAATGGCGGGACCCATTGCCAGAAAAGAAAATGCCCATCGCCAGCCGAGCCAACTTTCGAGTGTTGGAATGAGGCGGATGGTGATCAATGTCAGTAAAAATCCCATGCTGGTTTGCAGAGTCAATGCGGTGCCTGTGAATTCGGCGCGGCACATTTCGCTGATGGTAGCAGAGAATTGTGCGGAGTCGGCAACAACGGCAAAGCCCCATATCAGACAAATCAAGATGAGCCAGATTGGATTCTGTCCGTAAAACAGACCGATGCTCAACGCGCACATTCCGCTGACGATTAACGAAGCAATCGTGACCGTTGTCCTGCCCAGCCGATCTGCAAGTTGACCAGCCATTAGGCTTCCGAGTCCGCCGATGCCAATGGTTGCGAAAGCCGCCAGACTTGCCCACATGGAATTGACTCCAACCAGTTTAAAACTTGCCGCAAGGAAAACGGGAATCCATGCCCACATGGCATACAACTCCCACATGTGACCGAGATAACCAAGATTCGCCATCACGAGCGGGCGTTCGCGAAAAATCTCGCCGATGTATTTCCAATTAAATTTTGGAGAAGCGGTTTTGTAGGGACCTTCATCCACAAAAAATGCCGCAAGCAAACCGCCCACTGCGGCTAAAGCCGACGCCCACAACATTACGGTTTTCCAATCATTCACGCCGCCAAAAACATTCAGTAAATGAGGAGCGGCAGAGCCAATCGTCAACGCGCCAACTAAAAGACCGATGCCGAGCCCGCGATCTTTCTGAGTCCAGGTTGCCATGATCTTCATGCCCACGGGATAAACGCCCGCGAGAAATAATCCAGTGAGAAAACGGAATAACAATGCAGGAACAAGACTGGAGGCAAGCAAGGGAATCAATGCAGTTGACAGCGCGGCAAGCAGTGCAGATATCGTAAACAATCGGCGGGCGGGAATAATGTCTGAAAGATTGAACAGCGCCGAACCAAACGCGCCGATCACGAAACCGATCTGCACCGACATCGTCAGCCAGGCGCGACCTGAGTCATCCAGCGACCATGCTTTGGTTAAAGCGGGAACGACCGCCGAAGCCGAAAACCAAACCGACATGGCAAGTAGTTCTGCCAATGCGAGTAGAAGCAGCGTCCGCCATTTTGTCTGCATGATTTATTCGCCCGAGAAGGTGTAACACCAGGCTTCGCCATCCAATACAACTTCACCTGTCTGGCGCGTGATAACAATCTTCAATTGTGTAACGGGTTTGCTGGCGTGTATGGAAAGAATCTCCGCCTCCGCTGTGATCGTATCGTCAATAAAAACAGGTGCGGTGAATTTCCAATTCTGACTGAGGAACACAGTACCAGGACCAGGCATATCCATCGCAACCAGCGCATGAAGCAAGCCTGTCGTTAACCCGCCTTGCACAACTATTTTTTTGAATTTTGTTTTAGCTGTAAAGTTCTCATCAAAATGCAAAGGATTGTGATCGCCTGTTATAGCTGCATAAGACTTGACATGCTCCGAGGTTAAAGTAATTGAACGACTGGCTTTTTGACCAACAGTAAGGTTCATCAGGGTTCCTTTGTATTCAAACAATAAATGAGCTCAATTAATTATCTCCCTTTGTAATCCATAAATGGATTACAAAGGGAGATGTGTTTAAACTAATTTTACTACTTTATCCAACTCCAAAATAGTTTTTTGAGTCACAATTTCGCCGCCTTCAATATATTTCTTATGACCCGCTACAATGCCATCTAAAAGTTGGGCGTTCATTCTTTTCATCATCACGGTGTTCATCACGTCAAAAAATGGATTCTTCATTGAATACTCCATTGTAGATGTCAACACAGCATGATCGCCTTTTTGACGAACGGCGAAATCAACCGTCATGGTCTTTACTCCAGGCAAATTCTTTAATTCATAGGCTTCAATTTTTAAGTACTCGCCTTCCTTCCATTCAATGGCTCTTTCTTCGGAGGTCGCGCTCATCATGGCGAAATTACAATGTCGGGTTGCTCCAAGCCCTGTTTCCTGCTTGGAGGTTAAATTCGATGTCAGAACGGCAGGATGGGCATGGCAAATGTCGCCAAATTTTGAAAGCGCCTGCCAGACCTCTTCTTTTGAAGCATTTATTTCAATCTCTCTTTTAAAAACTGTTGTCATGTTTATCTCCTTTTTTTGTGATTGCATTAAATCTTGCTTGACATTTGAAACTGGCATGGACTTACTTAAACGTCCTTGCCCGACTTCACTAATAAGGCAATCCTGTCTGCTATTTCGGCTGCGCGATTCTCCTGTAAAAAGTGTTTTGCTTCAACTTGATGAATTTCCGTCTGAAGATTAAGCGCACGCTTTACATCAGCCCCAAAGGATTTAACATCAAGTTCCGAATCGTACTTGCCCCACACGATTTGCGCTGGGAATTTGCGATCACGCAGGGGCGGGAGAATGCGCTCCTCAAACTCTCGAGTGGTCTCGAATCCGCCCATGATCTTGCGAAATGCTCTGCCGCCGTCACCCATCATAAGCAGTTCACCATACGCTCGAATCTCCGAGTAACTCGGACCCGCCAGTATGCCCTTCCAACGGAAGAAAGGAAAAACGATGGGTGAGTTCATTTGAAGCGTCCAAAGATATCCCAAGCCCGGCACGGTGAATGGACGCATCGCAAGAGGCTTGGAAAACCTTGACGCATTAACGAGAGTGTTATGCACAGTAAGAGAGAGAATTCGCTGGGGAATACGGCGTATGAGATCAAATCCAACAGGACCGCCCACGTCATGTACCACTAAATGAAATGAGTCAATTTTGGCTGCGTTTAAAGCGCGTTCCAGCCAGGCAGATAATCCAGTCCATGAATAGTCGAAATCTGATGGGCGTTCTGCCAGCCCCATGCCGGGAAAGTCCATCGCAACGCCTTCCAGTCCGCGATTTGCCAGCTCGGGGAGGATTTTTCGGTAAAGATAGGCTGATGCGGGTACGCCGTGTAGACATACGACTGTCGGTCCGGTCCTCTGACGCCAGATGTGGGTGGAGGCAGTGCCTGGGATATCGAGATGAAATCCTTTGGATGACCATTCTTGTATTCGCGTGCTTGTCATTATTTACTCCTATTGAATATTCTTGAAATACGCAATTTTTGGACTGAATAGTCCAAAATGAAACCAAAAAAATATGTTATTCGATTGCTCTTAGCAGAATCTTTGCGGTGTTTTTTACAGAGCTTTTATCTGCGCCTGCTTTGATCATTGTTCTCAAACCACTTACGGCGACATGCAGATAGTTCGCTATGGCACGTGGATCAGCCTCTGGTGAAATATCGCCTTCATCTTGAGCTCTTTTCACCGCCTTTATGAACAATTTAGTGAAGATATTTACACTTTCTTCCAGTGAAAGCGCGATGGCGGCATCTTTTTGACCAAATTCATTGACAGAATTTACCATGAGACAACCTTTGGCTCCTTCGGGTTGCTGTGCGGTATTGGCGATGGTTGTAAATAGAGTTTCAATAAAGTTCTTCCCCGATTTGGCTTCATCCAATTGCTTTGCCATATTAGACGATAACCAATCCACGTAGCGGATGAGACAACGCTCAAATAATTCCTGCTTGCTCCCGAATGTTTGATAAAGACTACTTTTCGATAATTCCATCGCTTGCAAAAGATCAGTCATCGACGTGGCTTCGTAGCCCTTACACCAAAACACCTCCATTGCCGCGTCAGTGGCTTTATCAGGATCAAACTCAAGAGGTCTTCCCAGAGTGTTCATGCTTGCCATTATAGGACTGATTGTTCCAGAAGTCAATGTTTTATTTTTGGAATATTTGATTTTACCCACCTGCCAAAATTGGATCAATGATGGACTTCAATGTTTCGAACGTGGGCGGACCCACCAACTTTTTTCCATTGACCAAGAACGATGGCGTGCCAGGAAATGCGTATTCGCGCTGCGCTTCGTTCAGACTTTGCTCCACCTTCGCTTGATTCTGACCCGAGTCCAAACATTGATTGAACTTCGATGTATCCAACCCAACTTGCGCGGCATAGTCTTTCAGGTTTGTAACACTGAGCGCGGGGGCTTGCTCGAACAGCAAATCGTGATACTCCCAAAACTTGCCCTGATCGAACGCGCACTGCCCCGCCTCTGCCGCTTTGGGCGACTGCGCGGTGATGACGGGAAAATCCTTCCACACGAATTGGACATTATCGCCATACGCCGCAAGCACTTGCTTCAAGATCCCAGCGCGGTGCCAGGCTTGGCAGGAGGGACAGCCAAAATCTCCGTACTCGGTGATAGTCACTTTGGCAGTATCAGACCCCAGCGTCGGGTTCGAGGCGAGGCGCGTTTCGTTTAACGGTTGCGCTTTCGGGCGCGTCGAAATAAAAAAGATAGCGGCAAATAAGATCAACGCCAGCGCGCCGTATCCAATCCACTGACGTCTGGCTTTTTCCGCGCGAATTTTTCCCTGTCGAATTTGTTTTTGACTCTTGCGATTTTCTTTTGTCATGCTTCACTCCTTCACCTCAAACAAATGCTCGGCAGGGAATCTCACAAACACCTGCTCGCCGTGCGGGAACATCGGGGCAGGCATGGACATGCGCGCGCGCACAATCATCGCATTTGTCGTCACCTGATATTCCACGTACTCGCCGCGAAAAACGCAATCACTCACCACGCCCTGCATGGAATTTTCACAGCCTTCTTTTTGAACGCGGATGTGTTCAGGGCGAATCGCAAATATTTTTTGGGAGGAAGACCGCGCCTCTTTCTTAACTGTGAGTTGGTCGCCATTTAAGAAAGTGGATACGCCCATGAATTTTGCCGCCATCCTGCTCGGCGGACGGTGGAACAACGTCTCTGGTTTATCCAGCGCAACAATTTCGCCGTTCAACAACAGCGCCATACGGTCAGACATTGCCATCGCTTC
>Ga0163144_10024251_pt1 | contig 11910 bp, 14 predicted proteins | sample OliLak19BULKMAT1_FD_123175 | JGI IMG/M metagenome (GOLD analysis project Ga0163144, IMG submission 123175) | Freshwater microbial mat bacterial communities from Lake Vanda, McMurdo Dry Valleys, Antarctica - Oligotrophic Lake LV.19.BULKMAT1 | ecosystem: Environmental > Aquatic > Freshwater >...
CGATCATACCGGTAATACAAATGATCTTGACTGAGTCCAACGTCTTGTCGCTGCGAACTGGTTGGCAAACTTCTTTGCGATTGATATCTGGCAGCATGACGTCGAGCACCACCAGGTCGGGGCGAAACTCTTTGACCTGCATACCCGAATCGAAGCCATTGTTGGCGGTCCGAATTTCAAACCGACCGTCGCGCGAAAACGCGTCAGACATCAGCTCAACTAAGTCCTGCTCGTCGTCGACGATCAGCAGTTTCTTCTTGCCATTCTCGAGCGCGTCGGTCGGAATCCCGTTGTCGCGCATGAACGAGAACAATTGGTCGCGAGGGATCCGACGAAACCGGCTGCCCGGAACGCGAAAACCTTTAAGCGAGCCGTTGTCAAAGCAGCGAATAATCGTTTGCTGACTGACCTTACAAATTTTGGCGGCTTCGCCTGTGGTAAAAACTGTCTTTGTAGTAGACATAGATATCAACCATCCTTCCTCTACGATGGCCTAGCTAGTCTTCCGCTCCAGCAAGGTGTCAAGCACCTGGTAGGTTTGGTCGCGCATTGCCATGGGGTGTGGCTAGCCTAGCTGTGTTTCCCTGACGAACAACGGGGGAGCGGCTTACGATGCCAAATCCCTCCGATTCTGTATCCTTCAGCAATCCCCACGTCCACCAAGCTTGCTCAACTTAACTGGACAGGCGGATTATAACGGATGGGCAGACTGGGTCAATATTGATTCAGAACGCATAAGTGGCTGCGAATAAACGCTTTGCGTAGAATACCCAAGAACAGTGCAAAAATATTTTGTAAACTCGGAACTTAATCGGAGCAACTTGTTGATTGCATTGCTCAGCAGTTGATGACATTTACAGCCAACCCACCCAAGCTCGTTTCCTTATACTTCGATTGCATGTCGACGCCGGTCTGTCGCATCGTTTCAATGACACGGTCCAGCGGAACGCGATGAGTTCCATCGCCATACAATACAGCCAGCCGCGCGGCGTTGATGGCTTTCACCGCGCCCATCGTATTGCGTTCAATGCAAGGCACTTGAACCAAGCCAGCGATCGGATCGCAGGTCAGTCCCAGATTGTGTTCCATTCCGATCTCCGCCGCATTCTCAATCTGGTTCGGCGATCCACCCATCACCGCAGCGAGGCCGGCCGCAGCCATCGAACACGCAACGCCCACTTCGCCCTGACATCCCATCTCCGCAGCCGAGAGCGACGCGTTGCGTTTGTAAAGCATCCCGATCGCTGACGCAGTTAACAGAAAGTCGCGGATGCCAGCACGATCCGCTCCGGGGTAAAACTTTTCATAATACCCAATGACCGCAGGAATCACCCCAGACGCTCCATTCGTCGGCGCCGTGACGACTCGACCGCCGGCTGCGTTTTGCTCATTGACAGCGAGCGCGAATAAAGTCACCCAATCCATTCGTTCCAGCGGATCAGCGGTTGAGTCCAAAAGCGGGTTGGCGGTGAGTTTCCGATAGATCTCCGGAGCCCGCCGTCGAATCCCCAAACCACCCGGCAAGATACCTGGCGTGTGACAGCCTGCTTCGATACTCGCCTTCATTGCGTTCCAAAGCTCGTCGATCCCGGCTTCGATTTCCAGTTGTGAGCGATGCGGCAACTCATTTTGCAAAATGACTTGACTGATCGACAGGCGGTGCTCTATGCACTGTGCCAATAGAGTCTCGCCGGAGGTGAATGGATACGGAACTTCGGCATCCGGAGCGGGCGACAACTCAGTCGAAGCCTGCAACTCATGCGGCTCCACGACAAATCCACCACCGACCGAAAAATACTCTTTGACCAATAGCGACTGTCCTTCCGCATCGAAGGCCGAGCATCGCAACCCGTTCGGATGCTGCGGCAGAAAAGTGGTTCGGTTGAATATCAAGTCACGTTGCATGTCAAAACGAATCGGGAATTTACCGAGCCACTTCAGCGGTTCGCCAGACTCAATCGCGTGAAATCGATCATCAATCGTCAGCGGATCGATGGTTCGAGGAAGCTCGCCGCACAATCCCATCACGACCGCGCGATCCGTGCGATGCCCAAGCCCCGTCAGCGAAAGCGATCCAAACAGCTCAACGCTAATTCTCGCGACCCTCTGCGGCTCGACCGCTTGCTCAAGCAACTGAGCGAACCTGCAGGTGGCGATCATCGGCCCCACAGTGTGCGAACTGCTCGGACCGATACCAATCTTGAACATATCGAAAAGACTGATCACAGAGGAAGCTTTCTACTACTATGGGTGACGGTGCGCTTCGACTACCTAATTCTATGCTCGCACCGTGCCGACGATCGGTGCTCGAACCTCAATTGTGTACTTTTCAGTTACAGTAGTGAAATTCTAGATCCAAAATTCCTGATCGATGGTCCATTAGTGTTAACTGAAGCGGTCGAGGTTTTCATTGAGTAGCCAGCAACTTGCTTCGCCTTCTGTTTCGCACCCCCAGCCGCAAACGCAACCGCAGTTTGGCATCTGGACGCTGGCCGCTTTGGTCGTGGCGAACATGATCGGAGTCGGTGTGTTCACGTCCAGCGGTTTTTCGTTGGGCTCGTTAGGAAACCCTGGCCGCGTGATGTTGGCATGGTGGTTGTGCGGTGTGTGGGCGATCTCAGGAGCCATTGCTTATGGGGCTTTGGTCTCGCGTCTGCCAATGTCCGGCGGCGAGTATCTATTCCTCAGTCGCTTCGTGCATCCTTCGATCGGTTTTCTAGCCGGATGGATTTCGTTGATCGCAGGCTTCACCGCTCCCATCGCACTAGCTGCAAAAGGTGCCGCTATCTATGGTGCCGGCAATCAATCGCCATTCAACCAACAATTGATCGCCGCCGGCGTTATCGTTGCCGCCACGTGCTGCTATCTCGCCGGAGTCACCATTGGCGCTCGCATCCAGAACTCGATTGTTGCAATCAAACTGGTGCTGCTAGCGGTCATTATTGCGATCGCTTTTTCTGTCACCAGTACAAACGGTTGGCGCGGCGGTCCACTTCCAGATCAAGATCCGAGTTGGTTGCCGACTAGTCTTCAAGCCTGGATCGTTCTGCTCGGTTCGATGTCGTGGGTCGCGCTCAGTTACACAGGCTTCAACGCAGCCGTGTATGTGGCAGGCGAAGCGCGCGATGCAGCCAAGACGGTACCGCGCGCGATGCTGCGAGCGACGATTGTCGTCACTGTAATCTACTTGCTGCTCAACTCAGTCTTTGTTTACGCCCCAGCACCCGAACTGATCGTGAACCAAGAAGATGTAGCAGCGATTGTTGCCAAGTTGATTGGTGGCAACGCTTTCGAAAGCTTTGTTCGAGTCACGATAACGTTGGCGATGGTGACGAGCGTCTTTTCAATGTTGCTGACCGGCCCGCGGGTCTACCAAAAGATGGCTGAAGATGGCGTGATGCCCAAGTTGTTCGATTCGGCGGGTCGTTCACCTTATATGGCAACGCTGTTTCAAGCGCTGTTGAGCATCGTGGCGGTGTTTGTGGCGGATCTACTGGAGTTGATGACCTACCTCGGCTTAACTTTGTCGGCTTGCGGCGGTTTAGCAGTCATGTCGCTGTGGTGGGTACGTAGGCGCTTGCCCGCCGCCAAGCCCTTGCAGTGGTGGGAGAATATCGCGCTCACAGTTTATATGTGCATCACCGTTGCCATTCTCGCAGCCGCATCCCAGGCGCAAACCGACAAGTTCGTTGCGATGCTGATCACGTTCGGTGTTGGCATCTTGTTCTATGCTTGCTGGAGCCTCGTCGCGTTAGCGGCTCCTAAGCGTGCCACGTGAACAACGCAAAGCTAGCTTCAAAAGCAACTCTCAACTCTCCACTTCACCTCAACGATAGCATCGCGAAAAAATCGCCGAATTCATTCATAGGGTCTGCGCTTACCTTTCCCGTTTAGCGCTTTAGCCATAGAGTGACAAACCCTTTCCGTTTCTTTGAATACTCATTAGGCAAAGCGAACTCGACCGTTGTTCAATGCCACCCTGGTACCTGCTTCGGTACGTAGTTGTATGGACCATGCCGGACTTAACCACCGGCCAATTCTTTTCACAATCGACACCGACGTTGGACTCGGCGGCCAGCCCACATCCGAATGGTTAGTGGTCACCAACGACCACTTGTCCGTCGTCCGCGACATGCAATCGACTCAGGTTGAAAGAGTTATCGATTGGGATCACGTCGAGAAGTTTCGAACGAATTCGGGCACCGGCTGCGGATTGCTGCAAGCCAAGCTGCACGATGAGGGCTGGGTCGATGTGCTTCGCTACTCGAACGGTTTGGCGGGCCGCTTCCACAATGTTTCACGACGTTTGGAACAACTGCACGAATCGCATCGCTCGCCCGATATGTTGGTCAGTGCAGATCCGGTCGGCGTCGAGCCGCTGGATCCACCGCGTTGTCCATCGTGCCAACTGCGACTCGCGCACGCGCACGAAGCCTGTCCGCGCTGTTTGCAGAAAAGGTCAGATTCTGCGACGCGTTACTGAATTGCTGCGACCGCACATGCGCGGCGATGTTGACGGTGCTGACCGTGATCGGCGTTGCTGCGGAACTGATCCCTCCGAAGCTGCAACAGTACTTGGTCGACAACATTCTATCCGCTGACGCCGTCGCGAATCCGAACTTGAACTTTGCGACCGCTCTCCTCGTTGTCGTGCTGTCGCTAGACGCTTCGCGTGTGGTCCTGTCGTTCGTCGGAGTGATCAAGGGACGGTTGGCCACGGTCATCGGCACCGGCTTGACCAGCACGTTGCGTTCACAAACGGCATATTGCATTAAATTACAGGCGGTTTCTTATTGCAAACTGTCCAGCTATTCGGCGTCGGCGCGATGTTGATCTGGATCAATCCCAAGCTGGCGACGTACACGTTGATTCCTGTTCCGCTGGTGTTTTTGGGCTCGTGGATTTTTTGGAAAAAGGTTTACCCGCGTTACTACCGTTTGTGGGACGCTTCTTCAAAGCAAATGTCAGTGCTCAACGGAATGCTGTCCGGAATCCGCGTTGTCATTTGTCGGACTCAAGATGATCCCTCGCCTACTGCGCTGATAAGCAAGGGTTTCTTTAACGGGTCTCGGCAAGGTCCAAGCAACCTCTGCTCCCAAGAACGCTGCGCGGTAGCGGAACGCGTTAGCGTTTCGAACTCAAGGCAAGGTCCAATCAACCTCTGCTCTCAAGAACGCTGCGCGAGATCAATACGTAAACATTCGCCGAAGGCGTGGCGCGTTGTTCAGAGTGTCTGGCTGGGTTGAGATTGGTTTTTGTGACCCGGCGAACAGATAGTGATCTAAAGAGCCAAGAAAAATCAAGCAAACAGCTTCGCAGATCGTTTACAATACTCACAGTAATTGGAGCCGCGCTGGTCTTCGTCGCGCCCAATGTTCCCCTCCAAGACAATCCATTCCAGGAGTCTGCGATGAATGATCTGACACGCCGCGATTTTCAACGTCACGGAATTGGTGCTCTCTTAACTTGGTCGTTACTTGACACCCTTTTCGCGCGCGATGCCTTCGCGGAAGAGGTCAAGCCGCTGGCTGCCAAGTGGTTGGCGGAGTTGAACACCTGGAGCCTAGATCTCAAAGGGAAAAAGCTCGAGCAGCTCGAGTGGCAGAAGAAAGTCGAACAGCTTTATGCGACGGTCGACTTACCGGATTTACTCAAATTTCTCGATTTCGAAAAACTTGCCACAGCAGCCAAACCGAATAATCTCGGTGAAATCAGTTTGAAGGCTACGTTACCAGAAGTCGAAGGGCTGCCAACCGAGTTGGTATTCGGACATCAGATTTTCGTGCTTAATAAAGATCGCTCAGTAGTGCCCCACGGTCACGACAACATGGCGACTGCGTTCTTGATTTTGAAAGGCGACTTCCATGGTCGGCACTATGATCGCATCGAGGATTCGCGCGATCACATGATTATCACGCCAACGATCGATCGCGACTTTGGCCCGGGGGGTTGTTCGACCGTCACAGATATGAAAGACAATGTTCACTGGTTTAAAGCCAAAACTGATGCCGCGTTTATCTTCAATATCCACGTCATGAGCGTCAAGCCAGGTCGAACGGGCCGCGTCTACATTGATCCCAATGGCGAGAAATTAGCAGGCGGTCGAATCAAAGCCAAGAAAATCGACCACAAGGAAGCCAATCGAATGTATGGTTGAGTGAGAAATCCAGATCTCCCGACTAAAGCGCACTAAGGAGCAGTCCTGAATTCAGTTCCTCACTTCAATTGTAGCGGTATACCGCGAGCCCTCCGATTCTTTGAAACTGGACGGCTTGCGGGCCGCTAAAGAGGGAATCTATTTCGGGACTGTTCCTAGCACCGAGCGGTAGGCGCGGCTCACGTTTCGCATGTGACAACAGTTCTCAATCGCGGAAATCAAATTGATTCACGTGAAGCCAACTTGACCGCTTTCGGCAGGATATCCAATGGAGCGGCGCTTCGATTTCCGCATGTCGACGAAAAAGAACCAAGTTTTGTAGTGTTTTGAGTATTCTATTCAGATTCCACGCGACTCACGGAATTTGGTACGCCCATTGCAATTTCAAAGAGCAGAGCACAGGAGGGCAAGTCGCGGTTTGATGGAGCAGACGTTTATGATTGCTTAGCGACGAGCACAACCTTGCAAGGAGTATCTTATGTTCCGCAATACACATTGGATCTCGGCCGCTGCGGTAGCTGGTTTGATGGTCGCGAGCCAAACCGCCAGCGCTCAATACTTTGGCCCCAGCTACGGCAATTCGCACGGCTCATTCCATCAGGATTTGAACCACAACGAATTCCACCGCGATCAGTATCATTCGAATCAGCACCAGTTCCCGCAGTCGTATTACCAGCACAACCAGCTTCACCAGGACCTGAATTACGATCGCTACCATGACGGCTTGAGGCACGGCTCGTATCATAGCTATCAGCCTCAGTACGGCTATCAGCGGAGGTACTATGGTGGCTCAGGATTTAGCGGTGGCGTCTTGCGACGCGGGTTGCCGTTGCGGTTCGGCTTTTGATGCGCCAACGGACCTTGGAAGAATACGGGCCAACCACCTAGTCGTCGGCTCTTTTTCTGCGACCGCAGACGATTTCAAAGCTGCCAGCCCGAGTCCCCCAGATTGCTAGGGATCGCTCACAAGGTCGTGCTGAAAGTGCGCGATCGGGACAGGAAAGGCGTTTGTGTTGGACGCGATCCAGGTGTGCGGACGCTGCTAACGAGTGGTAATCTAAAACGAATAGTGATCCATCCCGACTGGAACGAAGCGGAACGGCGGGACAGTTCACCTGTTGGCTTCGCCTGTTTTGCACCGGGCAGCACACAGACGGGCAGCACACTGATTCCGACCTTTCTGCGGACACTATCTCTCGGCTTGGTCTTTCTACGCCTTTAAATTCCCAACTGGGTCAAGCGAGTAAACGACCGCTAAGGAGCAGTCCTGAATTAAGTTCCGCATTTCAATTGTAGCGGTAGGGTGCGAGCCCAATGCCACTTACTCTGTTCGTCTTTGTAGCGGTATTGGCGCGAGCCATCCGGTTCTTCGACGAAATTTCCAATCATTTGCCGTACGGCTCGCTGCGTTTCACTGCAAAGTAAGTGGCATTCGGCGCGTACCCTCCGGTTCTTCGACACCTGACGGCTTGGGCCGTTCCGCCACAGCGGCAATCTATTTCGGGGCTGTCCAACTAAGCAAAAAAGACATCGACTCAAGGCGTTGAACTCTTAATTGCGGCAGTCTAATTGGCGATGAAACCTGGGTTAATAATCGCCCGCCGCCTTGTTCTCGAATCGATGCCGCGCCCGCACGGACGACCTAGACTGCGTCGTCTACAAAACAAAGACTCCTGACACCTTTTACTTGGTCCGTCACGGAATGATAAGTGTGACGTTGGGAAAATAGGTTTGATAGCGATTCGCGTCCCTTGTCACGAGAGTCAATCCACTGAACTCAGCATGTGCTCCGATATAGAAGTCGGGCAGTGAGGATGTGCGTGTACCGTGACTCCGGCGGTACTTGATGAAGGCTTCTGCTGCCAACCAGCCTGCTTCAAACGGCAAAGCAATTCGTTGAAACAGCGTTGGATCAAGCCACTGGTCGAGATTGGACTGCGAAGCAAACGCAGGAGCAATTTCCGCATAGATCAGCGGATTGATCAATATCGGGCCAACGGCTGACGCAGCTTTAAGTTGCCCCTGAGACCAGGCCAACCAAGTCTTGTCTGCGGTTGCGATGTCCAGCAACACGTTCGAGTCGAACAGCATGCCGCTCATTCATCGCCACGCGATAGTGACATTAGTTCTGCGGTTGTCATCCCAGGTTTTGCAGCGCCTACCGCACGCTTCAGCCAAGTGTCAGCATGTGTCGGCGATTGTTGGCGCGATCGGAACTCCGCAAGCCACTTCGCAAGCTCCTCGACTTGCTCACGAGGCAAGTGCGCAATCGCTTGTTCAATTTCAGTGATCGTGGTCATCGTAAACCAATTCGCTAGACATACATTTCATCGGCTCAGGCAGGGGTGGCGAGTACTCTGCGGGAAACGCCGTAATGCATGATAGCTCCGATTACTTTTTGATGAAACGTCACGAGATCCATCTTGTTCTCTCTGATTCACTTTATTACGCCAAGCAACTCGCGCGTGTCCGTGAGCAACTTGCCGATCGCAGAGGCGGCAGGGATGCCGAAGACTTCGGAACTCGGAAAATGGGACTTCGGACTCGGAAAATGGGACAGTGGCAATTATGCGATTTTCCCCCCGCCTCATTTTCTTCCCTCAATCCCCTTCCCCCCACGTCTGCCCTCACTGCATGGTGAGGAGTCTAAATGGTTGGTTAGAGATTGTGGGTCATCTCATTGATCTGCTTGGTCGCGATGCCGATGGGCCGATCGAGCGGGATGCCTGCGCAGGCTAGGATCGTGGTGAGCAGGTCGCCTTGATTGCCTTGCGTGTCTGACAGGAAGCGTCCCGTGTTGATCGTGCCGCCGCCTTTGCCGGCGATGATAAAAGGGAGGTTTGCGAGAGAGTGTTTGTCGCCGTCTTCGAGCCCGGAGCCCCACATCATGATGCAGTTGTCGAGCTAAAGCGAGACTGAAGGACTCTGCGGAGTTACGAAAGCAATGCGAGCAAATCGAACGGAAACTTGGACTGAAAACCGAAGATCAAGTCTGACCCCGGACCAGCCGGACCAGCCTTACACGCGGAAAAAATCAGCGATGGTCAGGGACGACTGTTTTCGATACGCAGTTCTGTTGCAAATAGTCTTCAAACTGTTCCTGCATCTCGGGAGGGACAGGCAGCACACCCCGATTTAAGAACGGCAACCTTCCATTCTTTTGAATCAACAGTGTTGATTCGGATGGTCCAGACCAACCCCACGATTCGATCTTGTGCCACGGCAGGAATCCAATGTAATGCCAAATGCCATTGGCTCGCACTTGCAGATGTCCCCGAGAAATCGCCAGGAAATAAAGGGACATTGGTAGGAACATCGCGATTGCGACGACGACGTAAATTAAATTGATGTCTCTGGTGCCATTGCTCATGAAGATCATGCCTGAAAACAGTAAAACCGAAATGAAAAACATCGCGAATGTATGGGTTTTCAGCTTACCGCAATCCAACAATACGGGGCCAGCGTTTGGAAGATCTCGAATCCCACGATAGAGAATGTTGGCAAAACCAATCGTTGAGAACAGGTATGCGATGACCATGCTGGAGATCAAGAAGTGAACTTGGGAAAAGGCGAGGAGACCAGACGTTCCCACGGTAATCAATACACCACCGGCCATGGCGGATAGCATTAGATGGGTGTTAGAACGACGCCAACTGGCAGCTGTCTTTTCAACATCTTCTGTCGTTTGCAGGAATCGTTGCATCGACTCGCCTGGGACGGAACGCGTGCGAACATGATTCATCATGGACTTGAAACTCTCAGGCATCTCGTCTTCCCAGTCTTTTTGATCTTGGTTCATTGGTGGTTCTCCGGTATGGCGATTGTCATGGACTCGCGTAGTTTGGTTCGGGCCTTATGAAGAGCCATGGCGACAGCGTTCATGGTGATATCTAGCGCTGTAGCAATTTCGACGTGAGTGAATTCTTCAAAATGAGAAAGACAGAAAACTGCTGCTTGTCGGGCCGGAAGCTTGGCAACGATCGATCGCAATCGCAACTCTTCTTCCAGTTCGATGACCTGATCCATTGGTCCAATCGAGTCATCCAACAAAATCGAAGTGTCGATTTCACCATGCGGCTCGCGTCTTCGAAGTGCATCCAAGGCTCGATAAGTTACAATGCGAAAAAGAAATGCTTTAGGTTGCACGATCCTTCCAGCAGCGAAAAACCGATAAAATTCCATGAATGCATCTTGGAGAACGTCCTCGCAATCTTGCGACTGACCAAGGATTCGCCAAGCTGCCCTATAAGCGGCTGGGCCATGTTCATTTACAATCTCTTGCCAACTAGGCACGTCAACTCCTCGATTCAGGTGGAACGCTTGCTCTACAATTAAGTCGCAGAATGCCAGTCTAAGATTTCCTTCGAGAGCAGAAAAAGTTCAAACATTTGAAGAAAAGGCGATTTCAGCCGCGCCGTAAAAAATGTCGGCACATTGAAACGCCATATTTTTCAGCGTTGGCAGCGACTGGCGGTCGGCTTGGCATCGTCACTTTTAAAGATTCCGCTCGCGATTTTTGCGTCGTCGCACCGGAAGAGAGAAATCAGCGCAGCGGCTATCATATGTACTACCACTTCGTCACTCCGGCCGCTGGTCAGGTTGCATTGCGGTACGACTTTAAGTGCCCACCGAGCTCGGGATGGCAGACAAGTATGTGCTTCGCCAGATTGGCGAACCGGTCTCGGAATCCCTAAGTCGTTCATTTTTAAGCATTTACGAAATCGACGTTCCCCAGAAGGTTCGTATAGCGGTCGTACTTTATGTCTGACAGAACCAGTTCAGTGTTGTGGGAGCTTGCGTACCGCTGCAGTCGCGGCCTGGGCGATCTCGGTGCCTGCCTTTCCAGCAACGCGATTTTGTGAGCTCGGAACAAATGCGAAGTCATTTCAAAGAATTTTGCCGCCACCACGGGGCGAGGCAGCATTCTTCCCATAAACCGACGTTGGCTCTTTCGACGTTCAGCATGGTGAGGCTATTGAATCCGGTGCCGCACTACCACTAACTAATAGGAAACAACTTCAATGCCATACCCCGCGACAGGCCGTGCCTCGCTTATCTCCTGTTTGTTTATCGTCCCCTTTGCGATCCCGGAATCGGTTGGCGGAGAGCCCTCCAAAAGCGAAAAATCTCTCTGTGCGTTGTTGGACTTGAGTAACGACGTAGTCTTTCCTCCGTGCACATCGATCATAAATATCAAGAAGCCACCTTACAATGCCAAGGGGGACGGAAAGACTGATGGGAATCGAGGGGACACACCCCTTTTGCATTTTAGTTGCCGCATGGCGGAAGCAAAGCTCACCACAAAAGCGGTCAAGTCGCGGCCTTCTACAGCAGACACCGCACGCGATGCGACTTTATCCGTTGCTGCCGAGCAGTATCGTGACCGACTGCGCAGACCTTTAGCCAGTACCATTAACCGATAAACTTGATTTGGATCGATCAGAAGATGATTAGCTTGTCGCAGCGAGCTGCCGATCAAGGCGTTTCAGATTGAATCGGCGTTTCGATATCAGACTCCCCATTTTGTACACATTCGTTGGAGCACCTGCTACCAAACTGAATAGTCGGCCAAAGTCCTTGACCAGCAGTTTCCAATACCCCACATCGAGCTTCAGCCGCTCGAAGATTGGTGGCAAGTCCATCGCAGTCGCGCCAGCCTTATCGGCTCGTGTGATGCGGGCGGTTTCGTCCAACAATTCCAAATAGTCGAGTGTTGACAGCGACAAAAATCCCTTATCGCTACAACGCTTGCC
>Ga0163144_10024252_pt1 | contig 11910 bp, 11 predicted proteins | sample OliLak19BULKMAT1_FD_123175 | JGI IMG/M metagenome (GOLD analysis project Ga0163144, IMG submission 123175) | Freshwater microbial mat bacterial communities from Lake Vanda, McMurdo Dry Valleys, Antarctica - Oligotrophic Lake LV.19.BULKMAT1 | ecosystem: Environmental > Aquatic > Freshwater >...
AAACAGCACTGCCCCTTCCCACGAGAACATAGTGGAAGGAGCCGACGCGCGTGTGGACGGGGAGGCTGCCGGTGCTGCCACGTCAGCAGCCGGATGGTGGGGCGCCTGCGTGTGAGCAATCTCCTGATTGAGCTGATCCCAAGCCTCTGGAGTTGGTACCGACAGCAGGTAGGCTTGGAAGCAGATCAGATAGAAGTAGCGCTTGAGCTGTTCTGCAGCCACCTTGGCCAGCACAGCGTGACGATCTGCGTGACGCGCTGTTTCTGCCTTGTCAACTGCTTGTACAATGGCGTCGTACAGATTGTGCAACAGCCCACACTCTTCAACCGCAATGTCTACCAGTCGCTTTGCAGCCAGACCATTCTTCAACAAGCGCACCAATTTGACGATCATCTCAAACTCCGGCCGCTGACGTTTCCCGTTGCCGTTCGCCGCACCATTACCAGAACTGGCGGCGCCTGCCCCATCTGAATTCGCAGCTTTAGGAGTCGCGTGACTACGGTGACTATGATGACTTGCTGACGGCGTGGTTGCAGCTAGGGCAGCTCGAGCTCTAGAGCGAGATCCCAAGATGACGTCCTCACCGAACTGTCTGACGCGCAGCAAAAACATGATGATCATGCCCAATGTAGATCGCCCCATTCCACGCTGACAATTGTAGATGAAGAAGGTCCCCGGCTGCAAGGAGTGTGCTAAGTAGATGGTGACCAACGAGTCCATGGTTTTGGGATCCGGTGCTGAATCTGCGGTCATAGGCACGCGCTTGTACTCGACCCAATAACCCTCTGATTGCAGCTGCTCGTATACTTCAGTGCTTGTCTGCACGGAATACTTGCTGGCAGCCTCCCAGCAGGGTCGCAATTCACCCATGGTCACCTCGTCGTGGACCAAGATGTTGCCGTGGTTGGAGGAGCCCTCCCGCAAGATATCGTTCTTGAGACGCTTCTCGATGAGAGTGATGCCACGTCCACCAATACCTTTGAAGTCGTGCATGTTCTTGAACGGGTGATCGAGCTCTCGAAGCACGAAGGGTCGATTATTGAGATACACTACCGGTTCCTCACGCAGATTGATCCAGACGGCCTGACGGTGAGCAAGGTTCGAGACAAACGAGGCGGCAGTAACGTCCGATTCAGACACTTCCATTGGATCGGATGATATTGTCTTCAGCTCGCGCATCTTCATCAGATTCAGGATGGTACGAATGCCGTACAACGACGGCTGTCCTACGCCGCAAATGGTGAGCGGTCGGATTTGACGGAAGTTAGGAGCGCCACTGATGTGTAGCGCAAGCTTTTTACTGAAAGCGCTATCCGAAGGGTAATCATCAGATTTCAAACCCATCCATCGACCTAACACTTGTCCATCGCGTTGAGAGACGTACAGGTTGGACGGTGGAGCGACAGTGCTCATGCTGAATCGCTCGGTTTGCCTGATCCAGCGCACAGCAAGGCCACACGTCAGTACGAAATATGAAATAAGAAAACTGACGATAAGACGCAACGTACTTGGCAAGCAACATCCGAACGGAAGCCGTCCGTCGCAGTACCGTAACGACATCTGCGAAGTGTTTAACGCCGTCAGACGACGCCGCAGGTTGCTTCCTCTTGATACCTCCTGCATCAGCGCCTTGCTTCGATTCCTCCGCAGCATGGATCACATCCATGCCAGCTGGTCCCGGATCCATGATCAATAGTCCTTACACAGATCGTCAGCGCACGATTAGACCGCCGTCCGTCATCAACCTACACAACAAATTCGCAGCTTCGGGGAGAAGCGCTTCTCGCGAAATGGCGGGGAGTCAGCTGACTGATTTCTGTGCATGATTCGAATGAATGCAGACGCATGGGGTGTATTCTACAATATTACTTTGTTCCTAGTTACGTCATTGCACCTCAGATGTGCAAATGGAGCCATCAGTTGGCTGACGCATCATCGGCGTCATCGTCCTCCGCACCCATCATCGCACCATCGTCAACAGCTTCAGAGGGATCATACATGTGCAGAGCACGCCGCCATCGCCGTACGGTGGACGCCCACATACGCTTGCTCGCTTCGAGCTTGATATTGGGAGTTTGAGGGTCCTTTCTGGGTTTGCGCTGCTCTCTGCTCGAAGAGAGAGCCATGAACAATGCGTCAGCCATGCAATCTGGTATGGCTCAGGAACTCAAGATGAACTTACTTGGGAATCTGGATCAGATACTGCTTGTAGCCATTGGTAGCTTTACCAATGTCAATTTGCTTCTGACGCTGCTGCATGCGATGCTCAGTCAAAGGCTGGACGGGTTGCAGTCGTACTCGTTGCCGTTCCCCTGATCCGGCTAAACGGCAAAATCAGGGACGTCACAGTAAGAAGCCGTCGATACACTGAAAACACTACCAGAATGTCAATGCAATAAACAGGATCAACAACTTACATGTAGCAGTAGATTCAGTGGTTTGCACGCTGGTCACGCTGCTGATCGAGTTCGAGCGCTTGATCCACGGATTGCGAGGAGCAGCTACTTTTGATGGAAGGTCCTTGACCTCGTCTGACGCAACCTCCACGGCCGGTGAAGTTACAGCGGAGGGGTTCAGGATGGCTGCATATGAGATGTCTGAAGATCGCGAGCGCGTGACCACCCGCGCTGGCTGACTGGCGGGCGCCTCGTGAGCAGGCACATCCGCGGTGGTCATCATGGCCTCTGGCTGTGGGGATGCATTGCTGGACAGCATTGCAGATGCGGAAGCCGGCACGATTGAAGGCGGGCGCGCCCATGCATTAACAGGGGCCACGGGCTGAGACTGCACCATAGGACTTGGAGCTGGCTCTTCGACCTTCTGCTTCTTCTCTTGCGGCTCTTCGACAGCTGGCTTGGTGACGCTCTGGGCAGCGGTCGGTTCCTCCATGGCCACCACCGCATCCACACTTGGCAAGACCGCATTGGGCTTTTCTTCGTCTGCAGGTACGTCTTGGAACGCGCGCTTTTTGCCCGCCAATGAGTTTTCGTTGATAATGATTGCAGTCTCCATCGCTGACGAGGCTGTGGCTGCTACGCCTGGCATGGGGGCCCAGGGAGAGTGCACGGACTGCACGTTGCTGTCACTCAGACCTGTCTGCTTGAACAGAAGCGGCAGCCCAGCCTGGCTCGTGTCCAGATTCATGTCAATCGCCTCAGCGATCTTGGGTTGCGGAATCTTTGACGGTTGCTTCAATTTGGCTTCTGTGACATTCGCCCACGGTGCGATCTTCGTTTTGATACCAGCTGCAGGTGCTGCGGGCGACGATAGCGAGGCACAGAACGCAGAAAATGATGCAGAGGGCTGGCTGCCGGCAGAGATGCTTGCCGCAGCGGCGCTGGTGGACGCAGCGTCAGTAGGCGCGGGAGCTGGAAAAGTTAGTTCTTTCTTAGGAGGAGGAACAGCTGCGGTTCTGCCGGGACGGCGATCCGACCAGGAGAAAGGTTTGCTCACGATGGGGCGGGACAGAGGACTGGACAGGCTGGCGCCAGCTGCATCCGCTGAGGGAACGGTGTTCGAAGAACCATTGTTGCTGTGATTATCCAGAGGAGGTGTCTGCAACCAAGACGCAGGGAGCGGCACATTGTCCTCTTCCATTTCTGCAAGGTCCGCCCAGCTCATCTTCTTCCCAAGGGAAGGCAACGTTGGAATTGCCGAATCTTCCTCGCACATGTCTGCCCAAGATGTGTTGGACGCCATGCTATCAATGCGTTGTATGACAACAGAAACAAAAAGCAAATATCGTTGAGGACGCGGTTACTTGCAGAAACAATCTGGCCAGAATCGATGTGAACAAAGATGTAGCGATTTCAGAGCTGGCGCCAAACCAAATCGAATTTTGGCTCGCGAGGGAACGGCGCATTCAATTAGCGGGTCGCGAATTCTCTAGTTTCGATCTAGTGGCGCCGTCGGATGTGCGCCGTGCAAAAGCGTTGGTTTGCCTAACCTAAGGCCGCGCAGCACACACGAAAAGTTTTCATCTTTGTTCTGCAGCATTTGAAGCATTCGTCACATACGATGCGTGTCATCCTGTGTCTGCTGGCTTTGGCCGCGGTCGCTCTGGCGTCCCCCGTGCCCTTCACCCCTTGCTCTTCATCTCCCTACCATATTACTGTCACTTCGATCGATGTGACACCGAACCCGCCCCAGAAGGGCCAACCCGTCAAAGTCACCGTGACTGGCAACCTGAACGAAGTTGTGAGCTCTGGAGTGTACACCATCGATGCTTACTACTCTGGTATCAAGATCCTGACTCAGTCTGGTGACCTGTGCACCTTGGACCCCAACTTCAAGTGCCCTATTCAGCCTGGATCTGGCATCACTGTTGCTGACGTACGCCCAACTTTTCTCCGGAGTTTTGTGTGGTTGGTTTCTGATCTGTATGTACTGCATGTGTCCCACAGGCTTTGGACGTTCCCGGCTTTGCTCCGTCTGGATCGTACAAGGTATTCGGTGTTGTGAACAACCCTTTTTTCGCTCACCTTGCGCTGACGTTCGTATTGGTGTTGCATGTTTTAGATTCAAGTGTCTGCAACTGGCAGCAGCCCCACTGATCGTACGTTCTTGTCACCTCGTATGTACCTATGCTTTACCATCATGTGCTCACGTTTTGCTCGTCTTCCCAGAACTGATCTGCGTCACTGTGGACATGAGCATCGGTGCCACCGTTGGCGAGGAGGAGCCTTCCGAGGAGCTTCCCGAGGACGTGTCCGAGGAGTCTGAAGAGACTACTGAAGAGTCCGAGGAGACTACTGAAGAGTCCGAGGAGACCGTCGAAGAGTCCGAGGATGCTGAGGATGCCTCCGAGTCCGCTTTGCCCATCAACGACGACAGTCCGGCGATCAACCACGATATGATCTCCTACGTCAACTCCCTGCAGACCACCTGGACTGCTGGTGTTAACAACCGCTTCCGCGGTGCTGCCATCAGCCACATCAAGGGTCTGTGCGGTGTCCTGCCCGGCGGTCCCAAGCTGCCCGAGAACCGCGCTCTGAAGTACGTGAGCAAGATGGTCGACATCCCGGATGCCTTCGACTCTCGCGAGCAGTGGGGTGACATCTGCCCGTCTACCAAGGACGTTCGCGACCAGGGTGCCTGCGGTTCATGCTGGGCTTTCGGTGCTGTGGAGGCCATGACTGACCGTATCTGCATTGCTTCCAAGGGTGCTCAACAGCCCTACCTGGCTGCTGAAGACCTGGTGTCTTGTACGTTCTCACGCATATTGCTGTTTCTCTTTGTTGTTTGCGATTCTGACGCATTCTTTTTCCGCACAGGCTGCATCTTCACTTGCGGTCAAGGTTGCCAGGGTGGTTACCCGTCGGCTGCTTGGGACTACTGGAACACCGTTGGTATCGTCACTGGTGGAGACTACGGCTCCAAGCAGGGCTGCTACCCGTACCAGGTGCCCGCTTGCGACCACCACGTCGTCGGCAAGCTGCCTCCTTGCGGTGATATCCAGAACACCCCCAAGTGCACCAAGACTTGCCAGAACAACGCTACGTTCTCTCAGGACAAGCACTTCGGTTCCAGCTCTTACTCGGTTCCCTCCGACGTCTCGTCCATCCAGACTGAGATCATGACCAACGGTCCCGTTGAGGCTGCCTTCACCGTCTACGAGGACTTCGTGTCCTACAAGTCCGGCGTTTACCAGCACGTCTCTGGTCAGGAGCTCGGTGGCCATGCCATCAAGATCTTGGGCTGGGGCACTGATAACGGCACTGACTACTGGTGGGTTGCCAACTCCTGGAACGCTGACTGGGGTGACAGCGGTTTCTTCAAGATCCGCCGCGGCACTGACGAGTGCGGTATTGAGGATGGCGTCGTTGCTGGTGCTCCCAAGCTGTAAGCGATGGATGTCGCTGATCATGCGATCCTGCATGCTGTGTGAGTAAGCTTGTTTGAACATACCGCGATTTCAGTATGGCGACCGCTCGCTCGGCGCTTTGTTTGACCGTCATTATATTTATCTCGTGTACGAATACGCTTTTATTTCAGCTGAACGCGTGCGCGATCGTTGCATACTTTGAAAGAGTGGGAAATACAAATCAGTTGTTTTGCTTATCCCCTCGTTACAGTGATCGATACTTGTCGCACGCCTCAACCAGCCCATGAACGATGCCTGGCTCTTTTGCCGAGTGGCCAGCATCTGCGCCGCATCATTACGCAATCCTTCGGGTCAGCCCAGTGGAAATGCGATTGTTCAAAAGGACACGGTACCGGGGACGATGACAAGCTCCGCGTGCGGCATGACCTTGGCAAGATCATATGCAGATTTCGTTGGGCAGACCTGCGACCAGCAAGATCTTACGGTCAGTTGCGGGTTTGGAACGACGATCGCAAAACCTGAAGCAACAATCGCGCACCAAGTCGTATCGCCCCTGCACGATCGTTGTCGGAATGTTTTTCAGCTTGTGCGCGTTGTCGAGCAAGAAAGTCTCCTGAGGATGTCGATCCCAAACACACTTCTGCATGAGACGCAGAAAATCAAGAACCTGCAGGTATTGCATGGTACCGAATCAAAGAATCCAGCGTTCACGAAGTAGTGGCACTCAATCCGAGCAAAGGCCTCCGCGAAGTTGTCTTCCTCGGCCCGCTTGACAGAATCGGCATCCAAATACAAACGAGAGGTGCTGAGGTTGCACGGCAGGACGCGGTGAGACGATAAACAGCAATTCCGCACAGCGCGCAACGAGCGAACCTCATCTCCCAAACACTCCAAGCCTTGGCACAGGCAAGACGCTCCTCTTTGTTATCAGAAGTCAGACGTCGATGATACGCGCTCATCAAATGGTGCCGTTCGGCCTGTGGTTGCGAGCGAATACACAGGTCACAACAGCGCAACGTGAACACACGATCGGCATCTGGCATGACGCAAGAATCTCTTACCACCGGGATGGGAGCCAAAAACGAGTCCCAAGCGTCGGGGAAGAGCCAGCTTGCTCCATCCTGGTAGAAAAACTGCAGCTCTGCGTATCGCAGCATAAAAATACCGCGCAGAACTAAAGCCTTGACCTGTGAATGCAGTGAGCAATCTCGCCATCGTAAGGGCACGGACAGGCTGGGCATGGTGTTGACATGTCAGTAACCTTATCAGGATGAGTCTCCGCGTATGCTAATGCCAGAGTTGAGCCCCATGACCCGCCAAACACGACCCAACGATCGATTTTTAACAGCTCCCGAATCTTCTCGATATCGGCTACCAGATCCCACGTGGTGTTGTGCTCCACTGACGAACAAGCATACGAACCAGTCTTGAGTACTTTTGCATTCGGTCTTTACGACCGTTTTGCAAAACTTACAACAAGCATGCGGCGTGCTCTTGCCAGATCCTCTCTGGTCAAACAGAATGATGCGGTAGGCTTTGGGATCGAAGAATTGACGCATGTAGGCCTATCATTGTCGATAGAATCTGGGTCAGACACTACAACGGCGATTGCGGCATTTGGCCTGCCAGAAATCGGAGAACTGAAGGGTGCAACGTATTACACTACCGATGTGCCACCACCCGGGCCTCCGTGCAGAAACAGCACCGGTTTTCCTGTGGGTGAAAGCCATATCGGGTTACGCGTTCATCGCCATACCAAGCAACGAAGAAAAACAGACGCGGGAGAAGCTACTGGGCACAGTCAACACGGTGGTACCTTGAGGATTGCCGCTTTGTTCATAGTACACAGTGTGAAGATCGCTGACTTTGATAAAGCCTGCGAAGCAGGATCAGCATGCAGCAACATGAAGCACTCACTGATGTGCGCCTCAGATGCCTTGCATGGTATGGCAAACATACCAGAATTATACGGCTCCAAAGCGGGGTAAAAGGAGCGCAAAGGTGACTTCTGCAACGAGAGCAGCGAGCTCCCCAATGACCAATCGTGACGAAATTCGGATCAAAGCACGGACGTGCACTTACAGCATCCGGTGTCACGCTCGGCTTTGCGTACACGATGTTCTTTGGTGCTTTGTTGAAAATAGCGGAGAGATCTGAAGCTTCTTCAGGTTTAGAAGCGGGGGAGACCGAGACGGCAGACAGCTGCCATGACAGATGATGAGGTGCAGCATACCATGACGTCACGGAATGCATGATTTACTCATTCTGTGAGACTGCAGGCTTCGTTCAGCAACAATATAACAAACCTGGTCTGCGAGCTTAGTTGTCGACATGGTCACACAGAAGGGCTTGAATGCAGACGCGACACGAGGCAAGATGGATACAAGACGTGGTGAGCGCAACCACATGAATTGCACACGCTAATTCTGCTAAACACAATCTAGTCCAAAGCGGGTAGTGGTCAAAGCAGCTGGTCGTGTTTAGCCTTTCAGCGCTAATGGGCTAATTGTGGCCAAAGTGATGCTTGACACTGTGACGTTGCACACGACATCAGCCTCGGAGATCTGTTCCCGTCCATTGCATCATTCCTCCACACCGCAAGTGCTTGAAGTGCTCGCTCTGATTTGATCAGCTTCGCCGTTTTGTCTACTGATTTTGATTCTCCTCGCTCGCCCCTTATGGCCGACCTGAACGCTGGCGCTCCTGCTGTGGCGGCGGGCAAGCTTCCGCGAATTCAGCCCACCGAGTACCAGTCAGGATGTGTGGTGATGCAGCCTGAAATGAGCGGAGGCTGTTGCGGTGGCAAGCCAAAACCGCCGCCCGATGTCGCTCCGTTTTTGCACCTGGTAACTTGATTGCTGTCGGCCTGTTTGTGTACATGCAGTCATGAGTTTTTGTGTTCACAGCCCGACGAAAAGAATCAGCAAGTGGTCAAGGTCAAGAAGGTAAGAAAGGCGCTTCCTCTGCGAGTTGTTGCGCACCCTGGTCTGAAAGGTCTCCTCATCCAGGCTTACGTCATCCTGAACCCTCATGGCGGCAACGGGAAAGGTTAGTAACACGGCCGGCTACTGCATGCAAGTCAGCTCGATGACATGTTGGTTGTTCTACTCCGTCGCGTCTGTAGGCGCCCTAGCGTGGCAGACGATTCAACCCATCCTGGTGAAGGCTGGCATCGAATGCATTTTGCTGCTCACAGAGCGCCCCCGCCACGCCACAGAGTATGCGCAAACCAAGCCGCTAGACGATATCGATTGTATCGTTGCTATCGGAGGTGATGGGTATGTGACTGTCCTCGTTATACTGAGCGTACGAATCATCAGGGCTGACGGCACTTTGGCTGCTTGACCTGGACAGCACGTTCTTCGAAGTTCTGAATGGCTTAATGACCAGGTAGTTCCATGTCGCTTGAGTTGGAGGACATACTGCTTTTGAATACTCACCATATCCCCCTCGTACTTGTGAAATGCGACCTGTGTGACATTGTGCAGAGAAGACAAGAAGATGGTCCCCCTCGGCTTGATCCCGGGAGGCACAGGAAACAGCGTGCTCAAGACTCTCAATCTGGATCCTAGCAACTGGAAGCTGGCGGCCGAGGCTATCGTAGACGTAGGTGCACGCGAAGCAAGTTCATTGGCGGGCTCTGACGTAACAGCTGTGTGTTGTGTATGCAGGGCTTCGTGTTACCTATTGACGTAGGTAAATCCACATCTGAGAAAGATGGCGTGCACTATTTCCTCAATGAAATTGCCTGGTAGGCATTCCCATGTGATGTGGTCTCAAAGTTAGACCGTGCTCATTGCTGCACCATGGCGTGCTCAGGGGTCTGGGAGCCGACAGCAACGTGACCGCCGAGAACTTGCGATGCTGCGGGCCGATGCGGTATGACGTCGGTGCCCTGTGGAACGTGTGCCTGGGCAAAGAGCGGCACGTGCGCTTCGTCATTGACGGCGAGGTGCTGGAAGGCAACTACAACATCTTTCTGGTATAGTTCGTGCGATTGAGAACTTTGGCATGATGGTGATTCATCCTAGCTTGGAGTTGGGTGTTTCCAGGCGAATAACAACCAACACGCGGGATCCAACATGAAGTTCTGCCCATTCTCTAAGTTGAATGACGGTTTGCTGGGTACGTTGTCCCCTTGTCAATCAGCGCGCTCTGCAGCTCACCTGTGACTGTGGTGTCAGATGTGATCATCTTCATTGACGAAGGTCGCATGAAGATGTTGAGTGCGTTCGGTGAACTGAAGAATGCGACACACATCTACAACGACTCAGCGTTGTACTATCGATTCAAGCGCATGGAGGTGCACACTCCACACAAGTACGCGCGCCTGTTCATTGGCACGGACTGATGTTCTTTGGTGTATTTCGAAGCTCATTACGTGTTGTATCGTTTTGCGCTTTGTTCTGCCAGCGACCTGATGAACGTTGACGGCGACAACGTGAGCAGCACCAGTCCCTCGGGCGCGATCATCGAGTGCCTCCCAGGTGCGGTGCCTATTTTCTATCGTCGAGCAGACTACGTCAAGAGTGTACCACTTCAATCGTAACGTGCGCAAGGTGCTGTTGAGGTCGCCTTCCAAACTATCTAGCTGTTTCGTCCTAGTACCGTCAGTCGTATTTTTTTCGTTTCCTTCATGTATATGCATGAACGCCCAGTGCGCTGTGCCGTGTCAGTGTGGTGTGTAGTACGTGATGCAAGCATTAAAAGCACATTACGCTTGAGCGCTTTGAACTGAATGCTGTTCACACATCACCGCGCGTCGCTGGGGTATCATAGACATGGCTCGGTCGCGTCACTGATCGGCCTAGAGAAGGTGTTGTTCTTGCCAAACGATGGGCGTATGGCTCCAGCTGTCATCGAGTAGAGCGAGACTGGTGTTTGTGGTATAGAGGCAGTCGACTCGGCGCTCTGCACAATCCGAATGTAATACGATGCATCAATGCATCAGCGGCCTGCGCAGGGAGTAGTATGGGCCGAACAAATGAACCTACCAGTCCCTTGATGATTTTGGCCTTGTTCAGCTTTTTCACCGCTGTGATGCACGGATAGTGAGGTGGCACATGGATTCATCAACATTTTAGCACGAATAAGTGTAAAGTGGTGCACTTATCCAGCAAGACTTACGAAAGCGATCGTCTTCCAGCTCTTTGTCTGTTTTGAGTTTGCGCTCTTGCTGCTCCCTCTCACTTTCCGCTCTGAGGTGGAGTGAAGGCACGATTCATTAGGATGTTATCAAGCAACAATGAAGATGCAGCATACTAAGAAACTCACTTTGCTTCTTGTAATGCAGCACCCAGCTTCATGACTGCTCGAGCACCTAACGATGCCCCGTGTGGTTGCAGTTTCAGGTTGGTCGCAATGGTCACAGCTGGTGACGGCGGATGTACTGAATCAAGTGCACAGCCGAGAATACGTTCATGGACACATCATTGCATTCTATGTTTGAATTCACTTACATGATGCGGTATGCGTGAATGTGGTTCGTGTGACTGACTCGAAATGCTGCGTAGGATGTCCATTCGTTTGATCCCACAGCACGCGCTCCTTTGTGTCCATGTGTCTCTCATGCACTCCCGCCACCTTTGCAATGCAATCAGGGAGACTTGATCAGCATGGCACGCGCAAATCGACAAGATGGTGGCGGATCGAAGGGTACTTTACCGTTCTCGAAACACCCGTTGCCTCCAGAAGCACTCGCTGCTCCACCCAGTTGCCTACATCGCACGTCCGTAGTTATAAACAGCTGAAATAAGGAACGGAGATGCGGCAGCATTGCAGTAACTCAAATGCAAACATACCGACGAGTGTTTTGGGTGAACCTTTGACATTGAATTCGCTTTTCGCCATTTTCTTGCTGTCAGATATGTCAAGTGAAATTCAGAAAAAAACGGTGCAACGCATTTAGCGCTAACATCTGCTAATTGCAAGGCCGCTAATGAATGTTTGTCCCACAGTCGAAATATACTCCAGCGAGTGCGCTCGCGTTGTGTTCGGAGTCTCAACGCAAAAAGAAAGGTACGGCAATCTCACAGTGCAATGTGCGAGTATTTCATCGAAAATTGCGCGGAGCCTTTCATAAATCC
>Ga0163144_10024255_pt1 | contig 11909 bp, 10 predicted proteins | sample OliLak19BULKMAT1_FD_123175 | JGI IMG/M metagenome (GOLD analysis project Ga0163144, IMG submission 123175) | Freshwater microbial mat bacterial communities from Lake Vanda, McMurdo Dry Valleys, Antarctica - Oligotrophic Lake LV.19.BULKMAT1 | ecosystem: Environmental > Aquatic > Freshwater >...
ATTTTTATTCAACAGATGTAAACGGACTAAGTGAAACTACAAAATCATTCCCCTACAAACTCGACATTGTATCTCCCACGAACTGGAACACTTTTGCTTTAACAAATACTGGAAATGCTCACACTTTCTCAATTACCGTCAATGTCACTGACAAAACATCTGGGTTGGACAATTCTTCGGCAGAGTTTCAGTATAGCGTTGATGATGGGGCAACTTGGGGGTATTTCTCAAATCTAACTCAATGTAATTCAACCTGGAACAACAATCAATGGAAATCCACCACTATCACTCCAAACCAAGCATCAATTAATACGGCAAAAATAAATATTCCTTCAACAGATTACTGTAACTCAAACTGGTCAAGCACAAAATATATTAGAATTAGAATAAAAGATATGGCTGGACTAATATCAACAAAACAGTATGCACTTATGGCACCATGGATCCAAACAAAAAATGGAGACGTTTACTCTGCTGGGAATATCGATATGCTTACAGAAGCCAATCCAAGCGCCACAGGATTGGTTATAAGTCAGACAAACAATATTAATAGCTTTAGCTCTTCTAATGGGTGGGTATTAAAAAATTACGCAGTAGCTAGCACTACACTCTATCCTAGTTTTTGGAGTAAGTTAGGATCGATTGCACAAAATATTCCAAATTCAAATACAATTCCAGGGAGTCTCGGTGTGTTCGTTTCAAACACTGGTTTTACGGTATCAAGCAGCTCTCTACCAGCCGGCTATTCAAACATTAAAAATATGGGTCCAATTGTGTTCATAAATGGAGATCTATATATAGATACAAATATGCAGCTCGATAGTTCGTCAACAATACTTTGGATCGTCTCAGGCGATGTAGGAATCAAAAGCAGCGTCACCCGAGTAGATGGAATGTTTTTAGTTGATGGTGAGTTCATGAGTTCCTACAATGGATCAGGTAACAGCCAGTTGACTATAAACGGATTAGTTTCGACAAGTACTCAAACTCCAAATCTAAGCAGATCTTTAAATGGAACTCAGAATTCAAGCACACCAGCTGAAATCATCAACTTTAATCCAAGTGTGTTATTGAATAATAATCTAATATCAAACATAAAAGCGACTCCAACTATCACTTGGAAAGAAGTAATTTCAAGATGAATACTTGACATCAAATTCACTTCTCCCCTATGCTATTAAATGAAAGGAAAAAGAAATGGCAAATAAATTATTCTTCGGAATGGATATTGGTGACTCCAGTATAAAACTTGTTTATCTACAAAAAGATGCACAGGGCAGCAAGCTTATAGCTTATGGTCTAGCGCCAACTCCAGGTAACGGCATGAACTCTGAAGCTGATTTTGATAAAGATGCAATTGTAGAAATTATCAAAAGATTAGTCAAAGAAACAAAAATCAACACCAATCAAGTAGTGCTTTCTTTACCGGAATCACAGATATTTACCCGTGTTATCGAAATGCCGATCATGTCAGAAAAAGAACTAGTTTCAGCAATAAAGTTCGAAAGCGAACAATACATCCCGAGACCTATAAACGAAGTTTCATTAAGATGGCAGATCTTAAATAAAGGCGACAAAGAAACAAACAAAAAAATGGAAATTCTACTTGTCGCAGCACCATTAACATTCATAGAAAAATATATGGAGATTATGGAAAGAGCTGAACTAAAAGCTGTTGCAATGGAAACAGATCTTCTAGCTCAAGCGCGATCATTAGGGGGCAACAATCCATACTCCCCGACCACAATGATTGTCTCGGTTGGTTCAACCAATACTGATTTAAGTATTATTCGTAGCGGAATGGTAAGCTTTACGAGATCAATTGCATCCGGCGGTAATGTTTTAAGTAGAGCTATTGCAAGCGATTTAGTTTTAGAATTTGAACAAGCCGAACAATACAAAAAAACTTACGGACTTCTCGATGATCAGCTCGAAGGCAAGGTAATGATGGCTATTAAACCAACCTTCGAATTAATAATTAATGAAATAAAAAAAGCAATTTCTTTTTACCAAAGTAAAAATCCAAACGATCAAGTAAAAAGAATAGTGCTTTCTGGTGGAACTGCAAAGATGCCTGGACTTCTAATTTTTATCGCAAACGCCTTGGGAATAGAAGCACAGGTTGGAGACCCATGGTTTAATATCAAAAAAGATCCTAGTATCGAATCACAATTATCTGAAGACGCACCAATGTATTCTGTAGCCGTTGGACTGGCATTAAAGGAAATATAGGGAGAAACTATGTCAAAAGACATTAACTTGTTACCGGATGTAACACTTAAAGAAGAAAAAGAAAGTAAGCAACAAAAATTACTTACGATTGTTAGTATGGCGATTTTGATTATAGGAATTGTCGGAATCATTGGCGCCTTTACTATCGATATTACTTATACCAACTCATTTAAAAAAATTAGTGAAGCGAACGTTGAAAAAGGTAAAGAGATACTGGGTTATGCAGACACTGAATCATATCAAAGAGCAATCAAATCAAAGCTAGGAACATCGACAAATATTTTAAAGGCGGCAAAAGACTACAAAACAATTGTGGAAAATGTTCAAAGCATGTTACCAGATGCAGGTGTTACGGTCTCTGATATAGCAATAGATAAGTCGGACAGAATAAACATCAACGCAAAAGCAGCAGATGCACCAACGTTTAAATTACTTGAGCGTAATCTACTTGACAAAACAAAGGGTGGAAAATATTTTACAGATGTTAATTTTGGAAGTATTTCTACAACAAAAGATGGTATCTTACAATTTAATATCGCTATGAGTCTTCTTAAAAACGGAGGGAGTAAATGATAGTCACAAATTCAAAAATAAACAAAGGACTCTATTTTGTCCTCCCTATTATTTCTATCCTAATAGTAATACTAATCGGTGTAGTCTGGATTCAACCAAGAGTGACCAATACAATGGATACTCAAGAAAAAATTAAACTTGAAGAAGCAAAAGGGCAAAAACTCGACGCCAAATTAAATCGATTAAAGATTTTAGCGTCTACAAAAAGTGATCTTCTCGCACAATTGACCGCAATCAAAATTGCTCTACCAAATCAAAAAGAAGTTTCAAACTTAATACTTCAAATTCAAAAAATTTCAGAACAAAGCGACGTACAGATTCAAGCAATTCAAACTAATCCGGGCAAACTTGTGGTAGAAAGCGCCCTACCATCCAAAACAGGACCTGACCTTCCAGTTAATATATCTTTTCGAGGAAATTATGAAGCTGTAAAAACATTTTTAGGTACCATTCACAAAGGCAAACGTCTAATAAACATGGATTCACTAACAATCAACTCTCCAGATGCTACAACTGGAGACGGGCTAATTGTTGTATCAATCAATATGTTTGGATATTACCAACCACTTCCTACAAAACCAAAAGACGAAACTGAAGATTTGCCAGAGCTATCAGCAGAAGACAGCGCAACCTACGAAACTCTAAAGTCATACGATTCCTTCTCTGAATCCGACGAATAATGATTGGTACTCCCAATTATAAATTGTTTATTGTTCCAGTTTTTCTCGTTTAATCTGAGCCTGTTTTAATCGCCAATTTTTAATATTTTGATGATTTCCAGACAGTAGTACAGTAGGAACTTGTGAATTATTAAAGACCTCAGGACGAGTATACTGTGGATATTCGGGAAGTAGTCCATCTGAATCCGAAAATGAATAGGACTCCTCCAATGACGACTCGGCAGCCCCAAGCGCATTTGGTAACAGCCTGACAATACTATCGCAAATAGCCAATGCCGGTACCTCGCCACCTGTTAAAATATATTTTCCAATACTCACCTCTTGGTCAACATACTGATCTACAAACCTTTGATCCACACCCTCATAATGCCCACAAACAATAAACAAATTTTTCAATTTAGAACTCTCGGTAGCTGATTTTTGATCAAAAATCTTACCTGATGCTGACATCAAAATTACTTTAGTTTCAAATCTGTCATAATTTTCAATCGACAAAGACTTTTCTAAAAAGGCATGCCTTAAAGCACCTTCCAAAACGTCGGCTTTCAAAAGCATTCCAGGTCCACCTCCATACGGCTTGTCATCGACATGACCGTATTCATCAAGCGCAAAATCACGAATTTGAACGTATGAATAAGAAAAAACGCGCTTATTTAAAGAGCGTCCTAAAATACTTGTTTTAAGTACTGAATCAAATATTGATGGAAAAAGAGTTATAAAACAAAAATTCATTACTCGTCAGTTGGCTGGACGTCAGCACTATCAGGATGGGACTGATCCTGAAGCTCAACCGAAACCTTTTTATTTTCACGAATAGCAACAACCCTAATCAAACTTCTTATCGCCTTAATTATTTTTCCTTCGCGGCCAATTACTTTCCCCATATCGCCTTGATTAACAGAAACAGTCAAAACAACATAGCTATCTTCACGAGTAGACTCATCAACTACTACTTGATCTGGATAATCAACAATAGAACGGAGGATGTAGAGTAAAAGATCTTTCATAGAGTATCTCCCCTTAATTAGGCTAATTTTTTATAAATTGAGGATACAGTGCGACTTGGAAGTGCGCCGTTTTTAATCCATGCATTGTACCTAGTAACGTCGAGTTTAACCTTCTTCTCACCGTCTTGTAAAGGGTCATAAGATCCGAGCACTTCAAGTGCCTTTCCGTCTCTTCGACTTCTTGTTGGTGAAACAACAATGCGATAACGATATTCTTTTTTAGCGCCGATGCGCGACAAACGAATTGTAGTTGACATAACCCATAAAAGATATCACGATTAGACTGATGCGTCAAGTGCACTCTTTGCAGCCGCTTGCTCAGCTTCTTGTTTACTCTTTCCCTTTCCCCTAGCATAAACTTTATCTTGTACTAATACTTCTACTTCAAATTCTTTAGCATGGTCAGGTCCAATTGTTCCCACAACCGTATAAACAGGCGAAACTCTATGCTTTTCCTGAACCATTTCTTGAAACAAACTCTTAAAGTCACGGTATGATCCAGCCAAAATTATGCCCTCCAAACGTCCAAGCAGTGTTTGTTTTACATAATTTTGAGCCTTTTCAAAGCCATTCGTCAGATAAATTACACCCAAGAGCGCCTCATATGTATCAGCAAGTAGTGATGGATTCTCTTTACCACCCGATTCAGACTCACCCTTTGCCATCAACAAATACTCGCCGAGTCCGAGATCCTTAGCCGCTTCAGCCAAAGAACCAGTTTTAACAATTGATGATCGGTAATTGGTCAATTGACCCTCAGGAAGCTCTGTATAGGTTTTATATAAGTAGTCTGAAACGATAAGTGACAATACACTATCGCCCAAAAATTCCAACCTCTCATTGCTTGTCAAAGTCTTATCTTTACTCTCGTTTAAATATGACCTGTGAATAAAAGCCTGCCGCACAGTCTTCTCTTCCAAAATAACTATCTCTAGAGTTTTAAACAAATCCTGAAGCTTTTCGTACATATATATTCCTTTTAAAACCGTCGCATTAGGTAGGTTTTAAATTTTATTATTCACTGACACTATTCTTAAAAACCGTCCCCAAAACCCCATTAATAAAAGATGGAGAATTATCCCCTCCATACTCTTTAGCAAGCTCAATCGACTCATCCAATACAACTTTTTCAGAAGGCTTACCCTCAGCGTACAAAAGCTCCCAGACACCATGACGCAAAATAGCTAGATCAACTGGGGCAATTTGAGCCAAAGGCCACTGTGTCGCAGCCTTTTCAATCAAATCATCAATCTCACTTATTTTCTCAATAATTGGATTTAGTTCTTCTGGAACCTCTTGATCCTTACGAAAACCCCACTCATACAATAGTTGTATAAGATGTTCTCTACGCTGATGACGTGGATCATTGCGAGTCTTCATTAAAATTATTTAGCACGGACAAATGTCTTCGAGTGCTCTACCTTTTTGCGCATTTTAAGAACGATGTCGGCATTTCTTTTCCCTTGTCTCCTGGTGGAAAGCCTTCTCTTTGGTAATGGAGCCATAAAAATCCCCTAGATATATACTACTTCTACGATAACACTAATATTACACGATTTAGACTATAAATGGCAAGTGGGCGTTAAGAAAAAGTATTACAGTTATTTAATTCGCCTCCACGATCTTCATCGCTCTATCTACCTTTTTTTTCAAAGCAGAATATTTCTTCAATTCTGAATCATCTTCAACTATCTCCTCCGCATCCTTCCTTGCCTGATTCAACATCTCAAGATCAAACAAATCGGCAAACTTGTACATTTCCTGACCGTGCTGCTCAGTTCCAAACATATTTCCAGCTCCTCGCAATTTTAAATCTATTTCAGCAAGCTTTATTCCAGAATAATTGTCTTCTAGAGCTTTAAGTCTCTTTGAATCTTCCTGACTCGCGTCCGACGTAAACAAAAGGCAATATGCTTGTTGACCTCCCCTTCCCACACGTCCGCGCAATTGATGTAACTGTGCCAATCCAAATCGTTCCGCCGACTCAATTAAGATTATTGAAGCATTAGGAATATCAATCCCAACTTCAACGATTGGAGTGCAAACCAATATGTCAAATTCTTTAGACCTAAATTTTTCCAAAGCAATATCTTTCTCAGCGCCTTTCATCCCGCCATGCAAAAGTCCGACTTTCAAATCAGGAAAAATATCTTTTTGTAATTTATTAAATTCCGTAGTTGCAGATTTTATTGAATCCGAAGACTCAGACGGTTCAATAAAAGGACAAACAACAAACACTTGTCCTCCATTTTCTTGAATTTCTTTTCTAATCCATTCATATCCAGATCTTCTTTTCGAAGCAGTTACTACCCAAGTTTTTACATGCTTACGACCAACAGGCATTTCATCAATCACCGACAAATCCAACTCTCCATAGATAGTCAAAGCTAATGTTCTTGGAATTGGCGTCGCGGTCATACTCAAAATATGCGTCACGCCGTGCATTTGCCGCAAGTGAGAGCGTTGATTGACACCAAACCTATGCTGCTCATCGATAATCGTCAGTCCAACATTTTCAATCGATTTCATATGCAACAAAGCATGCGTACCAATATATATATCAGCTACTATCTCAGACTTTTGCCCCCCACCAACAAATGATATCTTCAAATCAAGATTAGATAATATTTTTTGAAAAGTTAAATAATGTTGTTGAGCCAGTATTTGGGTCGGAGCCATCAAAATCACGCGATAGCCCGACAAAACCATGGAATATGACGCCAACGCCGCAACCACAGTCTTTCCACTCCCCACATCGCCCTCCAAAAGTCTATTCATTGGAACAGTCTCTGACATATTTTTCAAAATCTCATTCAACGATCTAATTTGTGCATCAGTCAAAATAAAAGGCAATTTTTCAATTTGTTCTTTTAGTCCATTATTATATTTTTTCGAATCCACAACACAAGAAACTACATTCTGTCTCCATTTATGTTTCAAAAAAACAGCCCGAAGTTGCGACAAAAACAATTCCTCATATGCAAACCTTCGTTTTGCAAGCGAAACTTGATCAAATGTTTCTGGTTGATGCAAAAAACTAATAGCCTTTTTATAATCAAGCAGTCCATGCTTATATATATATTTATCAGGAATAAAATCTGCAGGAAAATCACTTAAGTTTTTCAATATATAGTCAATCTTCTCTTTAAGCCAACGAGAAAAAAGTCCACCGCTTTCACTATACATAGGAACTACACTTAATTCGTCATTGCTAAAAGTTTCAGCTTCAATTTTATTTAGATTCAAATCATTACCTTCAAGCCCGCCATACTTTTCTCGAACCGGCGAAATTAAAGTCAAACGATTTCCAAACTCCCCCACTTTCCCAGACAAACGCAACTTCATTCCCGGCTTTAGTGACTTCGCTAAATACGGTTGATTAAACCAAGACACCTCAATTACACCTCCAGAATGCTCAAATCTAGCCTTAGTTATTTTTTTTCCACTTCGAGTATAAATATTTTGAATGGAAAGTAATGTTCCATCGAGAGAAACCTGTTTATTTAAAACTAAATCGTCTGAAGACAGAGAATGAGAAAATGTTTCATAGCGAAAAGGAAAATAAAACAAAAGATCTTCGACAGTTTTAATTCCAACAGACTCTAACCTTTTAAAGTATGAGGGGCCAACACCTGGAAGAGCTGATATAGGGGTAAATAACTGCATCTAAAATTAACTAATATCGAAAAAACGATAAAACAGACGTCAAAATGAGCGAAACAAAAGCAACAACACTAATTGCAACTAGGAAACCTCGATGTTTTTGTAAAAATTCCATATTTTTATAACTAGTAAATTCGCCGAAGTATATCTTTTTTATAGCGAATATAAATTCAAATCGCTGCAGATGTTTTTTCTGTACGACTCTGAAGACTTTCTAAATTTTCAACAACAAGTCTGAAGTCGGAGTAAAAGAAAAAATATCAAAAAGATTTGAATTCTACAATTTTAGATATTTTAAAACCTTAACTTAATATACCGCCTCTTGCCAACTCTGACAATCAGATTATCTTTAAGCTCTACCAAAGTATTTGGCTGATCAATTTTCTTCTCCACATCCCCGTCGATAATAGTAACAGCACCTTGTTTAACCATTCTCTTTGCATCACTTTTACTATCAACCAAACCGACCATGTAAACCAAATCAGTAATCTCAGATAGACCAGGATCCACCTTCCACTCAGGGATGTCGTCAGGCAACTGATCATTCTGAACAACAGATTCAAAAGCAGCCTGCGCACTTTTTGCAGCTTCATCGGAATGAAAGACCTTAACAAATTCATAAGCCAACTGCTTTTTGAAAACCATTGGATTTTTACCAGATTTGATTTGTTCAACTTTCTCTTTAATTTCATCAATTGATATATCAGTACACTGAACAAACAATTTTTCAATAAACTCATCCGGCAAAGACATCGTAATCGCAAACATATCCTCTGGAGTACTACGAATTGGGATAGCGTTCCCCTCACTCTTTCCCATTTTCCTTCCGTCTTTATCAGAAATCAAAGGACAAGTCATAACAAATTTTTCTTTTCCTTTGTATTCTTCAAGCAACTTACGGCCTGCAATCATATTAAAAGTTTGATCGGTTCCGCCAATTTCAACATCAACCTCCATATGCACAGAATCATAACCTTGCATCAGAGGGTACATAAATTCATGTAGACCAATTGGCTGATTATTTTTTATTCGATCTTGGAACATATCGCGTTCTATCATTTGTGCAAGTGTAAAATGCGAAGACAACTCAACAACATCCTTAAATGTTAATTTATCTAACCAATCACCATTATAAACAATCTCGGGCGGATTATTTTTAAAATCCAAAATCTTTGCGGCTTGTTCCTGATAATCGCGCGCATTTTGCAACACTTGTTCACGAGTTAAAGGAATCCTAGTCTTCGATTTACCAGTCGGATCACCGATCATTCCAGTAAAACTACCAATCAAAAGAATAATATGATGACCTAAATCTTGAAAATGTCGTAATTTTCGAAGTGGAACTGTATGCCCAACGTGTAAGTCACTTCCTGAAGGGTCAACCCCCAAATAAACTTTCAGGTTTTCGCCGCTAGATAATTTTTTCTCTAAAAGCTCACGAGTTGGATAAATTGCATCTACCCCGCGCACCAACAAAGTCTGTATACTAGTCATAGTTGACCGATTATATACTGTAATCATACCTTTAGTCACTAGTCATTAGTTGCTCATTTGATGATATAATACTTTCTATGCGCGATTTAAAATCCAAACTTTTCCCCCAAACTCCTAGGGCTGGTACAACTCAATTAAAGCTCACAACAAAACAAAAAATTCTCACGATTACGGCAGTTCTACTCTCCGTGTTATTCCTATTCGTCATATTGGGAATTATTACTGGAGCTATACTTTTTGCATACTTTGCTAAAGATCTACCGAGTCCAAACAAACTAACAACAAGAGACGTTGAGCAAACGACAACATTAATGGATCGCACTGGGAAAACTCTGTATAAAGTTTATGGCGACAAAAATAGAACATTGGTCACGTTCGATAAAATTCCAAAATCAGTTATAAACGCAACAATAGCAAGTGAGGATAAAGATTTTTACAAACATAAAGGATTTGCAATCGACGGATATCTTAGAATAATCAAAGAATTGACCATAAATAGACGTTTAATTGGTGGTTCATCAATTACTCAACAACTTGTAAAAAATTCATTGTTGAGCAATGAATGGTCAGTGACTAGAAAACTAAGAGAATTAATTTTAGCAATTCAAGTTGAACAACGTTTTTCAAAAGATGAAATTATGCAAATGTACTTAAACGAAATTCCATACGGAGGTACTGTCTATGGAGTTCAAGCCGCAGCACAAACTTATTTCGGTAAAAATGTTGAAGACTTAAATTTAACAGAATCTGCGATCCTTGCGGGACTACCACAATCCCCTTCTAGGTACACTCCTTACGGAAGTACACCAAAAGCATACGTCGATAGAACAAAGTATGTTCTACGGAGAATGAACGAAGACGGTTATGTCACCCAAGATCAAGAAAAAGAATCAGCTGCACAGCTTGATGGCGTTGCTTTCAAAAAACCAAATATAGAAATTCAAGCTCCCCACTTTACGCTTTTAGTTAAGCAGCAACTCGAAGACAGATATGGCAAAGAATTGATCGAAAACGGAGGATTGAAAGTTACAACATCACTTGACCTTGATATTCAAAATAAAGCTCAAGATATTGTTAAAACAGAGGTAGAAAAATTATCAAAAGCAAAAGTTGGCAACGGTGCCGCAATGGTAATGAATCCAAAAACCGGTGAGATTCTTGCTATGGTAGGATCAAAAAATTATTTCGCAGATGACTACGACGGACAATACAACGTTGCAATCGCAAACAGACAACCAGGATCAGCAACCAAACCTATTACCTACGCTGTTGGCTTTACGAAGGGTTATACACCGGCAACAATGTGGCTTGATGTAAAAACTTCATTTGATGCAGGACCAAACCAAAAGGCATACGAACCAGTAAACTATGATGGAAAATTTCGAGGACCAGTTCTGACTAGATCATCACTCGGATCATCATTAAACATTCCTGCAGTAAAAATGCTCGCAGTCAATTCGCTAAAAGATACCATGAAAACAGCTTACGATATGGGATTAACAACTTGGGAGCCTACTGCACAAAACATGGCACAGGTTGGACTATCGCTGACCCTAGGAGGTCGTGAAACTAAACTAATCGACTTAACTTCTGCATACTCAGTCTTTGCGAATAATGGAATTAAACAAGATACGATTTCAATACTCAAAGTCACAGACGCATCAGGCAGGGTGCTAGAAGAGTTCAAACCAGGATCCGGCAAAAGTATTCTAAAGCCAGAAATTGCATACTTAATCTCTCATATTCTTTCAGACGACTCCGCAAGGTTTTTAGCTTTTGGTCCACGTAGCTTACTATACATTCCAGGAAAAACAGTAGCTGTCAAAACAGGAACAACCGACGAAAAGAAAGACAACTGGGCATTTGGATACACTCCTTCTTATGTCGTTGGAGCTTGGGTTGGGAACAACGACAACACTGCAATGGATAAATCAATCGCCTCAGGTGTAACTGGTGCCACACCAATTTGGAACAAAATTATTCACGCAGTAATAGATAACAAACCAGACGAGCCATTTATAAGGCCAGATAATATAATTTCCATTAATATTGACTCAAAAACTGGATATCTTTCTGGTCCAACGAGCACGTCAACCAAAAATGAATTGTTTATTAAAGGCTCTGAGCCAACGGTTAGTGCAATATTCGATCAAGCTCTAAAAGTTTGTAAAGGGACAAATCAGGTTGAGCACGACGGCTGTGAGTCAGAAGAAAAAACGTTTACAATACTACAAGATCCCTACGCAAAAGTTTTCAACAA
>Ga0163144_10024259_pt1 | contig 11908 bp, 11 predicted proteins | sample OliLak19BULKMAT1_FD_123175 | JGI IMG/M metagenome (GOLD analysis project Ga0163144, IMG submission 123175) | Freshwater microbial mat bacterial communities from Lake Vanda, McMurdo Dry Valleys, Antarctica - Oligotrophic Lake LV.19.BULKMAT1 | ecosystem: Environmental > Aquatic > Freshwater >...
ACCTTGGACCGACTGGGTCTGACCGAACTGGCCGACACGCCGATCGGTGACCTCTCGGGTGGGCAGCAACAGCGCGTGTACATCGCGCGGGCCTTGGCGTGCCGGCCCAAACTCCTCGTGCTGGACGAACCGACGACCGGCATCGATCACAAGACCGAACAGCAGTTCGTCCAACTCCTGACCGAGTTGCGGCAGGAGCTGGGTTTGACGGTCATCTTCGTCAGCCACGACCTGCGCGCCGTGACGAGCGTGTGCGATCGCGTGGCGTGTCTGAACGTCACGCTGCACTACCACGACGCACCGCAGCACATGCCACCGGACCTGGTGTACAAGATGTTTTCATGCGATCTGGAAGCGATCGGGATCGGCACGGTCTGTAATCATCCGGAACACGCCAAGCGCGGCACGCCTTTGCGGATATTAGAACCGGCGCTCTCCGGCCGCTCTCCCGGTTCGCCGGGAGAGGTTGGGTGAGGGCGATTTCGAACGACGAACGGGCCTTCCTTTGCAACGAGAAGCCCATTCGCTAATTCCAGTCACCATGACAAAGCCTCTCCCATGAACACATGGAGAGGGACCGTACGACGACTAACCATGTTTCTCCTTCACGCACCCATCACCCCCACCGACCCCAACGTCCTCATCGCCGCTGCGGCGATGGCGGTGGCGTGTTCGTTGCTCAGCGTCTTCGTCATCCTGCGACGATGGGCACTGGTAGGTGAGGGCGTCAGTCACAGTGGGTTTGGTGGCGCCGGGACGGCGTGGATGCTCGCGGCGTTCGTGCCTTCACTCGACAACCCGACGGTCGTCTACGCCTTTGCCATGCTCTTCTGCATCGGCTCGGCGATCGGCATCGGGTGGCTGAGCCGCAGGCAGCACGTGAACGGTGACGCAGCGATCGGTATCTTCCTGGTCGCGTCACTCGCATGGGGGTTTACCGGACAACAGGTGTATGCACAGGTGAAACAAGTAGCGCCGGTCGGGTGGGACACGTTCCTCTTCGGCCGACTCGAAAGCCTGTCAACCGGTGACGCACTCGCAGCGGCGTCGATGAGCGCTGCGGTCATCCTGGTGCTTGTCATGCTCGGCAAGGAGATCCTCGCCTACTGCTACGACCCCACCCTCGCCCAGACGAGTGGTGTGCGCGGGACGATGCTTCACTACCTGCTCATGATCCTCATCGCGATCACCATGATCCTGGGCATGCGCATCGCGGGCAGTGTGCTCGTCCCGGCGTTGCTGGTCCTGCCCGGCGCCGCTGCGGTGCGACTGGCCCGTGGGTTCCGCGCCGCGGTGATGACGTCGCTGGCGTTCGGCGTCGTCGGCACGTCGATCGGTTTGCTCGCTGCGAACCAATGGCGGGTGCTGCCACTCGGGCCGGCGATCGTGCTGGCGCTGTTCGTGATGTTCCTTGGAACGCTGGTCATCCGAAAACGTGTTTGATCGCAGCACCAATGGTTTTAAGGAGCCACGAAGGCGCGAAGAGACGAAGAGGCCACGAAGGGGACGACCAGTCAGCGTGCCTTTACCTTCGTGACCCTTCGTCCCGCCGCGCCTTCGTGGCTCACCTTTCTGGCATAATTGCCATCGATCCTGCTAACCCCTATCGTGCGACCATGTCCCTGAACCAAGATCTGTCGTTCATCGTCGAGCTGGCCAAGGGGGCCGGCGCTATCGTGTCGTCGCACTACGGGAAGGTCGCGAGGCTGACCAAGACGCACATCGCCGCGACCGACGAAGCCGTCACCGAAGCCGACCGCGCGACCCAGCGGTTCATCGTCGCGGGGCTGCGCAAGCAGTACCCGACCGATGGCATCATCGGTGAGGAATCCGACCTCGGTGACGCGATCACCGCAGAGATCAACGACCCGGCCGGTCGCAACTGGGTCATCGACCCGATCGACGGCACCAACAACTTCATCGCCGGCCTGGGCAACTTTGCAGTCTGCATCGGGCTGATGGACAAGGGAATGCCCGTGCTGGGCGTCGTGTATGACGTGACCCGCGACGAAATGTACGCCGGCGCGACCGGCCTCGGCGCGACGTTAAACGGCCACGCGATCCACCCGACTCAACGCGGCCTCGACGACACCGCGATGATCATGGTGACGAGCAACCTGCTGGATAAGCTCGGCCGCTGCCCTCAGTGGGCGCACAACATGATCGCCCAGACGACCTGGAAGACGAGGATATTAGGAAGCGCCGCCGTCGAAGCGGTCCAGGTCGCCAGCGGCGTCGCCCACGCTGCCATCACCGTCAACGGCAAACTCTGGGACGCCGTCGCGCCCTGCGCGATCGTCCTGGCGGCGGGGGGTGTGGTGACGGGGTTGGATGGCGGGCCACTGTGGCCGTACGACGTCAAGGGGTACATCGGGGCAAAGGTGCCGTATCTGGCGGGGGCGCCCAAGGCGCACGACGGTGTTAGAGAGTATCTCCGGACGCACCCTTGACGGACGGTTTCAGAAAGGAGCGACTGCGCGAGCAAGGACGGACACTTCGCGACTAGCGGCTGACATGCCGTGAACGAGTGTGACGTCTCTCGCATACGGCGTGTCGTCAATCTCAAACACTACCTGCGCTTCACATGGTGGCAAGTCGATCGCCTCTTGTGCGATCACAAACGTGTCTGACGTATGACTTAGAGGAATCCGGCGAACTCCAATTTGCAGCCAGATTCGGACCGAAGCGGAGTAACCAGTAAGATTGTTGCTTCCCATGAAGGATTCCCGTCGCGAACACGCTGAGGCCGTCGCCAGAAGATATATCGGTTCCGACCAGCTTTTGAAAGAGTTGGGATCCGGCGCTGAGGGGTTCGTCTTTCCGACACCGACGTCCACTGCGGTAAAGATATTCTCGCATAAGGAGCGATTCGATTGTGAGCTAGCGGTGTATCAACGTCTTTTTGATCACGATGTTATCGAAGTTCAGGGCTTCAACATTCCCAGGCTGGTCAGCTTCAACAAGCCTAGCATGGTGATCGAGATGACCATCGTCCAACCGCCGTACATTTTGGACTTTGCGCAGTCGGAACTGGACGTGCCTCGTTAATTCCCAGACGGACATATGGAAGAGTGGTGGGATCGCGTCGAGCAAATGTTTGATGAGCGCTTTGCGGTCGTCCAATCGATCTACTACGAGTTGCAAGATCGTTTTGGCATTTACTACTACGATCTGGCCCCGCGGAACATTAACTTTGAAAATCGTAGACCTTAACGAACGTGCTGATTCTCAAACGACCGCGTCCCCTATAAGATACCCCAGCCATGCCCAAGATCACTGTTGACGGCGTAACGATCGAAGCGAAGGACCGGCAGATGATCCTGCAGGCCTGCAATGATGCAGCCATTGCGCTGCCTCAGTATTGCTACCACCCGGGGCTCACGATCCCCGCGTCGTGCCGCATTTGTCTCGTGGAAGTCGAGGGCATTCCCAAGCTCGTGCCGTCCTGCCAGACGCCGATCCGCGAGGGGATGGTCGTCCACTCCAAGAGCACCAAGACCATCGCCAACCAGAAGCAGGTGATGGAATACCTGCTGATCAACCACCCGCTCGACTGCCCGGTGTGCGACCAGGCCGGTGAGTGTTACCTGCAGGACTACAGCTACGGATATGGCCGCAGTGAGAGTCGGTTTGAAGAAGACAAGATCAAGAACCCCAAGAAGGACGTCGGCGACAAGATCGTCCTTTACAGCGATCGCTGCATCATGTGCACCCGCTGCGTCCGCTTTACCCGCGAGATCGCCGGAACGAGCGAGCTGTACGTCGACGGCCGTGGGCACAAGGAAGAAATCGACATTTTCCCGGGCAAGCCGGTGAACAACAAGCTCGCGGGGAACGTGGTCGATTTGTGCCCGGTCGGGGCGCTGCTCGACAAGGAATTTCTCTTCAAGCAGCGCGTCTGGCTGCTCAAGAGCACGCCGAGCATCTCACCGGTTGATAGCGGTGGTGAGAACATTTTCCTGAACCATAATGAGGGCGTCATTTACCGCGTCAAACCGCGCTACAACGCGGACGTGAACGGCTGGTGGATTTCGGACGATACCCGCTACAGCTATCAGGCGATCGACATCGACAAGCGTCTGCAACTGCCCAAGAAGACCCAGTACGGCGCGCAGGTCGAGACGAGCTATCCCAAGGCCGTCGAACAGGCCGCGACTGACCTGAAGAACCTCGTCGCGACCAACGGCAACGGCAGTTTGTACGCCGTGCTGTCCCCGGTGATGGCCTGCGAAGAGGCCTACCTGCTCGGCAAGCTGATCCGCCTGTGGGATGAGGACGCCGTGCTGGTCCTTGGCCCCGTCCCGACGACGGGCCAGAACGAGACCTTTAAGAACAGCTTGACCGGCAAGCAGACGTTCGAGATCCAAGCGGAAAAGGTGCCCAACAAAAAGGGCGTCCAACGCGTCCTCGAGCTGCTAGGCGGTCCGACCGCGACGTTTGAAGAGTTTGCGGCTGGTGCCAAGGATCCGAAGTTCGCCAAGCTGAAGGGTGGCTGGATCGTCGGTGGCTACCTGAGCAACTGGGTCACGCCTGCGGTTACCGCGGCGTTGAAGGGTTACAAGGTTTTGCAGGACATCTTGCCGACGAGTTTAGCCGACAAGGTCGACATTCTGCTGCCCGCAGCCGCGTGGGCCGAGAAGGACGGGACGTGGGAGAACCACGCCGGCAAGCTGCAGGTCTTCGCCGCGGGCATCGCGCCACCCGAAGGCGCGCGGCGAGAGGGTGACGTGTACTTCAGCCTGCTCGAAAAAAAGGGTTTCTACAACGCCGCCGACGTACGAGCCGAGATGGGCGAACCATTCGTCGCGACGGCACTACCGAGCAACGTCGCCGAAGCGCCGGCGTTCGAGTTTGCGGAACTGTAAAAGCCTGATGCTGGTCGCGTGTCGCGGCCACGACGAGTTTGAATTTGCTGTAGGGTGGGCACTGCCCACCAATTGAACATATTGGGCAAATAGTCGTCGGGCAATGCCCACCCTACGAAAGGCCGGTCAATCAGGGATGTTGCGTCGTACCGGATTTGTCTGTCTGTCATTGGCCGTCCTAGCGATGACGGCTGCAACCCTTCCTGCGCAGACTGTTCCCAAGACCGCCGACGAGCGCAAAGCCGTCGCCGAGGCCGCCAAGCAGCAGCGTGAGGCGAAGAAACAGCAGGCCGAGCAGAAACGCAAGGACGACGAGGCCGAACGCAAAGCCAAGGCCGAGTTTCAAAAGTCGATCCAACCGCAGGAATTCGAGTTCACCGAACAGGGTTTTCGATACAAATCCCCGCAGGGCTGGCGCGCCGAGCCGATACAGCCGGGCGCGGGAGGGGCGTTCTCGCACAAGCTGTTGCTCGTCGGCTTGCCCGTCAACCCAAAAGACACCGGACCACGCGAAGTGCCGATCCACGTGATTCAGGTCGTCAAGGTCCCCGCGAACACGACGCTCGACCTTTTCACCGAACGCTATATCGCCTCGACGAGCACCAGCGACCAATGGACCGTTGACCCTGCAACCGACACCACACTCGTCGGCGCGCCAGCTAAATTGGTTAACATGCGGACCAAGGCCGCGCCTGGCGCGGCACCAGCGGAGATCATCCGCCAGCGGTCGACCCTCGCGATTCACAACGGCCGTGCTTACATTCTGCAGGTCGCGGCGAGCACCCAACTGTTCGGTCGCGCTTCGGGTGGGGCAGACCAGATGGTCAAGTCGTTCGAGTGGATCGAACCGGACGCGACTAAACAGCCTGCGGCGGCGACCCGGCCGACCGAAGAACCGATCGTGCTGTCCCGGCCGGCCGATCGCTACGAAGTGACGGCCCCGCGAGGTTGGCAACAACTGACCGAATCGGACGTGACAGCGACCTTTGTGCTGCCTGGCGATAAGTCGCGAGGCGAGAAGATGGCCTCAAGCATTCGTATCTATCGTCGATCAACACGATTTAATTCGACTGTCGACCGTGAGCTAGCCAGTTGGATCAAACGCATGGAATCGCTGGTCGCATACGAGGCGCCCGAACCGACGACGGTCGGGGGCGTGGACGCTTTGACCGCCACGGGAAAATCGAAGATCGCCGACAATGAGCATCTCGACCGTGTCGTCGTGTTCACGCGCGGCACCGATGCCTACGCTGTGCACATGTCTTACAACCCGGCCAATGACGCGGCGATGTCCGATGCCCTGGCGGGCATCACGTCGTCGTTCAAGTTTATCGGCGACGCCAACGACGTCCCGCCGGCACCCGTCGCGCGCGGTAAAGCCGCTGCGACGACGACTTCACCAACCCTTGATGCCGACGGGGACCGACCGCCCGTGGCAGGACGATCCGCACCAGCCGGTATCGACTCCGCCGCGCTGGCGGCGAAGGCTGCAGGGTTGGCGGGTGAGCCCAAACTCTATCGGTACGACGATCTGGGCATTGCATTGAGCTATCCAAGTGGCTGGGCGCGCGACGAGGCATCGGAAGACGCCACGGTGTTACTCCGGTTGGTGCCGCCAGCTTTGTCGAACAGTCGAATCGAGGGCAGCTTCGTCCTGGGATTGCTCGAAAAAAAGAACGCATTCGTAAAGGATGCCAAGAGCTGGGCGCGGCTCACGTCCAAGATGCTCGGCGGCATAAACCCAACAACCATGGAGCAAACGTTGGCCGGGCTACCGGCCCATCGCGTCGATGCGGATGGCAAAATCGATGACGTTACCGTGAAATCGACGGTTATCGTGGTGGAAAAAGGCGCGTGGGTGGTAACGATCACCTTCTCCGGGTCGGCCGCCGAATTTGATGCCTGGTTGCCTTATGCGGAAAGCCTGCTCAAGACCGTCGAATGGAAATGACTCGCTGCCTCGGGCGACGCAAGGCGTCGAGCGGTTAGGCAGCACGAAGGATCGGAAGATATGCGCGATACCCTGCTTAACTGGCTCTACGCCAACTACCACTGGATCATCATGGCGATCGTCATTCACCTGACGACGCTGGGGACGGTCGCGTATTTGATTTTGCTCGAGCGAAAGATCGCGTCGTGGGTGCAGGACCGCATCGGGCCCAACCGCACGGGGTTGGGCTTCGGCATCATCCCGGTGTTAAAGAATTTTTCGTTCTGGGGCCTGGGTCAGCCGCTGGCGGATGGGTTGAAGTTCTTCTTTAAGGAAGACTATCGGCCTAAGCACGCGGACAAGGTCCTCTTCACCGTTGCGCCGATGTTGATGATCTCAGTGATCATCATCAGCATCGCGACACTGCCATGGGGCGGGTGGGTCGGTCACACCGAGACGCTCGACGTGACCTCGCAAGCGATTGCCAACGCTGGGCAAGGGGCAGCAGCGAGCGCGGAGTATCAGGCTGCGATCGAGGCTGCAATCCCGCCGGGCAATCAACTCGTTGGCACACCGGTCTACAAGCAAGTCGATGACAAGGTCATCGCGACCTACTCGCACGGCTGGGCGTTTCAGATCGCCAACCTCAATATCGGTGTCCTCTATATCCTCGCGGTGCTGTCACTGGCGGTGTACGGGGTGGTCATCGGTGGCTGGGCCAGCAACAATAAGTTCTCGTTCCTCGGTGGGCTTCGCGCGACGGCGAACATGATCAGCTACGAGATCCCGCTCGGACTCGCGGTGCTGACGATCGTCGTCATGTACGGCTCACTTAACCTGGCCGACCTCGTCGCGGTGCAGGCACACTCGTGGGGCCAGGTGACGGTCGGCGGGCACACGTTCGGCATCGTCCCGGCGTGGAACGTCTTCTGCCAACCGCTGGCGTTCGTGCTGTTCCTCATCTGCATCTTCGCTGAGGCCAACCGTGCACCGTTCGATACCGCTGAGGCTGAACAGGAACTCGTCGGTGGATACCACACCGAGTACAGCAGCATGCGGTTCGCGCTGTTCTTCCTGGCCGAATATGCCGGCATGATCACAACGAGCGCCATCTGCGTCGCGCTCTTCTTCGGCGGCTGGGATATGCCCGGCTTGCGCGGGCACACCGAAGGCGCGGGCGTCGCGTTCACGGACAGCCTGGCGATCGGCATCCTTCGCGCGGTCGTCTTCTATGCCAAGACGTTGATCGTGATCGCATTCTTCATGTGGGTCCGCTGGAGCCTGCCACGGTTCCGCTTCGACCAGATCATGACGCTGGCGTGGCGAGCGATGATCCCGATCGCGCTGATGCAGCTGCTCGCGACCGCGCTGGTCATCTACGCGTTCGGCAGTCGCAGCCGGTTTGAAATGCAGATCGACGGCTGGATGGCCGTCACACTGTTCGCAGTAAACATCGGCATCGGCATCGCGGTGATGATCGTCAGCACGATGATCCCACCTGCACCGGAGACGAACCGAAAGATTCGCATCCCTGGTAGTCGGTTTAATTCACCGGTGCTGCAGCCCACCTAAGGAACGGTCGAGCCCATGCCACGTCTCTCCACCAAGGTCGCGATCGTCACCGGCGCATCGCGCGGGATCGGTGAGGCCATCGCGCGCAAGCTGGCGGCCGACGGCGCGAAGGTCGTCGTGAACTTTGCCAACAGTGGTGAACTGGCCGAGAAGGTCGCCAGTGAGATTCGCTACGCCGGTGGGCAGGCCGTCGCGACGCAGGCGGACCTGTCGGACCCGGCGCAGATTCCTGAGTTGTTCGAGATCGCGCGCCTCGCCTACTTGCGGCTGGACATTCTCGTGAACAACGCCGGCGTCGCAGAACTGAACACACCGTTGGAACAGATTACGGTCGCACATTACACCAGGCAGTTCGACCTCAACGTGCGTGGCCTGCTGCTGGCAACGAAGCTGGCCGCCGCAGCGATGGGGGACGACGGTGGGCGGATCATCAACATCACCAGTGGCATCACCCGTTCGCCCGGCCCTGGTAGTAGTGTCTACGCGGCGACCAAGGCGTCCGTCGAGATGCTGACGAAGTGCCTTGCCAAGGAACTGGGCCCCCGGCAGATCACCGTCAACGCCGTCGCGCCCGGTGTAACGGAAACCGACATGCTCCGCGCAGCCATGAGCCCCAAGGCGACCGAAGGGCTCGTTCAGATGACCCCTCTTGGCCGACTGGGTCGACCGGAGGACATCGCCGACGTTGTGGCGTTCATTGCGTCGGACGAGGCCCGCTGGATTACCGGTGAGATCATCGGCGCGACCGGTGGGCTGTAGAGAAGCGCGAACACCTTCCAATTAGCGGCGCGTGCGCAGCACCGCGGGTTCTTAGCGATCGTGAGGAAACGCTCGCGGTGCAGCGCACGTGCCGCTAAATCGTCAGGTGTCGACGAAGTGGCGCCGTGCCGATAGAATGGTGAACGCCCATGAAAGACTCCGACGTCCTTATCCTCCAAGAGCCCCAACTGTCATTGGCCGACCAGTTTTACCTGCCGCAGGTGCTGGCGGGCCTTGGCACGACGATGAAGCACATGCTCAACGTCGTGGTACGCGGGAAGGACCGCGTCATTCAGTATCCCGAAGAGCGTCGCGAGGACCTGCCGCTGGGTCAGGGTGGCATGCTCAAGGAAACCTATCGTGGGGTGCATCGGTTGAACAAGGACGAAGAGGGACGCGTCAAGTGCGTCGCTTGCTTCATGTGCTCGACCGCCTGCCCGGCCCGTTGCATTCATATCGAGGCAGCCGAGAGTCCCTGGGCCGACCGCGAAAAGTACCCCGCGAAGTTCGACATCGACGAGCTCCGCTGCATCTACTGCGGCATGTGCGAAGAGGCCTGCCCGGTCGACGCGATCGAGCTGACCAGCACCTACGACATCGTCGGTCTGACCCGCCAGGAAATGATTTTTGACAAGTCCAAGCTCCTCCGTATCTACGACGAGACGATCGCTGCGGAACCGATGTAAGATTGGTTCATCACGGAGACGCAGAGACGCGCGGAGCGGAAGAGGCAATTCAACCGTATCGTCGAAATTCAGGCTGTCATCCCGAGGGAAGCGGTAGTGACCCGAGGGATCTCGACTGACGACAGCCGTGTGCACCTCCGATCCCTCACGTCGCTACCGCTCCATTCGGGATGACACGCTGCGTTTGAGGTGAAGCTGCACTAGATTTTGATTTTCTCCGCGCCCTCCGCGGCCTCCGCGTTTCTGCGGTGATCTGTATTGGCCATATTTCCTGCTTCGCGCCGTCCGATAACTGCGCGGGTTTTCCAATCCTCCATCCATCCAGCAAGGTTTGCCCACTGGGCATGGCAATCGTAAGTCATGCAGACCCACGCAAATTGCGGGGCGATTCGCTCAGTCGGTCTGGCGAATAGCCGAAGAGATATTGGAGGAGTTCCACATGACAATGACGGATGAATTGAAGTCGACCGGTAGCGTAACGGATTCGTGGCCGGCGGACGTGCGGGAAGTGCTGGGGTCGCTCGAGGGTATGTTTCCGCCCATGATGGAACGCCGCAAGGTCGCCCGCGATCGGTATTACGCGCAGGCGACGCTCGTCGTCGAGCCGAGCGCGCCGACCCCGACGCGCACACCGACGACGCAGTTCGTCTATATCCGAGATATCAACATCTGGGCAGCCGGTTACATCACCAATCAACGGTTGTCGGCCTATGGTCATGCGACGGTGTCACTCGTGGCCCCCGATGGCACGTTGACGACCACCCGCTGCATGATCCGCCGCTGTCGTGAGTTTGCGCCGGGCTGGTTCGACGGTGTGCTCGAGTTCGACAACGCGGTCGAACGGTTCTCCCGCGACAACGTGCGCAAGCTCGCTGCGTAACACAGCGCGCTATTTTCGATATTCACCTCGGCCTGCCCGGCATTTTCATCGGGCAGGCCGAACTTCGTTTGCACGCTGCCAGATGGCGTTCATCGGATAGACTATACAGCACGCTGACCGGAGGTTGTGTGCTTCGTCTGATCATCCTGACATCCCTGCTGCTCTGCGTGTCTTCCGTTCCCGTTATCGCGCAGACGAAGCCCGGCGCGACGACCTCACCGGTGGTGCCGGTCGAGCAACTGTTTGCCGACGACACACTCAAGTTCGCGGTGCCCGCGGGGTGGCGCGTCACGAAGGTCAGCGAGGACACGCGATGGGTCGAGCTGACCGAGATCACCGGCGGGGGGTTGATGGTCGTCAACACCACGCCACAGACCGGCAGCCTCGGTCAGAACCCCGACGCGAAGCAGAAGATCGGTGAACTGATCGTGAAGAATTTGCGTGAACTCCTTGAACGCGGAAAGCTCACGATGGTCGATCCACCGCGAATGAAGCGCGACGAAGCCTTCTTCCTGCGCATTGAAGATCGCTACCGCACGGAAGACGCCAAGACCGCGACCCGACTGCACGTTTACCGCGTTTACGGCATACACTTGTTAATGGTCGCTGCGACCAGTTTTGACGAGTCTGCTGAGCACCAGGCGCAGACCTATGTCGCTGGTGAAAAACTGGTCTACGCGATCAAGGCCAACAAAATTGTCAGGCCAACGGGCATCCCCACGCAGGGCAAGCCCAGCCCGTTCCGCAAGGCCAAGGTACGCCTCACGCCCGCCAAGGGGTGGGTCGAGGAAAAGTCCGACAAGGACGACGGCATCATCGCGACCTATCGCGAACCGGTGGGCAGCGGAATTGTGATCGTGCGGGTGCTGTCGATGGCGATTCAAAAAGACCCGCGCGACGCGGTTGTCGCCAGACTCAGCGCCGACGATCTGGCGTCGCTTGCACCACCCGATGCGAAGCCCGAGCCAGTGCAGGACATTGCCAGCGGACCGTTCGCGAAGAAAGCACAGCAGAAACACGACCGCCTCGGGCCGACTTTGCGTGTCGAGAACCGCGTGATGATCGTCGGCGAGATGCTGTTGAGTGTGACGAGTGCCTCCAATGAGCTGAAGGCCGAACCGGTGAGCAAGTTCGCCGATGACCTGGCCACGACCGCCGAGGTGTTCACTCCGCGGTAGTAACGCTGTTTCTCTGCCGAATTTAAGAGACGCGAAGG
>Ga0163144_10024260_pt1 | contig 11908 bp, 10 predicted proteins | sample OliLak19BULKMAT1_FD_123175 | JGI IMG/M metagenome (GOLD analysis project Ga0163144, IMG submission 123175) | Freshwater microbial mat bacterial communities from Lake Vanda, McMurdo Dry Valleys, Antarctica - Oligotrophic Lake LV.19.BULKMAT1 | ecosystem: Environmental > Aquatic > Freshwater >...
GGACGCGGCCAAGCAGCAGATCGGTCTCGTGAGGAAGCTCTTCGCCGAGGACGTGGAGCGCGTGCGCGCGCTCGGCGTCAACGTGCACATTCCAACCCCGGCCGAAATGAAGGAGTGGCAGATTGCCACGCGCCGCATCTATGCGCGCTGGAAGGTGCAGATCGAGCCGAACCTGATTGCGAAGATCGAGCAGGTGGTGGCGGGGACGCGGAAGGGTTGATGGCAGCATTTGGCCCGGAGAGTAAGTCAGGGAGCGGCGCCAAGCGCAAAAATGGCAGTATTTAACACGCCGGAAAGAGCATGACCTCATTGGCGCCCATCGGCATGCATTCGCCGCTGGACGATGCGATGCCTGTCGGCGCGACGTACGAGCGCTCGTCGCGCGCGCCGTTAGGCGCGCCGGCGCTCGATACGCGCAAGCGCGCCGATGTCGTCGTGGTGGGCGCGGGCTTCACCGGACTTTCAAGCGCGCTGCACCTGGCCGAAGGCGGCGCGAGCGTCGTGGTGCTCGAAGCCACCGAAACCGGCGCGGGCGGATCGGGCCGTGCGTTCGGGCAGGTCGTGCCGTACAACAAGCACGGCGAGAGCGCGATCCTCGAGCGCTTCGGCGCTGAGCGCGGCCAGCGCCTCATCGATCTCATCGCGAGCGGACCCGACCTCGTCTACGGCCTCATTGCCGAACACGGGATCGAATGCGAAGCAGTGCGCACCGGCCTGCTGTTCGGTGCCCACACTGCGGCGAACACGGCATGGCTCGAGCGGCGCGCGCGCTTCTGGCAGGCGAGAGGGCAGGGCGTCGAGATGCTCGATCGCGAAGCGGCCGAGAAGCTGACAGGGACGCGCTATTACCCCCACATGCTGCTCGACCGGCGCGGCGGCACCGTCAATCCGCTGGGCTATTGCCGCGGGCTCGCGGCGGCGGCAGTCGCCTCGGGTGCCGTGCTGCACGAACACAGCCGGGCGGCTTCGCTGCGCAAGCGCGACGGCGGATGGACGGTCGAAACGGCTGGAGGCGCGGTCGAGGCGGAACAGGTGGTGATTGCGACGGATGCCTACTCGGACGGCCTGTGGCCGGGCCTCGCGAAGTCGCTCGTGCCGCTGCGCGCGTATCACCTCGTGAGCATGCCGATTGAGGAACGTTTCCGCTCGATGGTGCTACCCGGGCGGCAATCGCTCACCGACACGCGGCGCCTGTACTCGGGCATCCGCGTGCGCCCGGATGGCGCCCTGCACCTGAGCTGCGACGGCCCGGCTTTCCGCAACGATGCGCGCGCTTTCCGCGAAAAGATTTCGCGCCGCGTCGCCGACCTGTTTCCAGCTCTGCCCGAGGTCGTCTGGCAGGAAGAGATGGCCGGCTGGGTCGGCATGACCTATGACCAGTATCCGCACTTGCATTCGCTCGCGCCCGGCGTGTGGGCCGCGATCGGGCTCAACGGGCGCGGCATCGCCGCGGGCACCCTGCTCGGCGTCCAGGTCGCGGGCCGCGTGCTCGGACGACCGGAGGCCGACCTTGCGTATCCCGTCACGCCGCTTGCGCCGGTGCGTGTGCGACCATTCACGCGCGCGCTGGTCGGCAGCCTCATGAACGCGTACCGGATTGCGGACGCGATCGAGTTGCGCGGGTCCTACTTGCGCGAGGGGCGCTGATGGCGGTCACGCTGACGCTCGACGAACTCACCGCGCTTGTCGCTTCGGTCTTCGAGCGCCATGGGGCCTCGCCGGGGAACGCGCGCATCGTCGCAGGTGTCGTTGCCGCTGCCGAGCGCGACGGCAGCCGCAGCCACGGCCTGTTCCGCCTGCCCGGTTACGTGTCCACGCTGAAGAGCGGCTGGATGGACGGCAAAGCCGTGCCTGTCGTGACGGACCCGGCGCCGGGTCTCGTCGCGGTCGATGCCGCCAACGGCTTCGCGCAGCCTGCATTGGCCGCGGGCGCGCCCCTGCTGCGTGAGAAGGCGCGCACGCAAGGCATTGCGGCCCTGGCGATCCGCAATTCGCATCATTTCGCGGCGCTCTGGCCGGACATTGAGCCATTTGCGGCCGAGGGCTTCGTCGCGATGGCCTTCGTGAATGCGCGCAGCCGGGTCGCCCCGTGGGGCGCGAAGAAGAAATTCCTAGGCACCAACCCGATGGCGTTCGCGTGTCCGCGGCCGGGCCGCGAGCCGTTCGTGTGGGATCTCGCCTCGAGCGTGGTCGCGCAGGGCGAGGTGCTGCTCGCATCCACCAAGGGACACGAGCTCGACGAGGGGGTCGGTCTCGACGCCAACGGCGATCCGACGAAGGACCCGGTCAAGGTGCTCGAAGGCGGCGCGATGCTGCCGTTCGGCGGACACAAGGGCGCCGCGATCGGCTTCATGGTCGAGATCATGTCGGCCGCGTTTACCGGCGGACGATTCGGGTACGAGCACGATTCGGGTGCCTTCCCCGGTGCGCTGACCACCAGGGCCGGGGAAAGCGTGATCCTAATCGATCCGAAGAGGACCGGCGGCGAGGATGTCGGGGAGCGCCTCACGGGCTTGTTCGAAGGCTTGTCGGAGGCGGGCGTCTCGCGCCTGCCGGGCGACTCGCGTTATGCGCGGCGGCGAAAGTCGATGAGCGAAGGTATCGAGATCGCACAGGAAGCCTACGACACCGTGCAGCGCCTGCTGCGCGACTAAGCCGGCAGGGCGATCGTCCCTTCGAGGAAAGGCGTGGCGTTTGCCGCGAGACGCACGCGGCCGTTGCCGGGATCCTCGCAGTGGAGCGTGCCGCCGCGACTGGAAAGCTGGCGGGCGACCAGCGAGGATTTTCCAAGTCGCCTCGACCAATAGGGCACGACCTGCGCGTGCAGCGACCCGGTCGCCGGGTCTTCGGGAATCCCTTTGGCCGGCGCAAAGTAGCGCGACGCGATGTCGCACTCGTAGCCCGCGCCGGACGCGGTCACGATGACGCCGGGCAGGTCGAGCGCGGCGATGCGCGCGAAATCGGGTGCGAGTCCCGCGACTTCGGCCGCGCTTTCGAGCACCGCGATGTAGGAAGCGCCGCGAAGGACTTCCGTGGCCGTGACGCCGATCGCCTCGAAAAGCCCCGCAGGTGCGGCGCACGGTGCGATCGACCGCGCGGGGAGGTCGAGGACGAAGCGCGCGTCGTCGCGGGTAACGGTGAGCGGACCCGCGCGGGTGGCGAATGTGACGGCCATGCGCCCGGGCTCGAGCTTCTGGAGCACCACCCACGCGGCGCCGAGCGTGCCGTGGCCGCACATTTCTTCTTCGACTTTCGGGGTGAACCAGCGCAGGCCGTAGCCTTTGCCCTCGCGCACGAGGAATGCGGTGGCGGAGAGCGCAACCTCCGCGGCGATCGATTGCATTGTCGCCTCGGGCAACCAGGCGTCCAGCACGCAGACGCCGGCCGGGTTGCCGCTGAAGGGCCTGTCGGCGAACGAATCGACCTGGAAGTAGGGAATGCGCACAGCGGCGCGGCTCACCCGCCGCAGTTCACCCGCCGCAGTTCACCCGATCCACTTCATTCAGCCTTGAGCCCAGCCTCGCGCACGTAGATCTCCCACTTGGCGATCTCGCGGCGCAGGAAGTCGGCCAAGCCTTCTGGAGTCGTGGTGATGACCTCGATGCCCATCTTGTCGGTCTGCGGCTTCACCGAAGGCATTGCCAGCGCCTCGACGATCTTTGCGTTCAGCACGTCGACGACCGGCTTCGGCGTCCCGGCGGGCACGAAGGCGGCGAACCAGCCGACGAGGTCGAAGTCGGTGACACCCGACTCGTGCATGGTCGGCACGTTCGGGTAGAGCGAAGAGCGCTGCTTGCCGCTGACCGCCAGCGGCCGCAAGTCGCCGTTTGCGAAGTAGCCCGCCCCCGAGGCGAAGTCCGCGGCCATCGCCGCGAGGCGCCCGCCGATGAGGTCGGTGGTGGCCGTCGGGGAGCTCTTGTAAGGCACCGCGACCATGTCGAGCTTGAAGGCTTTGACCATGGTCTGGCTGGTGATCAGCGCCCCGGCGCTGGGATGGCCGATGGCGAGCTTGCCGGGCCGGGCACGCGCGGCGTCGACGAGGTTGGCGAGCGTCTTGTGCGGCGAGCTCGAATGCACGGCGATCACCCAGCTGATGGCGCCGAAGCGCGAAACCGGCTCGAAATCCCTGGTCGGGTCGACACGCTGCTCCTTCATCAGCCAGACGTTCGACGCCGTGCCGGTCGTGCCCATGAGGACGGTGTAGCCGTCGGGCCTGGCGCGTTTTACGTATTCCGCCGCGACCGCACCGTTGGCGCCCGGCTTGTTGTCGATCACCACGGGCTGGCCGAGCTTGTTCCTGAGCTCGGCGCCGATGATGCGCGCGAAGATGTCGGTGGCCGAGCCCGCCGCGAACGGCGCGACCAGCGTGACGGGGCGGTTCGGGTAGGGCTCCGCGCCGAGCGCGGTTCCCGCGGCTACGCAGGCGAGCAGCGCAACGATCGAACGATGCACGATGAAAAAACGCATGCTGGAATCCCCCTGTGGTCGATCTTCGAAACTGCACGCAGCGGACGGCCGCGCGCTGTGGTTCACATAGCATAATCGATTCCCATCCCGATCGGAGCGGCCGCCGCCGAGACTGCCATGCCCATTTCGCAAGCCGACGGTTTCGACCCGGTCTCGCTCGAGATCTACTGGAGCCGGCTGATCTCCATCGCCGACGAATCGGCCGCCGCGCTGCTGCGCACTTCGTTCTCGACGATCGTGCGGGAGTCGAACGACTTCGCCACCGCGCTCATGGATGCCAACGGCGATTCGCTCTCCGAGAACACCGCGGGGATACCGTCTTTCGTCGGGATCCTGCCGCGCACGCTCAAGCATTTCCTCGCGCGCTTCCCGAAAGAGGAGTGGCGCCCCGGCGACCTCGTGATCACGAACGATCCGTGGATGGCCACCGGCCACCTGCCGGACGTGACCATGGCCGCGCCGATCTTCCATCGCGGCAGGCTGGTGGGGTTTTCGGGATCGATCGCACACCTTCCCGATATCGGCGGCGCGCCGTGGGGATGCGATGCGCGGGAGTTGTTCGAGGAGGGCCTGCGCATTCCGCCGGTCAAGTTCTACTCGGAGGGCCGCATCAACGAGCTGCTCGCGGAGATCATCCTCGCCAACGTGCGCGTGCCCGACCAGGTGATGGGGGACCTGCAGGCGCAGGTCACCGCCAATCGCGTGTGCGCTCGGCGCCTCGGCGAATTCCTCGACGATGCAGGCATGGTGGATCTCGCCACGCTTTCGAAGGCGCTGCAGGACCGGGCCGAGATGGCGATGCGCAAGGCCATCGAGGCCGTGCCCGATGGCGTCTACCGCTCGAGCGTCGACGCCGACGGATTCGACGCCGACGAGACGCACATCGAGTGCGCGGTCACGGTCAAGGGCTCCAGCCTGCACATCGATTACGAGGGTACGTCCAAGCAGATCGGCCGCGGGCTTAACTCGGTGATGAACTACACTTATGCGTATTCCGTGTACCCAGTGAAATGCGCGCTGGACCCGATGACACCGAGGAATGAGGGCTCCTACCGCTCGGTCACCGTCGATGCGCCGCTGGGCTCGCTCCTGAACCCGCGCTTCCCGGCGCCGTGCAACGCGCGGCAGCTCACCGGACACCTTCTGGCGGGCGCGATCTACGGCGCCCTCGCGCAGGCGATTCCCGGCCGCGTGACGGCCGAATCGGGCAGCGCGCCGACGCTTCGCTCGGTCTACGGCGGCATCGACCGCCAGGGCAATCGCTTCTCGCAGATCCTGTTCGCGAGCGGCGGCATGGGCGCATCCGCGGTCAAGGACGGCCTTGCGACCACTGCTTTCCCGACCAACTCGGGCGCCGGCAGCATCGAGGCCTTCGAGAGCATTTCGCCGCTGGTGGTATGGAAGAAGGAGTTCCGCGCGGATTCCGGTGGCGCCGGGAAATTCCGCGGCGGCCTCGGGCAGGACGTCGAGGTCGAGGTCGTTTCGCCCGAGCCGGTGCGCCTCTCGCTGCTGTCGGACCGGCAGAAATACGCGCCGCGCGGCCTGCTAGGCGGAAAGGACGGCGCCAAGGTCGCGATCACGCTGGCCGACGGCACGCATCCGCACCAGAAATCGCGCAGCATCCTCGAGCCCGGCGCGCGGATATCGATGCGCTTCAGCGGGGGCGGCGGCTACGGCGACCCGAAGGAACGCGACCCCGAAGCCGTGCGCGCCGACGTGCGCAACGGCTATGTCTCGGCCGAGGCCGCGCGCGCCGACTACGGGTTCAAGCCATGAGCGGCAAGACCACGCGCATCGGCGTCGACGTCGGCGGCACGTTCACCGACTTCGTGATGGTCGACGAAAAGCGCGACCTCATCTTCACCGGCAAGCGGCTCACCACGCCGGGCGATCCGAGCGTCGCGATCCTCGAAGGCACCGAACGGCTGCTGGGCGAGGCGGGAACGCCGATCGACGAGGTCGACAGCATCGTGCACGGCACCACGCTGGTGACCAACACGGTGATCGAGCGCAAGGGCGCCCGCGTCGGCCTCATCACCACGAAGGGCTTCCGCGATTCGATCGAGATGGGCGGCGAGATCCGCTACGACCTCTACGACCTTTTCCTCGAGCGTCCGGAGCCGCTCGCGCCGCGCTACCTGCGTGTCGAGGTGGACGAGCGGGTCGATGCCGAAGGCCGCGTGCTGCGGCCGCTTTCGCGCGAATCGGTGCGCGCCGCCGCCGAGTCGCTGCTGCGCGAAGGCGTGGAGGCGATCGCCGTGTGCTTCCTGCACAGCTATCGCAACGACAGCCACGAGAGGCTCGCCAAGGAGGTGCTGCGCGAAATCGTGCCGGACCTGCCCGTGTGCATCTCGTCGGAAGTCGCGCCCGAGATCCGCGAGTTCGAGCGCGGCAGCACCACGGTGGCCAATGCCTATGTGCTGCCTTTAATGCGTGACTACCTCGCGCGGCTGGATTCTCGCCTGCGCGAGATGGGCTTTTCCGGCACGCTGTACGTCATGCTCTCCGGCGGCGGGATCACGACCATCCAGTCGGCGCAGCAGTTCCCGATCCGCCTGATCGAGTCGGGCCCCGCGGCGGGCGCAATGGGCGCCACGTTCTACAGCAAGCTGATCGGCGAGGACCATGTCATTTCATTCGACATGGGCGGCACCACGGCGAAGATCTGCCTCATCGACGAAGGCCGGCCCGAGCATGCGCACTCGTTCGAGGCCGCGCGTGTGCGGCGCTTTCGCAAAGGTTCCGGGATCCCGCTCAAGGTGCCGGTCATCGACCTCATCGAAATCGGCGCAGGCGGCGGGTCGCTTGCGCGCGTGGATGCAATGGGCCTTTTGAAAGTCGGACCCGAAAGCGCCGGCTCCGAGCCCGGCCCGGTTTGTTATGCGCGCGGAGGCACGGAGCCCGCGGTAACGGATGCCGACCTGCTGCTCGGCTACCTCTCGCCGGACTACTTCCTCGGCGGGGAAATGAAGCTCGACTTCGATGCGGTCCGCTCGGCGATGTCCGAAGTGGTGGCCAGGCCGCTCGGCCTCGGTGTCACCGAGGCCGCGGCCGGCATTCACAGCATCGTGAACGAGAACATGGCCGCGGCCACACGCATGTACATCGCCGAGAAAGGCCGTGACCCGCGCCGCTACACGATGATCGCGTTCGGCGGCGCCGGACCCGTGCACGCGTACGGCCTCGCCAAGCTGCTCAAGCTGCGCCGCATCGTGTGTCCGCTCGGCGCGGGCGTGATGTCGGCGCTGGGCTTCCTGGTTGCCCCTTCGGCCATCGATTTCGTGCGCAGCTATGTTTCGCGGGTGAGCGAGATCGACTGGGCGCATCTCAACCGCCTGTTCGACGAGATGGAAGGGGAAGGCCGCCGTGTGCTTGCGGAAGCGGGCGTAGTAGAGGTCGAGGTTCTCCGCCATGCCGACATGCGCTACTCGGGGCAGGGCTTCGAGATCAGCGTGCCGATGCCGGCGGGACGGCTCGGCGCGCAGTCGATCGACGAAATCGAGGAGCACTTTTTCACGACCTACGAACGCCTTTTTGACCGGCGTATTGCAGGCGTGCCGATCGAGGCGCTCACGTGGCGCCTCAGCGTGTCGGGGCCGGCGCCCGACATCCGCCTGCACTTTGCGGGGGCCAAACCCGGCAAGGGCGAGGCGCGCAAGGGCACCCGGCAGGTCTATTTCCCGGGCCACGGCTACATCGCGTGCCCGGTTTACAGCCGATACGCGCTAGACGAGGGGGCGGAGCTGCACGGCCCGGCCGTCATCGAGGAGCGGGAGTCGACGGTCGTCGTCGGCCCCGATGCGCGCGTCAGCGTCGACCAGTACCTCAATCTCATCATCGACATCGAGCAGCCCACCGACGAAAAGGTGACTGCGGAGGAAGCAAATGCCGACCACCGTTGAGATCCTCGCCCAGGCGTTCAAGGACATGGGCACACCTTTCATTGTCGGCCATCCGGGCGGCGAGTCGGTCGAGCTCATGCAGGCGGCCCGCGAGCGCGGCATGCGCTTCATCCTCATGAAGCAGGAGGTGGCCGGGGCGATGCTCGCTTCGACCTGGGGCGAGATCACCGGCGCGCCCGGCGTATGCCTTTCGACGCGCGGACCCGGCGCGGCCAACATGGTCAACGGCGTTGCGCACGCGTGGATGGACCGCTGCCCGCTGATCGCGATCACGGACCAGTACTCCGCGCCGACGCTGGCTACCGGATTGCGGCAGCGGCTCGACCAGCAGGCGCTCTATGCGCCGGTCTCCAAGTGGTCGACCGTGGTGAATGCGAAAAGCGTCCGGCAGCAGGTCAGGCGCGCGGTGCGCACGGCGTGCGCGCTGCCTCCGGGCCCGGTGCATTTCGACATGCCCCAGAGCGAGACCACGCAGCAGGCCGCCGAGCTCACGGCCGAAGGCCCGCTGATGCCGGCCACGCTATCCATCGCCGCCGACAAGGCCGCGCTGAAAGAGCCGCTGCGCATCCTCGCAAAGGCGAAAAAGCCGGTGCTGCTCGTGGGCCTCGGGGTTTTCTGGAGCCGCGCCTCCGCGGAACTCGTCGCGCTCGCGGAAAAGCTTGGCGCGCCGGTGCTGACGACCTCAAAGTGCAAGGGCGCGATTCCCGAGGACCACCCGCTGCGCGCCGGCTGCATCATCGGCGGCCTGATCGAAAGGAAGCTCATCCAGCAGGCCGACCTGATCGTCACAGTGGGGCTTGACGCAATCGAACTGCAGCCCAAGGCGTGGCCGTACACGCTGCCGGTGATGTCGCTGGCGGGCACACCCAGCCTCGACGCCTTGGTGCCGGCCGAGCCGGAAGTGGTCGGCGACCTCAAGGGGATCCTCGCCGGCCTGGCAGAGTGGGCGTCCCAGGGCAGCGGGTGGGGCGAGAAGGCGGCAAAGACTTTCCGCGATGACGTCGTGGACGCGCTCAATACGCCCGCAACCGGGCTGTCACCGCAACGCGCAATGGAAGTCGCGCGCAGCGTTCTGCCGCGCGACACGATCGCGACCTGCGACGCGGGCGCGAGCCGCCTGCTGGTGGTGCAGAAATGGCAGAGCTACGGTGCGCGCGAGTTCCTCACCTCGAACGGTCTGGGCTCGATGGGCTTCGCGATTCCGGGCGCGCTGGGTGCGCGTCTGGCGCATCCGGGACGTCCCGTGGTCGCTTTCACTGGCGACGGCGGTTGCATGATGGCGGTCGCCGAGCTGCAGACCTCGGTGCGGGAGAATCTGCCGATCATCGTGGTGGTCTTCGACGACGAGGAGATCGGCCTCATCCGCGTCAAGCAGGAGCTCAAGGGCATCCCGTCTTATGGCGTGAAGATCGGCGGCATCGACTGGGAAAAGCTCGCGCAGGGCTTTGGCGCCGACGGCGTGACGGTCGACAACGAGCATGCGCTCGGCGATGCGCTCAAGGCCGCGCTCAAGAGCGGCCGCACCACCGTGATCGGAGCGCGAATCGACGCGTCCGGCTATGTCGCGCAGTTCAACGCGCTGCGCGAGCTCTAGGCAGGACTAGAGTTTCTTTTTCCCGTACACCGGCGTGAGCCAGTGGCGGTACTTCGCCACCTTGCCCTTGGCGATGTCGAAGTAGAGGTCCTGCATTTTCTTCGTCAGCGGCCCGGGCTTGCCGTCGCCGACCTTGTAGTGGTCGATCTCGACGATGGGCTGCACCTCCGCCCCGCTGCCGCAGAAGTAAGCCTCGTCGGCTACATACAGCTCGGTGCGGTCGATGTTGCGCTCGACGACCTCGACGCCGAGCTCGGCCCGGTAGAGCTCGATCAGCGACTCGCGCGTGATGCCCTCGAGGATGTCGGCCGACACCGGCGGCGTGATGACCTTGCCGTCGCGGACCATCATGAAACACGCGCCCGGACTCTCGGAGACCTCGCCCTGGTCGTTGAGCATGATCGGCGGTCCGAAGCCGTTCAGTTTCGCCTCGACCTGCGCGAGGCGCGCGTTGTGGTAATTGGCCGCGGCCTTGACGCGTGAGGGCGAGGCATTATCCGAGTTGCGCCGCCACGTGCTGACACATGAACGGATGCCCTTGAGCGCCGCGGCGGGCGGGCGCGCATAGGCCAGCACGAAAGCGCCGGTCTCGATCAGCCCGGGCTCCCAGGCGTGCGTCTCGCCCACGCCGAAATACGCCACCGGGCGGAAGTGCACGCCCTCGGCGAACTTGTTGGCGCGGAAAAGCGCCTTGAAAGCCGAGGTGAAGTCTTCGTCGGTGTAGGCAATCGCCAGCCGCATGATGTGCATCGACTGGCGCAGGCGGCGCAGGTGCTCCTTGTTCCTGAAGATGTAGAGCTCGCGCTCGTCCTCGTTCCAGTAGGCGCGCATGCCTTCGAAGACGTTGGCGCCGCGCAACAGCGCCTCGGCAGTTACGTGGATCGTCGCGTTTTTCCACGGCACGATCTTCCCATTCATCCAGATGAAGTCCGCTGTGGCGGCCATCGCTTGCTCCTGTTATGCGTGCCGCGCACGCGGCCCGGCCCGATGGTACTTCGATCGCGCAGGCGCGGGAGTCGGCGTTTCGCTTTTCGACAGGGCGCCTCCAGACTCCACTTGAAGCGGGCGGGCGCCTGCCCAAAGGCGCGGAGGCCAGCCGGGAACCGGTGTATTACATCTGCCTTCACAAGTGATACACTGCCAGGCATGGCCAGGTCCCTCAACGCGCGACTCCCTCCCAAAGTGGAGCAGAAGCTCGCGGACTACTGCGCGAAGCGCGGCGTCACCCGCTCCGAGGCGGTCGTACGGGCGCTGGACCGGTATCTCGATGCGGCCTCCGGAGGCGCGAGCGCCTGGTCGCTGGCGGTGGACCTGATCCCGGAGAGAGGTGCGGCGGCCATCCAGTCGGAAAATGCGCGCGAGCTCGCCCGCAAGGCGTTCCGTGGCTCGCGCACTCGTTGACACCGGCGCGATCGTCGCGCTGGTCAACCGTTCGGATCGTCACCACTCGGCGGCAGCCGAGTGGTTTGCATCGGTCCGCGGCGGGCTGCTGACCACTGAAGCCGTGATGACCGAAACGGCTTACTTGCTTGCCGCGTCGCCAGCGCACCAGCGTGCCGCGCTGCATTGGGCCCAACGCGTGCGTGCCGCCGGAATGATGAATGTCGAAGCCGTGGACGACCATTCGGTCCTGGCGGCCATCATCCAGCGCTACGCGAGCCTGCCTTGCGACTACGCGGATGCGACGCTGATTGCGCTCGCCGAGCGCACCGGCGTGAGCGCAATCGCGACGATCGACCAGCGCGATTTTTCCGTCTATCGCATCAAGGGGCGCAAGCGCTTCCGCGTTCTCATCGGGTGATACGTTGTTCCCGCACACGGCCGATGGCAACATATCCCCCGCGGACACAGTAGTGGCGCGGTATCCATGCAGAAAATGGCAGCATTCACCGACTCGCGGCCGGGACCGGTCCGATCAGTCCGAGCAGGTTCGCGCGCGCGACCC
>Ga0163144_10024263_pt1 | contig 11907 bp, 9 predicted proteins | sample OliLak19BULKMAT1_FD_123175 | JGI IMG/M metagenome (GOLD analysis project Ga0163144, IMG submission 123175) | Freshwater microbial mat bacterial communities from Lake Vanda, McMurdo Dry Valleys, Antarctica - Oligotrophic Lake LV.19.BULKMAT1 | ecosystem: Environmental > Aquatic > Freshwater > Lake...
ACTCCCATCCGGACTGGCTTTATAATCGCTGGCGTGCCGCATTCGGAACTCGCAATGCCATTTCTTTGATGGAGTGGAACAATCTTCCCGCCATGAATTTCTTCCGGGTGAATCCTCTGGCTCCGGCTCAGGAATCCTTTCCCGGAAAAGCCGTCGAGGGTGCCGCCGGATTCTATCAAATCGAAGGCTCTCTTCCCTCCGCATTGTTGGCGTCCGGCACCGTTTATATCCAAGACCCCGCCACCCGCCACGCCGTCGAGCTGCTGGATCCTCAACCCGGTGAGCGCATTCTCGACGCCTGCGCCGCTCCCGGCGGCAAGGCCTTCCTCATCGCCGCCGCCTTGGGATCCGCCCAGGGACTCGTCTGCACCGACTCTAACGAAAAACGCCTGCCCCGCTTGGAAGAAAACCTCGCACGTCTCCACGCAGGCAAGGCGAGCGTCGGCATCCACGACTGGTCACAACCCGCCCCCGCCGTGTGGCATCAGGGTTTTGATGGAATTTTGCTAGACGTCCCCTGTTCCAACACCGGTGTAATCCGCCGCCGGGTGGACGTGCGCTGGCGCTTGCAGGCTCCCGATATCGACAAAATTGCCATCACCCAGCGCAAGATTCTCGAAAACGCCGTGCCCTGCCTCAAGCCAGGCGGCCGTATCGTCTATTCCACCTGCTCCATCGAGCACACGGAAAACCTCGGACTGGTGGAAGGTTTCCTTGCAGATCACCCGGAATTCACCCTCGTATCCTCACGCGAAGCATTGCCTTTTCGTGATCTAACGGACGGCGCGTTCGCCGTGAGGATCGAGCGAAAATCATGACTCACCTGTCGTTAGAACCCACCAAGCTCTTCAATTTTCACCATGAAATCCTGCCTCGGCATCCTCATCGTCTTCTTCACCTTCGTCGCAATCGTCGGCGGCGGAGCGCTGATCTACTATCTGAGCACGACGTCGGAGTTCTCTCGCAAAAACCCTTCCCCAAGTCCCACGCCAGAGGAGGCTCCGGCGATTGCTCCCAAGGCAGCGCCGGTGCGTTAGACCAACCGGGAATAACAGCCGCGCAGACCCGCACGCCATTTTTCGAGAAACGTCAGGTTTCTCGCCGTGACCGATGCCGCTTCGTGATCGAAGGACTCACCCGCTTCTAACCCGGCAAACGCGTGACACTCCGCGCGGATCAGATCATCCACTTTCGCGATCATCTTCTCGACCTCTTCGCGCTGGATCTGAGTCTCGCCTTCTAACATCGCCCGGACCAGTGCCGTTTTTGCCTCATCACGCTTCCGAATCAAGGTCTCAGCACCTTGCGTCACCCGACCCACCTCGGAGAACACATCCATCAAAGAGGTATCGATAACGCCGCGGACCATCGCTGGCGTGCCGCGAAGCTCCATCCACAACTTCAAGCGACCCGCAGGACTGGTCAGCACCGCCAGCGCCTCGCGCAACGCCGAGAACTCGCCCTCCCCTCCCCCTGCATCCGGGTGCAGCCGTTTGCTGGATTTTAGAAAAATCCCGCGCAAGGCATCATCGTCCATCATCAAGCTTGGCGCGATGCCCATCCGTTGAAATGCGTCAGTCATTTGCCAGAGAAACTGCCCAGATTGATCCTCTGCGGTAAAGCACCACGATCAAGTATTGTCGGGAGAGGCCAATTCCAGGCCCAATCGTCCCAAGAACCTGCGCTATGGCCGATTTTGGGACCACATGGCCGGAATCGGGTGCCTAAAATGCTTTCGTTCTCCTGATTTTCAGGTAATTTTAATTCGTTCTGAGCGAGGTCCGCCTCCTTGAAACTCCAGCCACCGAGTGCGGGATCACCTGCTTCGACTTAACATCCGGGGGGAAGTTAACCGAACACGATCCAAGCCAAGTGGTTGAGAAAAAAGCGCGCTTTGCGAGATCCGGGGGGATATCCAAAGCGCGCTTTTTTCATGTCGAAGATGATCCAGAGACCGCTGGTGGTGGTGATGTCGGTGCCTGTTTCCATCACACTCTCCCCGGAGTCCATCCGCTCTGGATAGCGTTTACAATAACGCTCAAATGCTTCGACCTTTCACCAGCTGGATTCTAATAGGCGGATCTCACAAACCCAATTTCTCCGCAAGATCCGCCGACGGGCTGTGAACGAATGCTTTGCCAGACTTGCCGCGTTGCAGGAGTTCCTTGGCTTCGAGGGCGGTCAGATCGTTTTTGGCCGTCTGGTTGGAGATGCCGTGGGAGTTCTGATGACTCACGACGGTGTAGGTGGCGCAGGGATGTTTCAGGGCACGCTTGAGCAGTGCAATCTGGCGATGGTTGAAATCTCCACCCGCTCCAAGATTGCGGCGCAGCGACTCGGACTCCTCGTGCTTGCGGCGGATGGATTCCTTAAGCGGGTTGATCGACACGCAAATCACCTCTAACTTGTGCGACAGGAAATAATTCAGATCGTTGCCATCGAGGAACGGGTGATCATAGGTGATCCAGAAATGCAGTAGAATGGCGCGGATCACCGGGTGCAGGAAACCCTTCATGCCCTTTTCGTTGGCAAAGTCGCAGAGCATGGCGATCCGGACTCTATCCACACCGCAGTGGATCAATGGGATTTTTCCCGATCAAGCCCGAAGTCCAAACGCTCAACCAGCAACTCCACAATGCCGGATATCTGATCTCGATGTTCGACAAGGGCAAACATCATCTACCGACCGGGAAATTCTATGTCGATGTCGCGGATGACACGATCAGCCGTCGCCCGACCCAACTGGCGGCGGCTACCCGGAAGTTCCTCAGGATGGCCCGTGAGCAAGGCCGCCCGTTTTTCCACAACGTCAACTGTTACGATCCCCACCGCCCGTTCATCGGCATCAACGGGTGAGGCGACCTCGCCGGAGGTGAAGCGCCCAGCCGCTGGATCAAGCCGGAAGAGATCACCGGCGTGCCGGGCTTCCTCGAAGATCTGCCAAACATCCGCAGGGAACTCGCGGGCTATTACACCAATGTCCGACGGCTCGACGATGCCGTAGGGGCGGTGCTCGATATACTCAAGGAAGAAGGCTTCGCCGAAAACACGCTGGTCGTATTTTACGGCGGCGACCATGGAATGTCCTTCCCCTTCGGCAAATCCAATGATTACAAAAACAGTTCCCGTGGAGCTCTGATCATCCGCTGGCCCGGCGTGACCAAGCCCGGCACGGTGGACCACGACCACCTCATATCGACACTCGACCTCGCTCAGTGAGGTCTGAATGTAAAGAATGAAGCGCCGGTAATGCATGACAAACTCATTCCAAGCGCTCTCGTCAGGAACGTTGCAAGCAGGATAGGTGCGCAAGAAATCCCTGGCTAAAAAGAATGGGAAAGCAAGCGATTGCCCAGCAGAATAAAGGCGGCTAACAGCAGAAACAACACTCCGAGCGCGATCTTCACCGCGAAGGTGTGCTTTTGCTGCAAGGCGATCAACGATTCACTGCGCAATCCGCCGTAGGCCAGTAGGAAGATGACGATCAACGGCGTGATGAACGCGAGATTGTAAATCACCAGCATCACGATGGCGTCGAGCTTGCCTTGCTGGATCTGATAGACAATCGGCGCGTAAACCTGACCGGTGCAGGCGAGTTCGAGGAACGAGATCGCGATGCCGGTGAGGAAGGCCGCGATGACGAAGCGCCTTGCCCGCACTCCGGTGCGGATCACGCCGCGAATGCGGTCTTTCAGGAACCCGGGAAGCTGGAGCGTCATCTCGTCCATGCGTCCGCGTCTTGCCCTCAGTGCGTCGCGGAACGAGAAGGCCGCTGCGACCAGCGCAAGCGCGGCGAAGAGCGGATTGAGCCAATTTTGGATGCCGGCGAAGCGCTGGTGAAGTGCGGCCAGTACCTGATAGAGCAACAGCCCTGCGGCGAGATAGGCCAGAAACACTCCGAGGATGAATGCGGCCCCGGTCAACAGCATCTCCCGCTTCGAACGCCGCGCAATCTGGAGATAAGAAAGGAAAAAGATGATGGTGGCAAAGGCACACGGGTTCACGCCGTCCAACAAGCCGGCGCCTATCACAACGGGTAAAGTGAGCGCCTGATACCGCTGCGTCACGTGTTCCTTCGCGGCTTCAATTTGCGGCTGTCCGACGGATTTCCACGTGTCATCCTGATCACTTGCAGCCGTGTTTCCGAGCAAGGCGGCAAGCGCGGGTGGCTCGATTTCCTCACGAACGAGAAATCCACTCTGGGTGAAAAGGCTTGGCGCGATGCTATGCTTCAGCGACGGCACTTGGAACCGTTCGCACAGCGCTTGGTTGAGAACGACACCATCAGTTTCCATGATGTTGTGTTCCTCGACGGTGAGTGACGGATGATCGCGCTTCAGGGTGCCAAGCATCTCGCGGGTGCGGGTGCATTCGCGGCAACCGGGTTTGAAAAAGTACACCACAGGCAGGCTTGTGCGATTGATTTTCGCCGGGGCCTCGGGAGTCGTGGCGACCTGCTGGGTGGCGGTGCGATCAACCGAATGAGAGCCAAGGGCGGCGAAGCTCACGGGTGCTTTTTCACCAGAGCCTTCCGGATTCAGCCGCTTCGCCAAGAGCGGCAGGCTGTCAGGTGAAATGCTTTTGGTGTCGATCGCCGAGAACAAAGGACGCAGCCCCGGCCCAGCTTGTTTGGCGGCACTTTCAAACCACTCCGCCACATGATAGGGAGCCCGATCTTTTTCCGGTTGCTGGCCTAACAATTGCACCATCGCGTTGATGTCCACCGGCTTGCCTTGGGCCATGAGGGCGAAAAGCGCCTTGAATCGGACCATCGGTGAAATCTCCGCAGGAGCTGCCAGACGTTCGAGTGCGGTCAGAATGATCGGGTCGGATTTGGCGGCCGGGCGGCCCGAACTCTCGTAGTAGTAGTTGCTATCCTGCTCGGCGTGGACATCGTCGAAATGATGGGACCATGATCGGTATTTGCGGTTGGCGATGGCGGGCACCGTTTCCCGGACGAACGGAGATGCATCCCGTGAGATGGCTTCTGCCAGCAGCTTCCAATCCGCAGGGCGAGTGCAACCCAGGGTGTAAGCGGCAGCCCGCCTCAACCAAGGGTTGGGTGAACTTTTGACGAGATCAACTAACAGCGGCGCGGCATTGACAGGTGTTTGGCTGCCCAGCGCGATGCAGGCGAGGATTTTCAGGGATGGCGCGGATTTCACGTCCTGCAAGGTTTTGAGAGCCCATGAGCGCAGCACCGGGCCGCAGGACTGGCTGCGGCTGATAGACTCGAAGGAGTAACTGTAAATCTCATGCGGCTTGAGAAGCGCCTCAGGCCGGGATAGTTCGGCTAACACCATCTGCGTGAATGCCGGGGCATTGTCGTTGGAGAGTGCGCGACTGGCGGCAGCAGCGCGGATTTCATCGACGGGTTCACGCAACAAAGCCTGCAAAAGCGGCAACGCTTCGCGACTGGACGGTTCCCCGAGATCCTCAGCGATGGCGGCCTTGCTGGCGGTGGAAAGAGTCGGTAGCAGCCTGACGAGCGTCTTTAATCCATCCGTTTGTCCGCCGCGGGCAAGCGCGAGCGCTGCGGAGTATTGAAGCTCGGAAGCAACACCGGTTCCGGTGAGCTGCACTAGCTCGGCAACGAGCGCGGCTTGGGCAGCGGGTATTCTTACGGTCGGCGTGGCGGAATTGTTAGACGTGGCGGTCTCGAGCGGCTTGAGGAAGCTGTCGTATAATGGATCCAGCGTGGTCTTCTCCGGCCGTTCCAAGGCGTTGCCCAGCAGGCGCATCACCGCCGGATCGACGCTCGTGCTGGGAGGCAGGGCCAAGCGGTCGAGCACCGCAATCCGTTTTTCCGGAACGCCGGAGCGCATTGCTTCGACTAACAGGGATGCAATGCGATTGTCGTTGACCCGGTCCCCATCGGCGCTGAGGAATCGCAGCGCGGCGCACGCGACATCGCTATCAGGATCGTTGGCAAAACGGATCACCAAATCCGTCATCTCCTTGTTGTTTTCCGCAGCACGCACGGCGGCGATACGGGCTTCCGGGCTGGCCTTGGCAAGCTGGTCGAGCATTTCCGCGTCGGGTTTGGATTGCAGCGCGGCGTAGCCCTCAAGCACCGGGCCGGTCATGGCTTCGTTGGCCATGAAAACGGCCTTCAATTTTGGCAAGGCGGATTTCAGCCCGAGCGCACCGGCGGTTTTGATCGAGGCGTAACGGACGAATTCGTCGGGATCGTCCAGCAATCGCAGCACCGCATCCGATGCCTTGGAAACCTTGCGCCCTGCCACGTATTCCAGTGCGGCCACCCGCACCCGCCAGCGCGGATCGGATAGCGCGGCGATGATCGCAGGTTCGCCATTGTTAGCGGCGGTCTTGCCTTTCGATCCGTAGGAACCGCTTTCGTTACCCCCTGCGAGTTTCAGGCAGGTTTGAATCGCGGAAACCAACAAATCCTCATCGGCATGATTGAGAAACGAGGCGGCGAGTTTGGCGGACCCCTCGCCGGGGACATCCTTGAGCCGCCGGAGTGCGCCGTGGATGACGTTCACATCCGGCTCTTTTTCCAGCACCGGTGCGACCAGTGGTAAGGCATCGACGCCGCCAGTGGTGAGGATGGAGTCAATGGCTGTCTCGCGAACGAGCGGGTCGGCATGGTCGATGAAATCGCGTAAAATCGGCAGGCACATGGGCCCGGCGGCTTTCGCAGCGGCCAGTGCGGCAAGCAGTTGGTCACGAGAACCAAAGGCCAGATTGCGCGCGGATTCCGCTGCACCAGAGCCGAGCCTCGGAGCGAGCACAATCTGGTATTGGGCCTGTCGCACGCGCGCCCGGCTACCGGCAGGCAGTGCGGGGGTGGCAGTTAGATAATTCTCCAGAAACGAGATGGATGCGAGACCGTCGGCCTCCAGCATGTGGCGGGCACGCGCTGCCTTGTCATCGTCCTGTCCCATCAGATCGCGGAGGTAGCCGCGGCGCTGGTCATCACCGAGCAAGGAATTGATAGGTGTAGTGCTTTTCTTGCCGGAATCTTTGGTCGCCCATTCAGCCCAGCGGGCGAGAGGGCCGACGTTTTCCGGCAGCTCAGGCGCGTTCCATGGATTGAATGCGAAATCACCACCCGCTTGTTCCTCCAGCAGCTCGAGTGCTCCGAGGCGCACCGCCAGCGAGTTGTGTTTCAACAGGCTGACCAGTTCCGCCACCGGCAAGGGGGCCATCAGACGGGTTCTAACGCTGCTGCGGTGCGCGGGATTCGCGAGCTGTGGCAGCAACAGCGCGATCTGCTCGACGGAATGATCGCCCTTTTCATAAGCAGCGAGTGAGGCGCTCACCGCATCATCCGCCTTGATAGGTTCCTGAGCTCCCGCGCTGAGAAGCGTGGCGAACCACAAGGCGATGACGGATTTTTGAAACACGCGATAAATGAGGGTTAGATAAATGAAGTGGCGCTCAGTGCAGCAGTGCGTAGGCGAGGATGTTGGCATTCACCTCCATGGAATTGTTGATCTCGTTTCCTCCGCAGCAGCAGCAGCCTTCGGTGTGCGAAGTGTCGTTCAATCCGTCCGGCGAATAAACGAGCACGATCTTGTTCTTAAGCGTCACGCCGCGCAGGCTCGATTGGGCGGAGCCGTGTGACAGCTTCAAATCCTTGATCGGAAAAATCGTTTTGAAAATATCGTGCTCAAGCGGGATATCCTTCAGCGAATCATTGCCGAAGAGCCGCTTGATTTCCCGTTCGAAAGCACCGCGCCACGCTTCGTTGGAGCACGATGCGGATGCTAACAGGAACCCGCCGTTCTCGAGATACTTCTTCAGATTTTCCCGCTCCGGCGTGGTCAGGATGAAGTCGCCCTCACCGGTCATGATGACAAAGGGAAACTTGAACAATTCCTCGCCCGCCAGTTTGACTGGTTTGAACCGGCGTTCGGTGGAAATCGAGGTTTTCTGTTGGACGGTCGTTAGAAATTCATCGCTGAAGCACCTGGAAGTCTTGGTGCCTGCGTAGATGAGATTGCCGCATTCCACGGCACCTTCCTTGGCGGCCAAGGAAAGCGGAAATGCCAGTGCGAGGATTAGGATGGTTTTCATGGTCGTGGGAGTTATTCGGCGGTAAAATAGCGTTTCACAGCATTCCGATAGATCGCGGGAACACTTTCGGGATCGGGAGCGCCAGAACTTCCGTCACGGTTGTCTGACTGCTTGATCGTGCCACTCTCGGCGCGGGTGGCGAGCTGTTTGGGCCGGGCGGACTTCGATTCGCCCTTGCCCGAGGCCCCGAGTGATGCGGGCTGGAATTGCATCCGCTCCGGACCGATGACGGGGAGATCGGACATGGAAAATCCTGGCATCGCGCTGCCAGTCGGCCCGGTGCCGCCAGCGCCCATGCCGCCGCCGCCTTGGCCTTGGTTTGGACTCATGCCGGGGTTCTGACACATCAGAGCTTCGAGAAGCTGTTGCATGGTCTGGTTCACATCGGGATTCGGAATGGAAAATTTCAGGCACTGTCCCTTGCACGCTTGAGGGAAACCGCCAGGTGGCTGCATCAGTTTTTCCAGCAACGCACGGGCGAGCTCGGCGTTGGTGGCGGCGTCGTTCGACAAGCCATCACGCGCGTATTTGGCGGCGGCGTCCATCACGCTGCCGGGATCGGAAAGCCTCAGTTGTTCGAGAAATTCAAGTGCCGAGTCGCGCATCGGCTGGAGCGTTGGATTCGTTAGAGAATTGGCGCGCTCTTCGAGGTCGCGGGCGAATTCGTCGAGCGCCTCCCGGTTCTTCTGCTGGGTGTCGCCGAGTGACGCGAGCAGCCGCTTGTTCTGGTCGTTGCCCCGTGCGATTTCCCGCGCGATGGTGTCCATGCGCTTCACCAGCGATTGCTGGGTCTGATAGATCTGCTGGAATTTTGCGGCCATCTCCAACAATTTCCCGGCTTCCGCGATGGTGGCGGCGTCTTTTTGGACCTCGTCCATCTGCGGTTGATTCTTGCCAAGACGATCGCGCATTTCCTGAATGGCCTTGTGCTGCACTGCGGCAGCGGCCTTGGGATCAAATTTCTCCAGGGATTCTAAATTCTCCCGGGTGGCTCCGGCGGCCTTTTCCGCGAGTTCCTGCAGGCGCTTTTCGATTTCAAATACTGGGAAATCATTGGCCAGCTTGTCGAGCAGCTCGGCGGCCTGGCGATGCGCCTCCATCGCTTGCTCGCGGGCTTTCTCTGCGGCCGCGGAATCATTCGCGTCGGCCGCCTTGGCCATATTTTCGAGAGCCTCCTTCGCTTGTCGATGTGCTTCGGCGATCGCTTGAAAACGCGCGGAAAACTCACGCAGCGTCGTCTGCGCCCGCAGCCGGGCCGCGTAGTCGCTCTCGGCGATGATCTGGATGCGGGCGATGCCGGAAGCGCCTTGACCTAACAGCGATGGGTTGTGATCCGCGGCTTCGACGAACAACTCGATCATCTGTCCGGCCTCCAGTCCGAGCGCGGCAAGATCGAGTCCGTTTTTCACATCGAACTCGCGTGTTTTGACCAGGCCCGTCGCGATCGACTGCGAACGGTCCCGGAACCCTGACAAGGTGCGGACGAGTTGGACACGGGCCAGTCCGAGATCATCAGTGGATTTCGCATCAATCGGGATTTTCGACTTCGGGGTGGCTAACAAAAGCGGCGGCGGAGAAATCAAGTCGATGACGGGTGCTTGGTCCGGCATGGCGGTCAACTTCAGCTCGGAAGGTTTGGCCGAGGCCGTGCCGCGCACGTCGCGAATGGTGGCGGAGAGCTTTCCAGATCGGCTGGCGGTGAAACGGAAGGACGCCGCGTGACCAGAAATCTCCCCGTCCGTCTCCACGGGAACCGGCTCCGCCGTGCCTGTGCGGGCCGGGGTGAAGGTCAGCGTGGCAGAGCCTAGCGGGCGGTTAGAGGTGAGTTCCAACACGACTTCGGACCCCTCCGGCGCGGAAATCTCCCGGGTGTCCAACGGTCCACGGCTGGTAGGCAGCTCCATGTAAGCCGGCGGGGTCACTTGCAGTGTGCCAGCGAGAAAGTTGGGTTGCAGCAACACTTCCACCGGCAGCCATCGCGAGCGCGCTTTGCCACAAGCGAAGGCGAATTCAAGCGGTTGCGTCACGGCATCCAGCTTGCGGGAAAACCGCGTGGCGGATTCGCGGGAAACCGGCAGCCGCAACACCGTGTCAGAGCCGGGCTGGCGTAAAAGGCATTCCACCGGCTTGTCGATGCGATCCCCCTGCAAATCACAGGTGACTAACAAATCCGCACCATAGATCACTGCGGGCTTTTGCGGTGTGATGATGAATTGAAATTTGCTCCACGGCGGAATGTCAGTCGCCGGATGAATCATTCGACTCAATGCGGTGTTGAACGCATCCGGTGTCGCAATCCGAAAAACCCCGGCGACCAGCGCCACTCCGATCAGCGCAGCGGCAGCGCGGCGCAGCCATGGCCACGGAATGGAAAATTTGACCGGCAATGCATCGAGCGCCCCTGCCGCTTCGTCGAGCGAACGCCGGGCAAGAAATGCCGCCAGCGGCGTTACGGCGGTTTCAGGATCAATCGCTAAAGCAGCGGCCACGGGGCGGCGGGGCGAGGCCAGAGCATCATCAGCGAGATCCGCCGAATGGACGCGGGAAAGCCGAATGGCTGCTAGAAATGAAATCCCAGCCATGATGGCTAACAGACATCCCGCGATTTTCAACGCCAGCACCCTTGCCTGCGTTTCAAGTGCCAGCGCCAGGTCCAAGCCGATCAGTACCAGAGCGACGAAGATCACCACTGCGGCAATCGCGAGTCCCAGCGCGATCAGGCGTCCGGTGCGATGGCGGCGACGAAAGCGGGCGAGTTGATGGTTGAATGACATGGCAGTGATCAGGCGAGTCCCTGCCTCCTTCGCAGGAACCATTCGGTGGCGGGGAGGAAGGCGAGGCAGAGGGCAATCCATACGTTGCTCCAGGCAGGTTGCCAGACGGCCCCCGCTTCGAGGGTGGCGGGGGCGGTAGGGTGGAGAGCGCCTTTGATAAACGCATCGAAGTTCGCTGGCACGACGGATTCCCCGCCAGTGGCTTGCGAGAGACTTGCTAGAAAGCCAGGATCGGGCGAAAGATCATCCTGTTCCGCCGGCGGTGCGGGAACGGTGAGTTCGATTTCGGGTGTGGGTGGAGCCTTCGGCCGGGAATCGGTTAGGGCGATATGCCAGATGCCCGCCTCGGGCGGCGTGAATGACGCCTGCCAACGCGGCCTGCCCGATGGATCGGGCACCGACGCTGGAGTCACCTCGACGGGTGCGCTGCCTTTGCGGGAAATTCTCAACACGGGAGCCGGGGCAGGCAGAGCACCGCGGTAGGCGATGGAAATCGTGACAGGCCGCTCGATTTCGCCTTGTGCGTTTGATAGATGAACCGAGAAATCCTGACCGGGTAGGAACTCGGAATAAGCGGCCATCCACTGGATCAATTGGATCCAGAAATCCTCATACATGTTCCCCAGTTCACGGGCTTCCGGATAGAAATCCCATTTCCACAACCCGTCACCATTGACGAGGCCGGTCACGCCTTGGCCGTAGCGACGCACTAACAGCGCTGGAAACTTCCCACCCTGCACGCCCTCGGCGAGAATGCGGGTGAATGGCTTCACCGCCTGCACGCCACGACCGTCCTTGAGTGTCGGCAGCGAGTTCCATACCGAGGCATTCACGCCCGGCAGTGCTTCGCCGAATAATCCCGCTGCCTCGCCTTCGACATTCGGTGTGAACCGGAAATCGGCGGTGGCGGTGTTCGCCCAAGTCACTGGCTCCAGTGGCTCAAGGCCGGGCACATCAGCCGTGGCGGGCTTGCCACGTGCGAATAGCACCGCCCCGCCCTGATCGCGGACGTAAGCGCGGAGGGCATCGAGTCGAGCGGGTGTTAGAAATGCGTCGATGTTTTTTCCGAAAATGACAAGGTCGTAGCGTG
>Ga0163144_10024264_pt1 | contig 11906 bp, 7 predicted proteins | sample OliLak19BULKMAT1_FD_123175 | JGI IMG/M metagenome (GOLD analysis project Ga0163144, IMG submission 123175) | Freshwater microbial mat bacterial communities from Lake Vanda, McMurdo Dry Valleys, Antarctica - Oligotrophic Lake LV.19.BULKMAT1 | ecosystem: Environmental > Aquatic > Freshwater > Lake...
CGCGACATCGATCAGCCCCTGCGCCGAAATCTGGCCGGACGAATGGGTGTGCAGGTCGGTGCGCTGCAATGCCGGTTCCAGCGACTGGCGCGCGTAGGGTAGCCAGCGATAGAGCTGCTCATTGCCGAGCATGCGTGTTTCAAACACGGTCAGCCGGTGCGTTATTTCCGACGACTCGAGATGCCCGTTACAGATGCGGTAACGCCCGTACATTTCGCCGTCATCATGCTGTTTACCGCCTAAGCGTATAATGAATTCAAAATCGGCATGGTCTGCTTCGGAAAGGGTCATGGAAAAAGACGGCAGGCGGTATTTGCTTACGGCAAGGCGGCAATGTTTTCCTGCCACGGTCAGCGCAATGAGCGTGGCGAGATGGCGCTCCACGATACCGGTCGAGCCAACAGGCCCCGCAATCTGGCCGGTCACTTCATGCTGGTTTGGGGCATAGTCAAACATCAGCCGGTAATGATTACCCCAATCAATAGGGTGGGAGAGGGTGAGGTGATCCATGACAGTCTATATGGTTAATACTTCACTATAACGCAAACCGCCTCTTTACCAAAACAAAAGGAGGCCTTGCGAGCCTCCTTTTGCAACCATGCATGGTTAAATAAATTAACGGCCTTCGGTCGGCGCCACGGGCGGCGTGGTGACCGCAGGGGCGGCTACGTCAGCTGCGGGCGCAGCAGCCGGTGCCGGTGTTGCTGCCGCAGGTGCGGGTGCAGCCGCAGGAGCGGTGAGCGGAGCCGCAGGTGTGGTAGCAGGAGATGCAGGCGCAGTGGTCGGAGCCGTCGTTGCCGGAGCGGGTGTGGTGCTCGCCGGAGCGGCGGCGTCACCGCTTACTTCCGCGCCAGCCGGAACATCATCAGCCGTACCGGTAGGTGCCGTTGCTGCGGGTGCAGGAGCCGGGGCAACTGCTTCAGCGGGAGCGGGAGTAGCTGGTGGCAGGGTATCGGCCGCTGTGGCCGGGGCAGCAGCCGGAGTGGTAGCCGGAGCGACGACTGGGGCAATATTGGCTTTCAGCGGATCGGGATTGGCGACCAGGCCGTTGACCGGCGATGCGGTCTGGCTCGGCGCTGTTTGTGCGCCCTCCGGCAGCGGCAGAGGAGGCGTGCCGGACATCATCATGGTGACGACGATCAGGCCCACAATGGTGGCCAGCAGATAAAGGATCTTCTTATTCATGGGGACGACTCCTCTTTGGACATGGGGATGAGTAGGGACGATAATGGCACTAGTTATAAATGCAAATACCGCTTAACCCAACTACTTTTTCTAAATTCTGCTCAGGCGTTCAGCAGGCTGACATTCCCGCCGATGGCGGCGACGTTAATGGTGGTGGTGCGTTCGGTGAGGAACCGCGTGAGGTAGAGTGGGCCGCCCGCTTTCGGGCCGGTGCCGGACAGGGCCTCGCCGCCGAAGGGCTGCACGCCGACGGTAGCGCCGATCATGCTGCGGTTGACGTAGATATTGCCGGCATGCACCTGCGTGACCAGCATGCGGATATGGTCGTCGACGCGGCTATGCACGCCGAAGGTAAGGCCGTAGCCGGTGCTGTTGATGGCGCTGATGACCTGCGCCAGCGTTCCCGTTTTGAACCGCACGATATGCAGCACGGGGCCGAACATTTCGCGTTCCAGCTCGCCTATATTCTTAATCTCAAAGGCATGCGGCGCGACGAAATGCCCCGCCGCATTGGAGGTCAGAGGGGCACTGGCGACCAGACGCGCCGATTTTTTCATGGTAGCGATATGGTCGAGCAGCATTTTCTGGGCTTCCGCATCGATCACCGGGCCGATATCGGTATCCGGTTTGCCGGGGTCGCCCACTTGCAATTCCTGCATGGCGCCCGCCAGCAGTTTAATTAATTCATCAGCAATGTCTTCCTGCACGAACAGCACGCGCAGTGCCGAGCAACGCTGTCCCGCGCTGCCAAAGGCCGAAAGGATAATATCATCAACCGCCTGCTCCGGCAGCGCCGAGGAATCGACGACCATGCAGTTTTGCCCGCCGGTCTCCGCAATCAGCGGTACAATCGCGCCGCCGCGGGTAGCAAGTGCCTGCTGAATACGCTGCGCCGTTTCCACCGAGCCGGTAAAGACCACACCGGCAATGCGCTTATCCGATACGAGTCCCGCACCGATGGTCTCGCCCGGTCCCGGCACCAGATGCAGCACCTCGCGCGGGATGCCCGCTTCAATTAAAATTTCGACTGCGCGTCTGGCGATCACTGGCGTCTGTTCGGCGGGCTTGGCCAGCACGCAATTGCCGGTGACCAACGCGGCCGCGACCTGTCCCATGAAAATTGCCAGCGGGAAATTCCACGGCGATATGCAGGCGTAAATACCGCGCGGATGGTAGGTCAGGATATTACTTTCCCCCGCCGGGCCGGTGAGTGTTTGGGGGCTCAGGAGTTTGCGCGCTTCGGCGGCGTAGTAGCGGCAGAAATCGGCAGCCTCGCGGATTTCGGCAATGCCGTCGGGCAATGTCTTTCCGGCTTCGCGCGTGCATAGCGATACCAGCTCATGCGTGCGTGCTTCGATTAAATCAGCGGCACGTTCCAATATGCGTGCGCGTTCTTCCGCATGGGTGACCGCCCATGCCGGGAAGGCGCGTTGCGCTGTGGTAATAGCCTCATTCAATCCCGCCACCGATACGTCCGGTGCAGCGGGCAGCTTCGTATCGTTATGCGCGGCAAGCCCTTTGCAGAAAGCGTCAAGCTGCGCCTTGTTGCCGAAATCAATACCGGTGGAATTTTTGCGGGCTGTACCGTACATATAGGGTGGCAAAGGGATATAAGGATTATAAAGCTGTGCCTGTGCTTTGGTAGCGGCGACTGGGTCGGCCAGGATTTCCTCCGGCGTTTTGCTGCTATCCATCAGCAGATGCACGAACGAGCTATTCGCACCGTTTTCCAGCAGGCGGCGGATGAGATAGGCCAGCAAATCCTTATGCGCGCCCACAGGTGCGTAAATGCGCGAAGGAATGTCGCTGACAATCATATCGTGCATCGCTTCGCCCATGCCGTGCAGGCGCTGGAATTCGAAGCTGCCTTTTTTCCAGCCGTAATGTTCGCTGACGCAGAGGATGCTGGCCACCGTGCGCACGTTATGCGTGGCGAATTGCGGGAAGAAGCTGTCACGATAGGAGAGCATTTTATTGGCGCAGGCGAGATAAGATACATCCGTATGTTCCTTGCGCGTAAATACCGGATAGGAAGGCAGGCCGTTTAACTGCGCCCATTTGATTTCCGAATCCCAGTACGCGCCTTTGACAAGGCGTATGGGAATGATGCGATTATGCAGTTTGGCTTGCCCCGCCAGCCAGTCGATAAGACAGAACGCACGTTTCTGATAGGCTTGCACCACAAAGCCGATGCCATTCCAGCCGGTGAATACCGGGTCGGCAATCAATGCCTCGAACAAATGCATTTCAATATCGAGACGCGACGCTTCTTCCGCATCGATGGCAACGGCAATGCCCGCCTGCTTGGCGGCGAGCATGATTTCTTTCAGGCGCGGCAGCAGCTCGGTCATCACGCGGTCACGCTTGACCAGCTGGTAGCGCGCATGCAGCGCCGAGAGCTTGACCGAAATGCCCGGCGCTTCGAACAAAGGCGTGCCTTTGGGGACGCTTTTGCCGATCAGCGCGATGCCGTCGCGGTAGGATTGCACATAGCCTTTGGCCTGTTCGTCGCTGCGCGCGCCTTCGCCCAGAATATCATAGGAGAAGCGATAACCTTTTTTCATGTAGCTGCGGCTGTGCGACAGCGCTTCATCCACCGTTTCGCCGAGCACGAACTGCCCGCCGATCAGCTTCATGGCTTTTTTCAGCGCTTCGCGGATAATCGGCTCGCCGGTTTTGGCGACAAGATTTTTGACGACCTTGAAAATACCCGCCTGTGCGTCGCCGCCGAAATCGACGACCTTGCCGGTCAGCAGCAAACCCCAGCTCGACAAATTCACCAGCCATGAATCGGCGCTGCCGGTGTAACGGTCCCATTGGCGGCCTTCGAATGTGTCGCGTATCAGCGCGTCAGCGGTGTTAGAATCAGGAATGCGCAAGAGTGCTTCGGCAAGGCACATCAGCGCCACGCCTTCATTGGTATCGAGACCATAGGCATTGAGGAATGCTTCGACGCCGTGGCCGAGACCGTCTTCGCGAATCTGGCGCGTCCAGCTGCTGGCGCGTTTCATAATCGCCGGTTCCATACCGGCCAGCGGCTCGATGCTGGCGAGCAATACGCGCATCGCCTTTTCTTCATCCATGAAGGCGAGGCTGCTGATGTCAGATGGGACGGATTCGGCGGTTTTTGGCATGGGCTTTGGCATAGGCCGTCATGCTAGCAGGAGTATTCTATTTGTAAATGCTGGCCTTTAGAAGGAGGGCAGGGGCGTGGTGTTATTGACGTCGCCCAAACGGGCAATCCAACTGCTGGACGGGCTGCCCAGTCCGCGGGTTTCCTTGAGCTTGGTATGCAGCAATACATTGATTTCCTCGGCTTTCATGCCGACATCGGGCTGCGAGGAGAGATAGCCGGCAATATGGCTGATCAGCCCTTCCTGCACTTCCGGTGCCTGCGCGGCAATGACATGTGCGGCGGAAGTTGCCAACTGATCCATGGCGGTTTTGGTATCACCTTCCGTGCCCCCGTTTTCCTTCGAAGATACGGCGAGCATGGCATTGCCGAAGATATAGCTGGCAGCGGTCAGGAATTTGAACAAATAGCTTTTCTGCGCAGGATTGGTTTTGCGTTCCTTGAGCGCACTCATGATCAGCGTGACATTATTAAGCGCATAGAGCCCGCCGGAAATGCGCAACGGCTTTTCCTGAAGCCATGCTACGGCCTTACTGAACGCGCCTTTGGCCGGATGGTCGGGGTCGGGTTTCTTTTCCTGCACCAGCAGTCCGGCCAGCGCGCCTGCGCCGATCAGTGCGCCCGATGCCGCATCCCAGTGCTTGCCGTGCTGCAAGCCGGAGCGCACCAGTTGTGCCGCGCCTATGGCATAGGTGGCATTGAGAATTTGCGACGGGTATTGATGCATAAAGGCTTCGACATGGTCGACGACGCCATTTTTGCGCGTCAGGTTTTCCGTGTCGGGAGATTCGGGAATCACCACGCCCTGCTTATGCAGGTAATCCGAGAGGCGGGCACTTAACAGCTTGAGTTGTTTCTCGGCATTGGGGTTAGCATATTTGGCGCAGACCAGCCCGCCGATACCCCACAGCAACCCGGACGATGCTTCCTTGTAGCGCCCTGCCATCATGCCCGAGGCAAACAGCCCGGCGTCACCGATCAGATACGCCACGCCTGCGGCCTTGAGGCTTTTATGCTTCAGGGCATCAAAGGGTGTATCGTCCGTGCTGTCCTTGGGATCGCCCGGGTAGTTGGTGACGGTCATTCATCCATTCCTTAACGTATACGGTCATTTTACACTATACATGCCTATTGTTACAGTTTAATGTCTGGGCTCATTGCAAATAAAAACAATATGTTAGAGACAATCAACGGGGGGATATGATTCAGGACGCATTTGCAGCGCTCGTCAATGGTCTGGCGGCAGTATTGTTCTTCAATATCGGTGGATTTCCGTTCATTGTGCTGTGGCTGGTCATCGCCGCCTTCTTCTTCACCTGGTATCTGCGCGGGGTGAATTTCCGCCTGTTCAAACATGCGCTGCAGATTGTCAGCGGCAAATACGACCATAAGGACGATACCGGTGAAGTCAGTCATCTGCAGGCATTGCTGTCGGCATTATCCGCCACCGTGGGCTTGGGTTCGATTGCCGGTATATCGGTCGGCGTCGCCATCGGCGGGCCGGGCGCGATTTTCTGGATTGTGATAGCCGGGTTCCTCGGCATGGCCACCAAATTTGCCGAAGTGACGCTCTCTATGTGTTATCGCCGCGTCGATGCCGATGGCAAAGTCTATGGCGGCCCGTTCCAGTATATCGAAAGCGGTATGCGCGATATGGGTAGGCCGGGTCTGGGTAAATTTCTAGCCTATGTGTTTGCCGTATTCTGTTTTGGCGGCGCGCTTGGCGGCGGCAATATGTTCCAGTCCAATCAGGCGGTCAAAATCATGACGCAGACCTTTGCGCCGCTGCACGATCTCGGCTGGCTGCTGTCGCTTGGTTTTGCGGCGCTGGTGTTTGTCGTGCTGGTAGGCAGTATCAAGCGCATTGCCAAAGTGGCGGAAAAAATCGTACCGCTCAAAGGTATTCTCTATCTGCTCTGCGCATTGGTGGTAGTCGGTGCCAATATAGAAAAGCTTCCGGCCACGCTCGGGCTGATATTCAGCGAAGCCTTCAGCGGCAATGCTGCTACCGGCGGATTCATCGGCATGATCGCGATTGCCTTCAAGCGCGCCAGCTTTGCCAATGAGGCAGGTCTGGGTTCCGCTCCGATTGCCCACGCCGCCGCCAAAACCGAAGTGCCGGTGCGCGAAGCGACCGTTGCGCTGTTGGAGCCGTTCTTCGCGGCGATGATTGCGCTGCTGACCGGTCTCATGGTCACCATCACCGGCGCCTATGTCGGCGCGTCTGCCGAAGACGGCGTTTTGATTGCCAGCAAAGCGTTTGAAAGCGTAGCGCCATGGTTCTCGGTAATGCTTGCCATCAACGTACTCGTATTCGCCTATTCCACCACCATCGGCTGGAGCTATTATGGTGAGATCGCATGGTGTTACCTGTTTGGCCGCAAGGGGCTGAAGCTCTATTACCTGGTCTTCTGCACCGCGACGTTCTTAGGCGGCATCATGCATTTTGGTATCGTGCTTGATTTCTCCGACCTGTTGATTTTAGGTATGTCGCTGCCTAATATCATTGTATTATATTTCATGCGCGCGCGCATCCGTTCGGAGATGATTTCCTATATGAACAGCCGTCACGGTGCGCATTAAGAAAGAAAGACGATTTTGGGATTGATTGTTTGCATCGGGGCAGGGCCTGCCGGACTCACGGCGGCCTATGAATTATCCAAGCAGAAGCGGCAGGTGCTGGTGCTGGAAGCGGACACACGCTATGTCGGCGGCATCGCGCGCACCATTCGCGAGAATGACCGCTACGGCGAATTCTGTTTCGATATTGGCGGGCACCGCTTCTTTTCCAAATCAGATGAGGTGGTGGCGCTATGGAAAGAGATCGCCGGCGACGCGCTGATGATCCGCCCGCGCAAATCCCGCATTTTTTATGGCGGAAAATTTTATCCCTATCCGCTCGATCTGGTGCGCACGTTGCGTAATCTCGGATTCGTGCAGTCGGGACTGTGTGGCTTGTCGTATGTGAAAGCACGTTTATTCCCGCAGCCGAACCCGCAGAATTTTGAGCAATGGGTGACCAACCAGTTCGGCGCGCGGCTGTTCAGCATTTTTTTCAAAACCTATACCGAGAAGGTATGGGGCATGTCGTGCAAGGATATTTCCGCCGACTGGGCGGCGCAGCGCATTAAAGGGCTGTCGCTGTGGGAAGCGGTGAAGAATGCGGCGCTGCGTGCGCTGGGTATCCAGGGCAAGGGCGGAAAGATTAAAACACTGATCGAAGAATTTCTCTATCCGCGTCAGGGCCCCGGCATGATGTGGGAAATGGCGGCGGCTAAAATCGCTGCTGCGGGCAGCCATATTGAGATGGGCAAAAAAGTCGAAGGCCTGTCGCGCAATAATGCTACCGGCGAGTGGCTCGTCACCTACCGTGATGTCAGCGGCACGCTATCAGAAGTAAATGCACAGCATGTCATCAGCACCATGCCTTTGCGTGAGCTGGTGCAGGCGGTGGAAGGCGCGCCGGAAGCCGTGCGTAAAGCCGCATCGTCACTCCGTTACCGCGATTTCCTGATTGTGGCGCTGGTAATGAAAGACCGCAAAACTTTTGACGATAACTGGATTTATATTCATTCGCCGGAAGTGATGGTCGGGCGCATCCAGAACTTCAAGGCATGGTCGCCGGAAATGGTGCAGAACCCGGAACTTGCCTGTTACGGCATGGAGTATTTTTGCTTTGAAGGCGATGGGCTGTGGACGAGTGCCGATGGCCGTCTGGTAGCGCAGGCTACCGACGAGCTGGTGCGCATCGGTCTTGCCGCGCGCGAAGACGTGCTGCACGGTTATGTAGTGCGCCAACCCAAAGCCTACCCGGTCTATGATCAGGAATATGAGAGACATGTCGATGTCATACGCCAGTGGCTTGCGCGCGACTGCCCGAATTTACAGGTGGTCGGCCGCAACGGCATGCATAAATATAACAATCAGGATCACTCCATGATGACCGCCATGCTGGCGGTGCGCAACATTCTCTCCGGGAACATGCATTACGATGTGTGGAACGTTAATCAGGACGCCGAGTACCACGAAGAACATAAAAGCGGCGCCAGCGGCGAACGCTTTGTCCCCACCGCTGCTTGAGATAAAAAAAGCGGCCAAAAAAAAGCGGCCAAAAAAAGCGGTAAGTGGTTACCCACTTACCGGAGACACAGTCTCGAGGAGAGAGAGGAGGTATTACTTTACAGCTACCGGAATGGCGCTGCGGAAGAGATCCTTTATCAGCGGCACCACATAAGTGTCAGCGGCATTGGCCAGCGGTTTGAACGACACGCTCGATAATGCCTGCTCCAGTATGTTCGAAGTAGCGGCAACAGTCGCTGCCGGTTTTACTTCAACCGGAGGCGTGACCTTCTCGGTCACAGCCGGTGTGACTATTTCCGGTGTGGTCTTGGCTTTTGGTTCGCCATCGGTCTTTTTCATGATTTCGTCCAGACCGCTCATGGTTTTCGGATCGAATGCCATGCCCGCTGCGGTATCGGACATGTCCTTACCGAAGAAGTGCTGTTCACCCATGTGTTCGTCTTCGGTCATGCGCGACCAGCCGGTGACGGTGTACTTGTCGCCTTTCTTGATGCCATCGAGGGCAATCTTCTGGTTTTTACCGCCGCGTTTATCGACCACGAATACGCGGAAGCCGGTTGTGCCTTCCAGCGAGGTGCCTTTGCTGCTTTGCTTGCCCAGCTCGGTCAATTCCTCTGCACGGAGTTTATCGTATACCTCATTCATATGGACTGCGTCCTTCATATACTTTAGGATAGCTTCCAGCATATGCTCATGCGCCACTTTCAATTCGGCAATTGCACGGTTATTGTCCTTATTCTTCTTGAACGCTTCCAGCTTGGTATTGTAGTTGATGGCAGCCGTTTCAAGAATGTCCCGTAAGTACGGATCGTTGGTAAATTCCTTCGTGGCGTTCTGGAGCGCGCCTTTATTGGCTTCCAGTTTCTTGAAGAGGTCCTCCTTGACGCCCGCAGGTCTTGCTTTTTCTATGTCCAGTACAATATCACCACCATCTACGGGCTTGGTTTTTTCGGAAACCATCTTTAAATCCATCAAGGCACTGGCATTGATCGTGACGCTACCGTATTGCATGCCAATAGGCATGGTCTCTTTGGTTATACCAGCTGCGTTACGGGCCGCTACCAGCTTTTCCTGCAGTTTCTTGCCCTCATTAGTAGTGCGCGCATCGATTACGAAATTAGGAATATATTCCTCATATTTCGAACCAGCTACCTTTACGCTCTCCCCGCCGGAAACCTTAACCCGAATGCCCAGTGCGGCTTCAAGACGTTTGGCAGCGTCGTGATATTTCCTTTCATGCGGATCGGTCGGCACATGGGACACATTGCGGCCGGTAACCTCGGCTTCGGTCGGCATGGTCTTGATGTCTTTGGCAACATCGATCGGCTGTAAGACGGTAAGCAAACTCGCATCCAGCGGGATCAAGAGCAACTTCACGTCCTCATTTGCTTTCCGGAGTTTCTCCATACCTGCTGCTCTTTCAGCGCGCAGTTGCTTTTCTCTTGTTTCCGCTTCTATATTACCCATCATCGGAATCGCAAATTCTTTGATGATAGCATAATTCTTATTGGCGCCTGCGCCGTTGGCATAAGTCGCGGCATAACCGGTGAGTTCGGTGCGGAATTCATCAGCTTCCTTGGTCCAGCGTTCAGCCTGGCCAGCCCACATTTGCTTGGTGAGCTTGATGCCATTCCACTGAATACGCACCTTGCGCTCTTCGATCAGCAGGGAAATCATCTCACGGAACTGTGCAGCCGCGACATCACCACCTTTATGTCCCTTGGCGACATAGTCAGTGGCGAGGGATTCCATTGCATTCCTGAATTCGTCCTCGGCGGCTTTTTCGTCGCGGATGATAACACCATGCGTCCGGTGCTCCGGCTTGCCTTCATAGAAATTCTTGAAGGCTTTTTCGATTCTGGTATCCGAGCTATCCGCAAAAAGGCTGCCGGTAACCCATTTCAGGCGGTCAGCAAACGAATTGCCGCTGAAATCGAAATCGAAGGGAACTTTACGGTCCTGTGCTTCCATCTCGAGCTTGAGTTTGGCGTTCTTCTGCGATACTTCGAACATGCGCTTGTTCATGGATTCTTCGATGCGCGACAGCTTGGTGATGGCGTCGAACTTATTCCACGTATCTTCCGAGAGCCCCAGATGCGTACGTGCGTCCAGTCCCATTTCTTTCTCATTGGTGATTTCGAGCGCGAGTTTCTTGTCATAGGTCGGCGGAGAGAACACACCGCTCATTGCGCCGCCCTTAGGGTCAATACCTAGCTGGGTCATGATGGCCGGACGGGTGGTCGTGTTGTATTTTTCGTAATCGGTATGGTAGCGCTGAACGGTCGCCATATAGTCATAGAAAGGCTGATTGCGCTCCTTCACCGTCTTGAGCAGCAGATCGGTTGACTGGCTTTTATTCTCCGGATTTTTTACAATGCTCAGCGTATCTTCACCCATTTTATGGATGAATGTATCCGACCCTTCGCTGCCCCATGGGCGTTTCAGCTCCGTGATTTTAGGCAGGTCGATTTTGAACACCTTACCGTCGATGCTCAGGTCGAGCGTTTCGCGTGCTTTTTCCTGTGCCCTTGGATCGATGCCTACGGGCGGGCGGTCCTTGTGCGCGCCGCCGCCGAAATTGTTTGTGATGAGGTTGTTGATGACCGGGCCGAGCAATGTGCCGGCAGCAAGGCCGATTGCGGCACCCACTACGTCACCCAAAAGGAACCCGCCGATAGCGCCGACTGCGACGCTGCCTACAGCACCCCATTGGATGCCAGTGGTACCGTTACCAAAGGTGTCGCCAAAAAATTTTCCTACCTTATCTAATGTCTCACTCATACCCTTATCCTCCTATCGTTTCCCCAGCTCGTTATGGTTGGTGGCGGGGACTTGTAATAATCTAACTATACCATCGGGGCAGGCTCGGCGGGGTGAAGCTTCGGTGAAGGGCTGTGTGACAGAAAAAATACAGCCGTAACGGCCAATTATGACGGCGCTGTAAAAAAACAAATATAATTATATATATCAATATATTGTATTTATAGCCAAAAGCAAAAAACAGGGGCGGGCGAGGGGCGGAAGTCTGGTCACAAATGCAAAAGGCCGCCCCAAGCGGGTGGCGGCCTTTGCGTATAATGTCGCCTGTTAGGGCGGGATCTTATTTCTTTTTATCGTCTTTGACGGTGATTTTGGTGGCGGTCATGGTGTATTCCACCGCGACTTTATCGCCTACTTTCAGGCCTGAGGGGGTGGGGGTATTGATCTGCCATTTTTCAATGCCCTTTTGCACGGTGATGGTATCGCTGCCGACCCCAATTACGGGGCCGATTACCTGATAGGACTTTGCGCTGGCGGCAAAGGCAGGCGTGGCAAAAAGCGCAGCAGCGACTGCAATAACACATAAACGACGCATAACGATTCTCCATGAAATAATGAATGCGAGCATACTAGATAGTGTAGTCACGAGATATTCGCCCAGAGAACGAGGCATCGAATTTGGACGGCGGCGAGGAATGATGCAGTATTTTTGGCATAGCGTGTGGCAATGCCCCGCCAGCGCTTGAGA
>Ga0163144_10024265_pt1 | contig 11906 bp, 24 predicted proteins | sample OliLak19BULKMAT1_FD_123175 | JGI IMG/M metagenome (GOLD analysis project Ga0163144, IMG submission 123175) | Freshwater microbial mat bacterial communities from Lake Vanda, McMurdo Dry Valleys, Antarctica - Oligotrophic Lake LV.19.BULKMAT1 | ecosystem: Environmental > Aquatic > Freshwater >...
CTTAAGTACGGAACGCTGTACTTCTGTTGGAGAAATTAAAGAAATTACGTAAGGTTTTGTTTGAATTTTTTATTTTAGAGAGTTGATTGAAAATGGTTTTCTGAAGTCGAATAAAACATTTTACCTGGCAGAGTTTCAATATTGAAAAGGTTCGCAATAATCCAGATGGGTTAACGTGTGTATTCACTCTTCTCTGTCGGAGTGATTCCAAAAAAGGGTTTCTATGCGCGGTTTATTATTTCTTATCTTCATGTTTGGCTACACGGCTTTAGTGTCTCGTTACTATTACATGAATGGAATTAACGATGCTCAGTTTGACCGCGAGGTAGCGAATAATAAGATTATTCAATGTCACGACCTGAAAACGAGGAATAAATGAAAGATGAAATATTAGAAACAAAAGCCGTTGGATCTAACGGTAGGCGGTGGATGGATGCGTACAGAGCAATGCTTAATAAGCTTGACGCTCTTATAAGCATACCTAAGCCACTAACCCATGACCAGCACATGTATATTCACGGATTCGAGGATGCGGCCAATGTGTTTAAGCAATACGCATTTAAAAAGAATGGTGAACAATGAAATTTGAAATACATATGGATAACGAGAGAATACACCAGGCGGCGGCGTTGGTTGAGAAGCACTACAAAGATATTCAGTTCCTACATAAGGTAGAAATGAATAAAACCTTTAACTTTACCTCTCGTAACGGTTTATATGTGGCCCATGATATTCGCCAGTCTGAGCTTACTATGAAGATTAAGTCTTACACGACTTGGAATCCTTTTTCAAAAGTTATTGGTCACGCTAAAGGCGACACAATTTTTATTAACACTAGAAAACTAGATTTAAGTTTGGAAGATCGCATTCAAAATCTGTTCCATGAATACCTCCATTTACTTGGATATAAACACAAAGGCAATTCCGTGAATGAGTTTAATAACGGAACCGTGCCGTTCAATGTTGCTAAAATATTCAGTCAATACGTTATGAGTTTAGGGCGGCAATTATAATTGAGATACTGGAAGAATATGTAAGCATGAGCCGCCCCATGTTTTAAAAGGAAGTTATGAAAGACACTGGCTATAAAAGATTACTAAATGAAAGAGATGTGTGTTTTTACAAATGGGGCGAGTACATGAAAAGATCGCAAGTGGCAGAAATAAAGCTAGAAAAACTAAAGTCTCTCCTATTGCTGACTGATGACTCTGTTTCGGACGAGTTAATGAATAGCTTAACTACTCGTCAATGGGTTGAGTTTGTAAGATGCTTTCCAGATGAGGAGTAAAAAAAATTACTTAAAGTGACTTACGAGAATGAATCAAAACCAAACTGGTTTAAGAAAATATTCTCTAAGCATAAGCACAGTTACGAATACCTCCTTATGGATGCTGGTGGTTACAGAGTGCTTCATGCTAAATGCGTTACCTGCGGCTATGAGTACGCGAAAGAGGTGAGGAAATGAATTTATACGAATCAATGACAGCAATTACTATCGTAATCTGCTTATGTGTAATTATTTGCACGGCACTATAAAATGGAAAATTCAATAGAAGAAATAAAAGAACAGGCGGTTAAAGATGCGAAGATTAAAGAGCTTGAGGAGGAGATTGTTGCCAGTTACAGAAATTCCAATTCTTTAAAAGATGAAAATTACATTAAGATTGCCAGGGTTAAAGAGCTTGAAGAAAAATTGAAAGTTGCGGTTTATTATTTATCCGGCATTGCCTGTAACTCCTATGACCACGCTTGTGATGAAGCCAAAGAAGCCCTCACCAAAATTCGAGGTGAACAAAAGGACACGGATAATGAGTGATGATTACACAAAAGAAAAAACTGACTCGATAATTGATACTCATAAAATCATGGTCGAATTATTAAAAGAGCTTTCATTGGTAACGAACTCATTCTTTGAAAAAGAGATAGATTCAATTAATGAAAATGAAAAGTTTTTCATCATATCAAGAGCTATTAATCTTTTTTATGTGTCTTGGTTTGAAAATATGGGAAGACAATTTGATAACAAGGAATACAAAGTAACTTTTGAAAAAATAAAGGACACGGGCAATGAGTAGAGAAGAACAATTTAAGAATTTTACAAAAGAATACCTAGCGAGTTACGCTAGTGAGCTTTTAAGCTTGCAAGAAACAGACATCATTCAGCTTGAAAAAGAAATCACCTCGCTTAAAGCAGAACTAGCGCAGCAAAGATTTAACAATGAAAACAATTTATCTATAGATCAAAAAGTATCGGATGAGTTGACGAGGCTTAAAGAAGAAAATGAAATGATGCGAGTAGGATTGGAGTTTTACAAAAAAGAATCAACCCCTAACCATGCGTATGATTTAATCTCAGATGGGATAGTTACCAGTAAACGCGCTCGTGAGATTCTTTCAAAGATTGATGAAAATAAAAAGGAGGCAAAATGAACTTAAAAGAAATGAAAAATCAAGTAGATAGTATGGATGTAAAGTCAGATGAGTTCTGGGAATTGTATAAACATATCGCGGATAAATATTTCACAATAGAAGATCCTGACGATTTTCAAACTTGCGCCAAATTAATTTTGGGGTGGTTGGAAAGGTCTACGAATAAATGGGAAGATCAAGTTATTACTGTGGCAAGAGTCGTTGAGCAAGTATTTATGATGAGGAAAAAGGGAACAAAGTCCTGCACAGGTACGCTCGGATTTACAGATGAAACATTTTTCTTTGATATTTACACCACTGAAACAGAGAAAGATAAGCTAGGAGATCAATTGTTTAGAGCGCATAAAGCTATGGAGAAAGGTAACTATACCGTCAAAGACAAGTTCGGAAAGAAATATTTTAAAAAGATTGATGAGAATAAAAAGGAAGTAAAATGAAAACTAAAGAGATTGATGGTTACGTTTGTAAGTACGCACTGGATTCTTTCGAGGCCTACAAGGACGGCTACACCTTAATGGTGAGTAAGGTCCAGCACGACAAAGACATAAAGATAAAACTCATTATCGAAATACCTGAAAAGAAAGTAACGATTAGTGAGAGTGAATTTGAGGAGGCATGGTTAAAAGCCGTAGGAACGACCTGGGATAAAGACAAGACGGATTTAATGAAGGAGCTTTTCTCATGAAATACAATCTATTAATGGCAATTTTAACGACCACAATCTTTTTAGTAATACTATGGAAGAAGTGAAATGACCCTTCCGGTAATTCCGGATAACTGAAATATTACGATTCGCATAAATTAACTACAGATGAAATAAAAGCGCTGCGCAAAGCGCAAAGGTATTGCTTTGCTCTGTTTTAAACTATTAAACTCTATGCCATTAGCAAAATTTTGCAAAGGTGCCATCTTGGCGGCGAGAGTCTACGCTGATACTCCTGGTTATAAGTGCCAGTGCGGCGGCGTATTTAATAAAAGAATAAAGCACTCGGATCATAAATCTCTTATGGTACCAAAATGTAGCATTTGCGACGAATACCCCCCCTGTTTTTCATAGGTGGAAGCAATGCTTTAATGTCTCACTCGTACAGATTCCGTACGCGAATTATCTAAATTTAACTAATTCCTCGTCACTTTTTTATCTAATTTTCTTCACTTTCAACGACCTTTATTCGGTCCCGATTGGCGTGAATGAATCGATCATAGCAAAGCCTTTTTTGGAAATCGTTAACCCCTAGCTCTTTCAGGTCATGCCAGAAAACCGCTTTGGCCTCATTGATTCTAGTCTGCATTAAATAGTTCTTTCTAAGCTCATCATCTGAACAGTTGAGCCACTGGTTAAGATATATTACCTGACATTTAGTCACGAATAGTTCCTAAGCCTTCTAATTAGAGTTAAGTCCTCAACGCAATCAAAGCAGCCCCTCTTGTAGGCATCCCTATTAATCGCTAGGTTTAAATGGCATTTACCACCAAACACTTTCAGCGCGTTTATATCGTAAATTATTTTAGCCTGGGTAAGGTCTTGCGATCCAGTAACATATTTTGCCTTTCCGTCATTTTGAATGGAGACAAAGTAGCTTCCACCCCTTTTGAAAACCCCTTTATAATCTCTTCCTTTTCTGTTGGCGTTTTGGATGTTTTCAGACTGCGTGACTATTCTCAGGTTTTCACTCCTATTGTCTAACTTGTTACCATTTATATGGTCTACCACTTTTTCTTTTGGATGGCGCATTATTTCCCTATGGATTGTTAAGGCGTTTTTGCTTATGGTGTTTGTTGTTACGTATCCGTTAGATGAAATATTCCAGTGATGATCCATTATTTTACCTATGTCGCTTTTATCAAAAAACGAACTAAACCATTTCCCCTCTTTTAATGAGTATATTTTCAATACAAGAAAATCCCCTGTTTCAATAATCTCGTTTTTAAACTTTATTGGCCTCGCCATTTATTGTTCCTTTTTTAATGTATTCATCTGCGATCAGTATACATTATCGGACTTGCGCGGTCATTTTTTAGTTGAATCGTATTGGGCAAGTAGACCGCCTAGAGCGTCAATAAAAGTCTCGTCGGCAAAAAGATCATTGCGGTTCATGAGCGCCATAATCATGTGAGAAAGTTCGTGGTAAAAAGTATGGCTCAGAAAGTCATCTGGTAGTTTTTCACCATTGCTTGGCGAGTGAGTCGCCACTTCTAAAAGGTTCTTTTCAACGTAACAAATACCATAGGGATGAGTGCCATCTGGTGCCGTTATCATCTTTGGATAGTTAACCCTAATGTTATGACCTAGCAGTTTAAAGTTCTTAACTCTCATTTTTAAATCCTTTTAAAGATGAATTGTTCTAGCGCCCCATTGGTCAACCCAGCCAAAACCTAGTTGAAAGTTTGCAAGCTTGCTCGGTGTATAAGTTAAAGCCTTGGCCTCAACGTCACCTAGAAAGCCGCAGGACATTTCAAAGATTGATTGCCCATGGATACGCCGATGTTGAACATAAAGCTTATGGTCGTGACCGTGAATGACGTTTTTAAGGTAGTAGTCTTTATGAGTACCAGGAGATAAAAAGCCGTGAGTAAAAAGGATGCCATCGATCTCTAATTCCTGACGCGTATCCATGATTGTTTCGACGCCTTCAAAGGTAAATAATCCCTTCAAATGCTTAACCACAATATGTTCAGCAATTGGCAAGGACTCCATAGTTCTTTTAGCAATCCTCACATCATGATTTCCGAGAAGCTGATAGCACTTGGCCTTCGGGCAATACTCGCGGATCTTCGCCCACGCATCTCGCGCCATACCGATACCTAGGGTCTCCTCCTCTTCAGGCATATAAACATTTTGTGACCGTGGGAACTTAGAGGCTGCATACTGATCCAGTAAATCACCGATCTGAATTATGTAATCAGGTTGGTTTTCTTTTGCGAAATCAATCATCTTTTCAAGTGCAGCTTTGTTCACAAAAGGAAAGTGAGTGTCTGGCCAGCATAAAATCTTAGGGAAGTTATTCTCTTTTAACTCTGTACGTGGAACGTAGCTATCAATTTGTTCTTCAATACTTCTTTCAAAAATCTTATTGGTAATTCTAGGGATTCTACCGACTACCATCGACTCGGCTTTTGACAACTGGTCAAGTCCTGCCATTTCTATGATGTTTTGATAACCTAGCTTATTAATTTTATGCTGCGTGAATCCTGCCGACACCAACTCCATTCTTAACGGTGTCCGACCGTATTCGTGATAAAGTTCTTTAGCTTTTTGCACGACTTGGTTCATCTCATCCATTAACAATCCTTAGATTAATTCAATATGGGGAAAGTCTTTAAATTTAAAATCTCTTCCTAGTCGTATCTTGATTTCTAATTCTTCTGCCTTGGCTTCAAAAACTAGGCACATGATTTCAAATTCTTTCTGATCAACCCATGAAATAGTTTTCGGGTTTTGGTCTGGATCTGGTACGCAGTCAATCGCCAAGCTTGGGCTTCTGTTATGTTTTGAGTTTGGATATTTGAGTGTTGATGTTTTGTTTTTTAAGGCTTGATTCTGATCGGCCTCGTTTCTTTCGCCGCAAATGCACTGAATCGGATAATATTCGTCGACAGCCATTGCTAATTTAATCAAGTCTGGATGCGCGGTTTTAAGCTTGTTTAACGATGTGGTGTTCATTCTTTAAAGTCCGGCAGTTTATTCCTAATAATCCGCAGTAGACTGAATTTTGCTCGGCCTGTCGCGTTTAGATATTTCTGGATGAGCGATTCTAAAAGAGAAGCTTTTTCTTTTTTTGTCGCCATTCTTTTCGGCTTCATTTCTTGCATCTTCGCCTCTCAAGCTCTCTTATTCTAAGCTCAAGCTTATCAATATAATCCTGAAGCAGAGAATAACTAAAAGGGTCAGTACAAAGTAGCAAGCGAGGGTCTTCGTGATACTCTCCTTGAGAGTTAATACAATCGCCAGTAGCGCCACACATGGAAGCATCAGGACGATGCGGCTTAGAAACGCACCCACTAATTGCGAGAAATAGCGTAAAGATGGCGGCGAATGTCTTTAAGTTCATTGTCCGTGACTCCTGGTCGTAACATTCCAGCAATTAAAGCATCTCTGACGGCTTTATTTTTTGCCATGTGATTTATATCGGCGGCTTCCTGAGCTTTAAAATAAAGATCAACCGTTTGCTCGTACATTTTAAGCACGGCAGGTATCGCCTTAATTATCGCCAGAATCGCCGCCGCGCTCATTAAGCTACTTCTGCGTAAATAAGACCGATGATTTCAAGGATCTCTTCTTTTGAAAGGTCTTTCAATTCTGATGGAACTTCGTTAACGCCTTTAGCGGCTTCAATTAGTACGCTTGAGTTTTTAGCAAGCTCAACAACGTCTGCAAGGTCAGAAAAGTCAACCTTTCCATCTTTTGCGACTGACTTAACTGTTTTAAAAACTAGCCCAAGCCCTTTGAAAAGCTCTTTGGTTTCTTTGATTGATTTTGATTCAGACATATTTTCTCCAATGTTTTCGCTTACGCGCCTTTAATACAAATCGTTGCTTTAATTGTCCCGGTTCCACTTGCTGCTTTCGTTACTTGAATAAATGGAAAATATTGGGCATCTTTATTAGAGCTAAGTATAGTAGTTCCTGAAATAACAAGAGTGTCAATTACCGACCAGTTCTCCTTATCGTTTGAACCACTAATGATTACCGATCCAGTCGGCGAGCCTGTAAAAGAGCACTGGACTGCAAAGCCGTAATTATAACTTAAGTCTATGATCGCCGATGCTTGATTTATTGAAACATCTAGTGATTTCAAAATTGTGCTTATTGATGATTTCATTTCTGCTCCTTAATTAATTTCTCTATTCGGTCAAATCTTTTATCCAAATGCCCAATATCAATATCTCTAATCACTTTTACTTCTCTTCTAATCTCTTTACCTTCAGCTTTAATAATCACGTAAACCATGCCGTATGCACCCCAGCCAATACCGATTAAAAATCCTGTTACGGTTACTACTGCCTTCACTGTCGGGAAGATAAATTGGATTAGTTGTTTCATTTCAGCATCTCAAGATAATCGTTAAGCTCTGCTCTGATTTGCATAATTGTCGTGCCTTTGAAATTAAAATTCTTCTTTTGAGTTTCTTTTATTTCTGCACTAGATCTAGCAGCTTCTTTAGCTGCATCATTCGCAGCTTTCTTGCTTGGCGAGTTTTGCAGAATCTTTTTACCAGTGTAAATTCCAGCTTCGTCAGTTTCATCGATAAGCTCTGAAGCCCATGGATCAATCATATCTACACAATGACAAGGTTCTTTTTGGTCTAGTTCACAAGTTACGTACGCTCCACTCACGGGAGGACTTAGAAAGATCGGTATGTAGCTTTCAGGTATTGAAATCTGACAAGCAAGGGATGATTGAATAAATAATAGTGTTAAAAATAGGTATTTCATTATGGTGCTACTCCTTTACAGGAAACTACATGATAAGCGTTGGTTACTGCCCCTGCTACGTTTACAGATGCTAAGTTCAGAACGGCTCCACCTGTAGCACTTGCTGCCCACGAGTTATCACCTGTATCAAAATACATATTTCCCTCTAGTGTTATTACCGATGTACTGAAGGCATTTGCCTTGCACTCAATAAAGCTATTATTGGCAAACGTCCCAGAAGCAAAAGTTAAATTATTGTAAATACCTGTAGACCCAAATGTTGGTGGAGTAGCGGTTCCACAAGAATCATATACCTCAACACACGTACCTGTTGAGCACACTACTGGACTCGCTAAAGTCGCAGCAGCACCACCAAAAGCGTAGTAACAAGTCTTGGGCTTCGTCACTCCCGGTACTGTCATGACTTCATTAAATGTACCGATGATTGTTCGACTTGCTACAAAGTCTGCGCCGTTCTTACTGCATGATATATAAAAAGGAGTTAGTGCCTTTGTGAAACTGCTTGCCGTTGTCGAAAACCCTGTCCTTACAACAATAGAAGTGTTTGATATTGAGACGATTCTTACATTGTTCGATATAGTGGAATCGTTATTCTCCCCGGTAACATTACAGTTAGGAGATATACTAAACACTCCAGTATTAATTGTTATTGTATGAAGAGATGTGTCCGTAACAGACACGACCGCGGAGGACCATGATGTATTTTGCTTACTCAGCACCGTCCCGCTTACGTAAGCACTAAAGCTGTCCTCGCAATTGGCACCGCATGAAGAGGAGTAGACTTGACCTGAGCCGAAGTATTCGAGGTTGAACTTAACGCTAGCTGCAGGGGCGGTGCTATTGTTCGCAACTGTAAAAGTTCCTGCTCCTGAGGCCACATGCAATTCAAAGACTCTAGACCCAGAGGATGTGTATGAGAAAATGCACGAAAACATTTGTCCGGTATAAGTGGCAGTATCAGTTGATCTAACTGCGTTACAAGTGGTAGTCCCATCGGTAATTGTAATAACCGATCCAGACGACGAGGATAAGATTGCAGGAAATTGAAAAGTCGCTTTATATTTTCCAGCTGGAAGATTATTAATTGTTTGTCTTGGAAGATCAGAATCGGTCGTTAACCATGTGCCCATTGAGCCATCGACTATGGTTGGACCCGGACAAGCTGCCACTGTCCCAAAGGCTCCGATAGTAGCTGATGTTCTTGCCCATGTACATGAAGCCGTACCTGTAAAATAAGACTCACCAGCAATTCGAGACTGGTCAACGTCTTGTTTAATGTCTTGAGCACCCAAAGCAGCAGCATCCATAGTGCCAGTGATCGTTACACCGACTCCAGCGGTGATTTCAACCCCAAGTCCTGTACTGGTAGAGCCAAGAATGACGGCAAGTTTATAAAGAGCTTCAGTCGTAGCTTGAAAGATTATCTCTTGGTTTTTGGTTCCGTTTGCGCGAGTGATGAATTTTGTCGCTGAAGCGTTAGTAGTTGAAACGTACATTAACGCTAGACCTTGAATAATCTTCGAGGTTGTTACGTCTTGAAAAAATGTACACACTCCACCTGAAGCACCGCCAGCGCATGAAAATGTTGCTTGTCTAAGTCCAAGCTCCCCTGACGATGTTGCAGCAGTTCCGTAAGTCGCGACTGCGGTAGATGTTACCGAGGAAGTCCACCCTGAAGCCGTTGTTTGATGCTCGTATGAAGGGTTAGCAAGTAGGTTCGTGTTTCCTGTTTCAATTAACGATTCAATCCCAGAGGTTTGAGTTGCTTGTCTCGCAGGAGTTTTAAAAACAAAAGTTGTAGGTCTAACTGATTGCGATTGTCCTGATAAATTTGTTGGCGGAAGGCCAGCATTGGCCTTTAGTGTTGCAAGGGCAACAAGTATCGTAAAAATTAAAAATATCGTTTTCATGTTAGACCCCAAAAGTTACATTGATTTTCTGGTTTGGCGCTGCTGTCTCTGCAATTACCGATACGTTTCCACCAATTAGAAAATCTTCTGATCTTCCTGGTTGAAACTGGATACCAGATGATATTGTCGCCGCATCACCAAGCTTGACTCTAATGTTTACAGTATTGGTGTCGTCAGCATAAACCTTGCACCATTTAGTATTTGCAGGTGCTGTAAAAGTCTGAACAGTGTTTGTTAAGTTTAAAATCTCTTGAAAAGTTCCTGTCTGAGAAACTTGAGCGATAGGGATGGCGGTGTTGTCCGAGGCGATGGTTACGCGCTGAGAGCCTGTACCTGTTACACCGTTACCCATTAAAGGCGTTGCACCGTTTATCAAGGCGTTGTTTATCGATTGGTTTGCTGTTAACGCTCCAATGATGTTGGCCCCTGCTGGGATAGGTGTCTCGAGGGAGACAAGCGCCGAAGAGTTTGAGGCCCTTAAAGATATTGCGGCGGTTCCTGTTACGGCAGCGAGTGCAGTAATTCTTATCACTGAAAAAGCTGCTGATTCTACCTGAAATATGCCGACTGTGGCCGAAGCAATAGAAACTGAAATGGCACTATTATTGACGTTTAAAAGTCCGTTAATTGTTACAAAGGCCGATCCGTTAATTGAGCCTTGGACGTTTAAATCTCCCGTATAAGTACCAGTAACCTGGATGTTTACAGTACCTTGCCCGTTTAATGAAATCTCGACCGCAGACCCGGCGGTTGCTGCACCTGCAGGAACTAAGTTTTGAGTAGTGATATTTCCAGAAGCTGTCAAATCCGTGAATGTTGACGTTACCGGGATAGACGGTTGATCCGAAGCAAGGGTTACTGAAAGCGAATCTGTTCTTACTTTTTGACCAATCGATGAAGGGAAAAGTGCAAGCAAAGAAGTTAATCTTTGCGCAATTCTTTGAAGTCTTCCGTTTAATCCTGATGATGCTGTATCAGAGCCAGGTGCGGTTTCAGTCAAGGCACCGTATAGTCCTTGCTCTGTCGATTGATTCGCCGAAGTCGCAGCACCGGAAGGCAGTGGTAAAGCTATTACACTGACTGGCTGAGTAGCTTGGAAAAAAGTTCCTGTTACTGGTATTGCTGATTGATCGGAAGAAATAACAACCGGGCGAGAGTTCGCCATTGTTTTCTGTCCAACTGTGGGAGTCTTTGTGTCTATTGAAGCTAGAGATGCGTTTCCCGATGTTTCTAGTGTGATCTGCGTATCTTGTTTTGCTTCCTTTGCTTCACCTACTGGCGCAGGTACAGAAATTGAGACCGGAGGGTATCTAAAGATTTTCATATTAAGCGCCCTCGTTGCTAGAAGAATACCAAGCGTTAATCACGCCAGTCCCACCATTATTTGTAAAATTTATTCTGAGTTTATAGGCGACCGCTTTCTCAATTAGAAACTCGTATTCCGTTTCAGTCGCGCCAATTAGGGGAAGTGTTACACCAAAATCAAGTGGTTTCCATATTTCTTCATTCGGGTTTTTATCATCGCAAAATTCTACTCGCGCCAGGACGTTAACGGTCGCCGCAACGATTACGATGTATTTTACGTTATCTACTTGTGAAACATCAGTGTCTAGTGATGGGCCCGCAATGGTTGAATTCTGTGAAGTATAAACCTGAAACTTTGGAACTACATTTCTTCTTCCCATAACTGACTCCTTGTCGGTTAGGTCGTTTTATCGACCAGAGTTATAGGGATAGAATAATGTATGATTTATTTTTTTGTCTATTACCGGGCAAGCACCCTTTCAAACCCTGACTGTGATCTGTCGCTTGATTTGATATTTTTTGCAGCAGCAGAGGCCCTAGCAGGCTCTTGCATATTCGACTGAACACCTTTCGATGAGATGCCCTGTAATTGAGCAAATCCTTGCGGTGAATAGGCTTTTTTAGTCTCAATTCCTAGAATTTTAGAGATTTCTGCTTTTTGCTTTTCGCTGATTTTTTTGAATTCTGGAAGCCTGTGAACCATTTCTTCCCTGATAGCCGAGAACATTTTAGGGTACACGACTTTCATGGCCTCCATTGATTCAGGAGAAAAATACCCGTGCTTAAGATTGTCCAGAGCCTTGTAAGGATTTTCAACCGCCTCAAC
>Ga0163144_10024266_pt1 | contig 11905 bp, 6 predicted proteins | sample OliLak19BULKMAT1_FD_123175 | JGI IMG/M metagenome (GOLD analysis project Ga0163144, IMG submission 123175) | Freshwater microbial mat bacterial communities from Lake Vanda, McMurdo Dry Valleys, Antarctica - Oligotrophic Lake LV.19.BULKMAT1 | ecosystem: Environmental > Aquatic > Freshwater > Lake...
CCGGCCGAACCGGCGCCCGAGCCGATGCAGAACGGCGTCTGAGCAGCCCCCGCATCGGGCTCGCACATTCGACCGCTTCGTTCGTTCCGCCCTTCACCCTGACACTCGGCACGCTGCTCAAACCATGGCGCTCCGAAAGCCCGGCCGCGGCTCATCCCGTGCAGTGCGAATGGAGCGCTGGCAGTGGCTCCTGGGCACCGGAGCCACGGCCCTGATCGCGCTGCTCTGGTACGCCGGAACGCTCGACTTTTTCGAACGCCAGACCGAATCGTGGCGGGCCCGCTGGTTCTGGACCGGCTCGCCGGGGCCGTCGGACAAGGTCGTGGTCGTGGCGCTCGACGACCAGGCTCTCCAGACCGTGGGCCGCTGGCCCTGGAACCGCGAAAAGCTCGCGGTGGTGGTCGAGGAGATCCGCCGAGCCAACGCGTCGGTGGTGGCGCTCGATATCCTGCTCGACGATCCGCAGAACCCGCGGCTGGCGCTCGATCCGGACGCCCCCGCTACGCCCGCGGGCGAGCGCGATCAGCCGGCGCTCCCGCAGGGGACGCGCAACATCATCGACGACCAGTTGCTGGCCGACGCCATCAAGGCCCAGGGGAAGGTCGTCGCCGCGGCCAACTTCCGCTTCCAGCGCAACCAGGATGACGACGCTACCGGATCGCTGGCCGCGGGCGGCACCGAGGGGGCGGGGGGCTCGGGGCCTAGCGCACCGGCGAAGGCCCAGAGCGACGTTCGCTTTAACCCTATCGCCGCCATCCCGCTCGACAAGATGCTCGACGTCGTGCAAGCGCGACGCCAGCGTCTCGGGCGGATCGAGCGTCCGGACGAAGAAGAGATCATCCTCCGTGAGATCGCCCCGCAGTTCCTCGACGCCGGCTCCATGACCAGCACGTTGGGGCCCCAGTGGGAGAGCCTGAGTGATCGCTATCGCGTAGCCACCACCCTGCTGGCCGCGATGGAGGAGGGCTCGGTGCCGATCCCATCCGGCGCGCAGATGTGGGCCCGTTCGTCGGACGCCGCCCCGCCCATCCCCGTGATCGCCCAGGCCGCGGGTCGCTTGGCCAACGTCAACTTTTCCGACAGCTACGACGCCGACGGGAGCGTCCGCCGGATCCCTCTGTGGGTGCAGCACCGCGATCGGCTTTGGCCCGGCCTGGGCCTGGCCGCCGTGATGGAGCACCTGCAAATCGGGACCGACAACATCCGCGTAGAGGGTGCCCAAACCATCATCGCCATCCCCGGCGGCGCGACGCTCCGCGTCCCCATGATCCGCTCGCGCTTCCCGCTGGGCACCTTCGACGGCCTCATCTACATCCGCTGGCCCCGAGGGCTCACCGGACGCGAAGAAATGCTCAACGCGTCCGTCAGTCGCCCCGGCGTCCGCTCCGCCGCCGCCATGCGGCAGGCCCAACAGGCCGTCAACGGCTGGCAGTGGCAGTTCTTCGACCTCGTCGGCGGACGCTCGAGCGAAGTCCCCGCCGGCCTGTGCTACGAGCCCGAGCTCAAGCTCGAGACCGTGCGCGACAACCTGACCCGCCTGCGCCTGCTCACCTCGGTGCTCAACGCCAGCCTCAAAGCTGGCGAGATCGAGGGCGTCATCGTCCCCGACGAACGCAGCAACGCCCTGCTCGCCGCCGCCCGCGTCGTCGCGGCCATCAACCGCGACACCCCCGACTGGCGTCCCGCCATGGCCACCCTCCAACAAGCCTTCGACGCCGCCTTCGCCGACGTCTTCGAATGGCTCTACGGCGAGTTCGGGATCGCCCCCGAAGGCAACCTCCAAGTAACCGATCACCCGCCCGATCTCCAGTACAAAATCGACAACGCCCGCACCTTCATCGAGAGCGCCCCGCTGGCCCTCTTCGAGGTTGAGGCCGCACTCAATAACATCGATCAGGTCCGGCGCGAGCTACGCAACCGCCTGGATGGCAAGATCGTCTTCGTCGGGTGGACGGCCACGGGTGTCGTTGCCGACTTTGTCTCCACCGCCATCCACCCGCGCACTCCCGGCGTCCACGTCCACGCCGCCGTCGCCAGCGCCATCCTCACGGGCCACCTGCAGACCCAGTGGCCCTCCACCGATTGGATCATGATCATCGTACTGGGGCTCTCCGGGGCCTGGGCCGGCATCCGCACCGGCGTGCTGGGCGCCCCGATCGCCGTGGCCGCCATCGTCATCGGCTGGTTCCTCGTCGCCGGCGTGGTGCTCTTTGACCTCAACCACATCCTGGTCTCGGTCGCCGGTCCCGCCACGGCGTCCATCGCCTCGTGCGCCGCCGTGCTCCTGCACCGCCTGCTCATCGAACGCAAAGACCGCGCCTCCACTGAGGAACGCTTCAAAAGCTACGTCTCGCCCGAGCTCGTCGCCATCCTCGTCGAGAACCCCGAGCTCCGCTCCATGACCCCCGTCAAGCGCGAGATGACGGTCATGTTCACCGACGTCGCCGACTTCACCACCATGTCGGAACGCCTCGGGCCCGTCAAGCTCGCCAAAACCCTCGACATCTACCTCGGTGCCATGACCAAGATCCTCCAGGGCAACCGCGGCACCCGCGACAAGTACCTCGGCGACGGCATCATGTGCTTCTGGAACGCCCCCCTCGACGACCCCGACCACGCCCTCCACGGCTGCCAGACCGCCATCCTCATGATCAAGGAACTCAATCGCCTCAACGACACCGGGGCCTTCGGCGAGGCCGGCTCGCTCGCCATGCGCATCGGCATCACCGCCGGCGAACTCATGGTCGGCGACTTCGGCAACCCCCCACGCAACTCCTCCTACACCGTCCTGGGCGACACCGCCAACCTCTCCGCACGCCTCGAAGGCGCCAACAAGTTCTTCGGCACCCGCGTTCTCACCAACGGCCGCGTCCGCGATCTCACACCCAACCTCCTCTGGCGGCCCGTCGCACGCCTCGTCGTCAAAGGCAAAAAGGAGTCCGAGGTCGTCCACGAGCTCATCGGCGACCTCGCCTGGCACGGCGACTCCACCAACGAATGGGCCAAACTCACCCAGCAGATGTTCGACGCCTACACCGCCGCCAACTTCCCCATCTGCGAGCAGTTCCTCGAAGTCCTCGAATCCCGCTTCGGCGACGATCGCCTCGCCGACATGTACCGCCACTCCATGGAAGACTGGGCCGCCCGGCCCGATTTCCACGAGAACTTCGACGGCTCAATCGCCCTGAAAGAGAAGTGACGCGCACGCGCACCAACCTCCGCAGGGGGTGGGGGGGGCATGTTCACACAAAATGAGGACTTCACACCACTGGCGGATTTGTGACCTCGCGACCGATGCAGTAGTCTCATGACCGACCCGAAGAGGAGCTCGAAAATGGACCGTCTGTTGAAGTCCGTCTGCGTAACCATCGCTCTGACCGCCGTCGCGGGCGCGGCCACGGCCCGCCCCTCCACAGACCCGCTCCCTCGCCCAAAGACCAGGCCGACCACCACGTCGACCAGCCAGACCCCGATCTCCGCCGCCTTCCACCCGGGGGCCGCCAGCGTCGCGCTGATGCGCGTAGTCGCCATTGAGGGCGTCGCCGTCTATCGCGGGCCCCGAGGGCTGGGCTTGAAGGAGATCAAGCCCGGCGACCTCCTCCCCATCGGCGGCACCGTGGCCACCGCCATCAACGCCAAGCTCACGCTCCTCGCCGCCGACAAACAATTGTTCTCGCTCCGCGGCAATCAGCAGGCCCTCCTCACCCGCACCGGCCTCGATCTCACCGCCGCTGCGGCCACGCTCCCCGCCGAGCTCATGGGCCAGCCCACCATCGAGCGCGCCAGCTTCCGCTCGGTCCGGCAGCCCGCCACCCCCACCACTTCCGCCATTCCCACCACCGAAGCCGCCCAAGCAGCCTCGGCCACGGACGCGATGCCAATTGTCGTCGTCTCACTCTCCGGCAAAGCTGGTTACGCCCCGCCCGGGCAGACCAAGGCCAAGGCCATCAAGTCCATCGGCGAGATTCTTGCCGAGGGCGGCGAGATCCGTACCGCCGCCGGAGCCCAGGTCCAGATCCGCATCGGCGATCAGCACCTCTTCACCGTGGACGAGCTCTCGCGCATCGTCATCCGCGCGGCCGCCATCACCGAAGGCAAGGCCAAGTCCGACTTGGGCGTCCCCTACGGCCGGGTCCGCTTCGACATCACCAGCGCCAGCCTCGCCAACGACGTCACCATCACCGCCCCCGACGCCACCCTCGCCGTCAAAGGCACCATCGGCGGTATGGCCGTCCGCCCCGGCTTCCCCACCCAGGCCTTCGGCGGGCCCACGAACCGCGGCCAGTTCACTGTCACCTATCAGGGTAACCGCACCGCCACCGTCGACCAGCAGCAGGCCACCAACGCCCAAACCCCCGATCCCGCGCAGGTCGAGCAGCAGTCCACCTTCGTCGAGGTCGGCGACTCCCGCGCCCGCGATAGCGATGAGGCCACCTTTGTCCAGGGACAGACCACCGTGGGCCAGGTCACGCTCGACAGCAACCCCACGCCCAACGTCCCCCCGCCACCGCCACCCCCCCCGCCCCCGCCGCCCCCGCCCCCGCCCCTGGTGCCCGCCTCATTGCTGGCCTTCAACCCGGCTACCTCCCGCGTGATCGGCTTCAACCCGCTGACGGGCGTGATCGACGACCGCTCACCGGTGACCACGGGCCTATCCGGATCAGTCTTCGGCACCGCGTTGGGCTACCCCAACAACCCCCACGCCACGTTTTATGTCCTCGAGTCCATGTCCGGAATCACGCGCCTGCTCGCGCTCGAGCTCAACGGCGTCGACAACGCCTTCAACGTCATCACCACCATCAGCTCCGCGGGCTTCGAGTTCTACGGCGGTTTGGGCCAGCTCGACGGCCAGTTCTACTCGCTCCAATCCTCCGCGAGCGACCCCGACACCATCGTCCGCATCAACCCCAACACCAACCCCGCCATCCCCGAGCGGGTCATGGTGCCGGGGATCAATTTCGACATCGGCCTCGCCGCCGATCCCGGTCGCGGCACACTCGTCTTCGCCGGCCGGCTCCCGACTGACCTCGCACTCGGCAACGGCACCCCTGGCGTGCTCGGAGAAGATGCCGTCGTCATGGAAGTCGATCCGCGGATCAACTACATCTTTGACGCCGTCAGCAACCTCAACAACGACTTCGCCGTCGGCGTCGGCACGGTCACCAATATCGCAAGTCTAACTCCGCAAACAGCCACGTTCAGCGAAGTCACGGTGCTGGGCATCAGCTTCTTTAACGCCACCGCCGGCAACCCGCTGTCACTCCCCGCAGGGAAGCGATTGGCCGCATTCTCTGTCAACGCCGTGATCAACGGGTCTTCGAGCCAGTTCCTCACCCTGATCTTCGACCCCGATCTCCCCAACAACGTCCCGTCGTTCCTTCTGGCCATCTACGGCCAGAACGCCATGAACCCGCTCTTCGACTTTGCCAATGAGCCCCGCCTCCCCGCCGCCCCGCCCAGGGTGCTCTTGCCCGCAGCCGTACGCGGCGTAGACCTGAACATCAACCCGCTCTTCGCTCAAATGGCCTTCAGCGCCGACGCCCACATGAGCGGCGTGGTGGAACGCATCGCCCGCGAGGAGATCCTCAGAACCGCCATCAACCCCGCCGGCTGTATCAGCAGCGGCGCGCTGAGCACGCTCAACTCCACGCTCGCGGCCAACATCGACCGGACCGCCGGCGTCGGTACCTCCATCCTCGACTTCCGTCAACCCCTCCCCATCGGCCACCCCTGCTCCTCCATGGGCCCCCGCCCACGCCGTCGCTGATCGCTGTAGAAGTGGCGGCGGGTTCAAGTGTCGAAGCGGCGAAGTGATAGAGCGGCCAAGTGGAACGCATTCCGACGCCACGGCTTCCACTCCCTCACTTCGCCACTTCGTCACTTCCGCACTTGCAACCCCCCCCACTAGACCCCCCCGAGTCGGGGCCCGTCCGCGTGCTCGATCGCATAAAGTTCTCGCGAACTCTCCTTTCCGTGGTATGCTTCCTATGCCCAGTGAAGGAGTCTGCTGATGCGCGGCCAAACTCTCGCGGTGCTCGCCGGTTCGATCGTCGCCCTCAACGGTTCGCTCGCCTCGGGCCAAGATTCGATCCCCCTCTCACGCCCTAACCCCGCGGCCACTGCCCAGCTTGCGGCTAATGCTGTCGAGCCTGTCGCCGCAGAGGCGGTTGAAGTCCTCGTCATCAAGGTCATCGGGATTGTCGGGAGAGCTGGCTACAGCGCCCCGGGTACCACACGCAAGCTCGCTATATCCCTGGGCCAGATCCTCGAAGAAGGCGGCGAGGTTCAAACCTCTCGCGGCGGTCAGATACAGGTTCAAATCGGCGATCAGCACACCTTCATCGTCGATGAGCTCTCCAAGGTCATCCTCCGCGAGGCCGTCGTGAAGGGAGGCAAGGCTACCTCCGGCCTTGGGCTGCCCTACGGCCGCGTTCGCTTTGACGTCACCAGCGCCCGCCTAGCCAACGACGTCAAGATCGTCGCGCCCGACGCCACCCTCGCCATCAAGGGCACCACCGGGGCCATGGAAGTCCGCCCGGGCTTCCCCACCCTCGCCTACGGCGGGGAGTTCAACCGCGGGATCTTCGACGTCTCCTTCCGTAACCAACGGACGGCCAGCGTCACCCGCCGAGACCGCACCGACGCCAACACCCCCGACCCTGCCGACAACAGCAGTCAGGACCAGTATGTCGAGGTCGGCGACAACCGCACGCGCGACCGCGACGAGCGCCGCTTCGTCCGCCGTTCCCCGCGACTCTTCCAGCAGGTCTTCGGCGATACCAACCCTCAAGGCATCGGCCTCCCCCCCGCCATCACCGGCCTGTTCGTGCTGGACGAAAGCCTCGGCACTCTCTCCATCTTCGACCCCGTCGGCGGGCTCACGCCCTTCCTCGATGTCACCGGCTTCAACGCCGGTGCCGCCCATGTCGGCTCGGCGTTGGCTGTCAATCCCAGGAACAGCGCCACCACCTTCCTCCGCCTCGAGCAAAGCGGCAACAACGCCAGCCTCCTCGCCTTGGACATCGACGGCACCGATACTTCCTTCAACTCTGTCGCCAACTTCGACCTCATGACCGCCGGCCCAGGCAGCGGCTCACGGCTCGCCGGGCTCGCTCAACTCGGTAACTGTCTCTTCACAAACGTCACCCCTGATGACGCCAGTTTCACCACCATCTCGCGGCTGCTCCCCGGCTCAGGCCAGATCGACCCGGTGATGAACTTCGGCACCCTCCTCGACGACGGCCTCGGCGCCGTCACCAGCCGCGGCACGCTCCTCGTTGCTGGCCGACTCCCCTTCACGGGCCTCAGCAACGGTTCCGCGGGCGTCCTCGGTGCCGACGGCATGCTGCTCGAAGTCGACCCCCGCGTCAACTACCTCCGCCAAGCCTTCTCCGACGTTACCGGCGACTTCGCGTTCGACCCCAGCGGCACGTTCGTGCTCGATCCCTTTGTTGATCCCTCGTTCGCGACCATCACCGACCAGAACGTCACCGGCCTGGCCCGCTTCAACGTTACCCCCGGCTCTTTCGCGGGCGTCACTCGCGACGTGCTCGTGCTGGCGCTGACTATCGAGGCCATCGTCGACGGGACCCCCACCACGCTTACCGTGACTTACAACACCGAAGCCACCAACCAGCCAGGCGATCCGCGCGTCTTCGTGATCAACTCGACCACGTCGCAGATCCGCGATCTCGCCAGTGAAGCCCGCCGCGATCTCGCGCCGCCACCCAACCTGGCCCCGCGCCCCAGCTTTGCTTTCGACACTTCAATCCCGACGCTCTTCGCTGACATGGCCTACAGCCAGCAGGCACTGAGCTCGGGCGTGGTCGAACGCCTGGCCCGCAACGTCGTTCTGGCCACAGCCGTTAATCCCAATGCCTGTGCCAACAGCAACGCCATCAACTCCCTCAATACCAACCTTCTGACCTACATCGACACCCGCGCCGGCATGGGGGCAGCAATCACCGCGTTTCGCAATGGGTTGCCTTCCAACCATCCTTGCCGGTGCCCGTCGATGGGGCCGCGCCGGCGTCGATGAAAAATCCACTCTTTGGGTGGTAAAAAGATCGCTCTTTTGTAGTTCGCTGCGACTGAGTCGCAAGATTCCGGTTATCCCGGAGCAAACCTCCCCGTGGGCGACTTGACAATCCGCGCCCACTCGTTAGTTTCTCATCCATGAGCAATGCCACTACGCCCGGACAGAAAGAAATCGACCTGCGCGAAGCTCAGATGCACGTGTATCGCCCGACCGACCCGGTCGAGGTCTCGATCCACCGCAACGAGCTTTGTACATTTAAGAAATCCGCCAGCGTGGTACGCCACGTCGAGGTCGATCTGACGGGCACGATGCTCGCCGGCAAGTGCCAGCCCGGGCAGGCCTTGGGCGTGCTCGCCGACGACCGCTCGGCCAACAAAGGCCTTGACAACAAGACCGGCAAGCCCCACAAGCCCCGCCTGTACTCCTTCTCCCACCCCACCCGCGGCGAAGACGGCAAGGGCAATATCGTCGCCGTCACCGTCAAGCGCACCATCGACGAGCATTGGGACAACCACAGCCTCTTCGTGGGCGTGGCTTCCAACTGGCTCTGTGACCGCCAAGCCGGGGACAAGATCAAGGTCTTCGGCCCCAACGGCAAGAAGTTCCTACTACCCAAGCGCCCCGACGAACACGACTACGTCTTCGTCGCCACCGGCACCGGCATCGCCCCCTTCCGCGGGATGATCACCGACCTCGTCGAAGCCAAGGTCAAGAGCAAGATCGTCCTGCTCATGGGCGTGCCCTACAGCACCGACCTCCTCTACCACGACTTCCTGATGCGCATGTCGCAGGACAACCCCAACTTCATCTATCACACGGCCATCAGCCGCGAGAAGAACGGGGCCCACGACCGCCTCTACGTCCAGGACCGCATCCGCACTGAGCGCGACCAGCTCCTGCCCATCCTGACCAACGACCGCACCCTGGTCTACATGTGCGGTCTGGCGGGCCTCGAACTGGGTGTTTTCCAGGAACTCGCGCTCAACATCAACGGCGCGGCGCTCGAAGCCTATCTCGAATGCGACAAGGACGTCCTCCACGACATCCGCCGCTGGAACCGCCAGATGGTTCACAAGCAGGTCCGCCCCACCAAGCGAATCCTCATGGAAGTCTACGCCTAATCCGATTTTAACTCCCCGGCCGGCCAACCCCGCCATGACTAGGCGGGACACGCGGGCTTTCCGGGGCATTGACAGTCCAACCGTCCCGAGCAGTACGGCTCACTCCGCCCCAAGGGCGGACACGCGGGGCCCGCTCCAGCAGCTTTAGAGGAGCTTTCACCATGGCACATGTCATCACCGAACCCTGCATTGGCACAAAGGCCGCCTCGTGCGTCGTAGTCTGCCCGGTCGACTGCATACACCCCCGCAAGGACGAGCCCGACTACGAAACCGTCAAGCACCTCTCCATCGACCCCGGCACTTGCATCGACTGCGGCCTCTGCGTCGACGAGTGCCCCGTCAAGGCCATCTTCCCCGAGGCCTCCGTGCCCTCCGAGTGGCACAGCTACATCCAGATCAACGCGGACTACTTCAATAAGTAATCGCGGCGGGTTCAATAAGTAATCCCGAAGGGGCCCTCGGGCTCCACGGATGATAAATCCAACCAGAAGCCCCGGCCCTCCAAGGACCGGGGTTTTTTCGTGGATTGTGAGTCGGCGCGGAGCGGTACCATCCGCGAAGACGATCGCCGCTCCACATGACCCAAGCCAGCACACTGCAACTCATCGGACTCTCGCCCGCGCACCCGCAGACGCACCAGCTCGAGGCCGGCCCGCCTTCGATGCTGGGTCGGGCTGCGGATTGCGACGTGGTGCTCACTGACGATTCGATCTCGCGTCGGCACGCGTTGATCACCTACCGATCCGGGGCGTGGTTCGTGGTGCCTCAGGCGACGCGCGGGTCGTCGCGGCTCAACGGCGTCGCGCTGCTGCCCGGCGCGCCTTCACCGCTGAAGGCCGGCGATCTTTTGCAAGTGGGCCCGCTGTTGTTCCGCGTGGCGACGGGGGCCGATGCCAGCCGTCCGCTGGAGACCATCGACGACGGCGGACGGCCCGATTCGTCATCGGGGCGCGTGGAGCGCGCTGGTGCGAGCGTGGGCACGGCGGGTCGGCAGCCGCCGACCACGGTGGCCGACCAGCGGCTGCGCGTGCTCGTGTCGACGCTCGATCGGCTCACGCAAACGACCGATCCCGACGCGATCGCGCGGCTGGTGGCCGACGCGGCGGTTGCGGGCAGCGGGTACGCAAGGGCCGCGGTGCTGCGGCGGCTCGATGCTTCGGGCCAGGTCGCGCTGGTGGCCTCCAGCGGCGACGCGGGCGCGTTCCGGTTCTCTCGGGCACTCATCGATCAAGCCTCCACGGGCCACTCCGCCGTCATGACCACTCGGCAGCAGGACTCGGCGTCGGCGTACAGCCAGAGCATCGCCGAGTTGGAGATCCACTCTGCGCTCTGCGCGCCAGTTCAGGTCGCCGGGGCCCTCGTCGGCTATGTCTATCTCGATGCGCGGGGGCGCGAGTCGGCCGTGCAGCGCGACGCCGCCGGGTTCTGCGAGGCGCTCGCCACGGCCTATGCGTTCGCCCTGGGCGAGAGCAGCCGGGCCGAGCTGCAACGTCGCCAGCATGACCTGGCCATGGAACTGGCGGCGGCCCGGGAAGTGCAGCAGCTCATCGTGCCCCCGGGTAGCGGCCGCGTCGGGCCCGTGCGATACGCCGTGCGCATCAACCCCGGTCTGATCGTGGCGGGCGATTTCTTCAACGTGTTTGAGCTCGATGGCGGCCGCGTGGCCATCTGCATGGGCGATGTTTCGGGCCACGGCATCGGGCCAGCGCTGCTCATGGCGGCCACGCAGTCTTATCTTCACGCCGACCTGCTCCGGCACGGCGACCCGGTCGAAGCCGTGACGGCGGTCAACGCCTTTGCCTCGCCGCGGTTCTCGGGTGGGCGCTTCGCCTCCGCCTTCGTGGGCGTGCTCGAACCGACTGGCGAGCTCAACTTCATCGACGCGGGCCACGGCCACTGGCTTGTGCGAAACGCCACTGGCCAGACCCGCAAGCCCAAGCTGCCCAATCACATCCCCATCGGCATCGACGCCGGCCACCGCTACTCGTCGGAGCGGATCCAGCTCGACGCGGGCGAGCGGCTCATGCTCTATTCCGACGGCATTTTCGAGCAACGCAGCGCCGCCGGCGTCCCCTTCGGCCTGGAACGGCTGGCCCAGTCGCTCGCCGCCACGCAGGATCCGGATGAGGACGTGAAGGGCGTCTTCGATGCACTGCAAACCTATTGCGGCTCGGGCCCGCTCGATGACGACGCCACCGCGGCGTCGCTGGCGCTGCGCGACTAGCGGAGGTCCACGGCCCCGAAAACGACCAGCCCCGGATCGGATTTGACCCGGGACTACGCGTGCTTTGCATTCAGTTTGTGCGAGCCGCGGAAGCGTGGGTCAGTTGGTCACGCAGCCGATGGGGCTTTCGACTTCGGCGAGGTACGAGGTGATGAAGCCGCTGAGGTCTTCCTAATTGACGGTGCAGTTGCGGTTGTAGTCGGCAGCGTAGCCCATGACGTCGTCGGGGGTGGGGTCGCCGGGGCAGGGGGCGTCCACGTGCCGCTGTGGCCTTCGGCGGCGGGGTCAGAGAAGAAGGCCGCGATGTAGCCCGAGAGATCTTCCTGGCTCAGGAAGCCGTCGGTGTCGAAGTCGGCGGGGCAGGACGACTTGCAGCCATAGGACCCGCAGAAGAGCGGGACGCGGACGGCCTGTGAGAGGGCCCCTAGCCACCGGCGCTTTGGCCGGTGGCGTACAAGGTGGCGCAATGGTTGGGCCGCGGGCGGGGATGTGGCACTTGCCGCCGGACATGGAGTTGGTGAG
>Ga0163144_10024267_pt1 | contig 11905 bp, 5 predicted proteins | sample OliLak19BULKMAT1_FD_123175 | JGI IMG/M metagenome (GOLD analysis project Ga0163144, IMG submission 123175) | Freshwater microbial mat bacterial communities from Lake Vanda, McMurdo Dry Valleys, Antarctica - Oligotrophic Lake LV.19.BULKMAT1 | ecosystem: Environmental > Aquatic > Freshwater > Lake...
ATTGAATTTGTGGAAATAGTTTTAAAATCTCCTGTCCAACAGAAAATTCCATATCTTTAAAAAGCTTCAGTCCTTCACGCTTGTATTCAACAAGTGGATCTCGTTGTCCGTATGCACGCAAGTTAACACTGCTTCGCATGTAATCCATTACCTCAAGATGCTCGATCCAGAACATGTCGATGGTCTGTAGCACTACCCGACGCAAAGATTCGATAAATCCCTTATCGGCACCCGCGAGTTTTTTCATGACTTCGTCCTTTTCCTCGCCAGTACTCGTTTCCACTATCTCTTTCATGTAAAACAGAACTTTGTCATCATCACCAAGAAGAATACCCCGACGACGTGCATACATAATTTTTCTTTGAAAATTCAATACATCATCAAACTCGAGCACGTGTTTACGTGCATCAAAATTAAATCCTTCGATTCTTTCCTGTGCGCCTTCGAGCGTCTTCGTGATAATTCTGTTTTCAATAGGTTCATCCTCTTTGATACCGAGTCTGCCCATCATATTCTTAATTCCATCACCACCAAAGACACGCATGAGATGGTCATCCAAAGATACAAAAAATTGTGTTTCTCCATTGTCTCCCTGTCTTCCCGATCGTCCTCGAAGCTGATTATCTATCCGACGAGCATCATGTCGTTCCGTACCAAGCACATACAAACCTCCAAGGTTTTTAACCTCTTCAGATTCTTCAGGAGTTCCTGGATTTCCTCCGAGTTTTACGTCTACTCCACGACCTGCCATGTTTGTTGCAATAGTTACTGCTTTCTTTCTTCCTGCTTGAGCAATGACCTCTCCTTCTCTTGAGTGGTTTTTTGCGTTCAACACCTCATGTGGAACACCCTCTGCTTTCAAATATTCTGAAAGCAATTCGTTTTTATTAATAGATGCAGTACCAATGAGTACAGGTTGCCCTTTTGCATATCTCTCCTTTACCTCACGTGCAATTGCCTTAAACTTTCCAATCTCAGTTTGAAAAATTAAATCGTTTTTATCGATACGAACACCCTTACGGTGTGTTGGAACAGTCAAAACTGTCAGTCCATACACTTTGTAAAATTCTTCAGCAGAAGTTTCTGCTGTTCCGGTCATACCAGAAAGTTTTGTATATAATCTAAAATAATTTTGAAATGTAATAGAAGCAAATGTTTTTGATTCTTTTTGAACAGCAACATGCTCTTTTGCTTCGATTGCCTGATGAAGCCCTTCTGACCATCGTCTACCAGGCTGTAAACGGCCCGTAAATTCATCCACAATCACGACTTCATCATCTTTAACAACATACTCCTTATCCTTGTGATACAGGGCGGTAGCACGCACTGCGGTCTCCAAGTGGTGCACGAACGTCACACCCTTGTCTGTATACATATTAGAAATATTAAGCATTTCCTCCACTTTACTAATACCGGAATCAGTAAGAGCTACTGTTTTAAACTTTTCGTCCACTGCATAGTGCTCTCCCATATCAAGTTTTTTGGCAATATCTGCAAATTGTCTGTAGAGATCGCCCGACTCCGATGCGGGAGCAGAAATAATAAGCGGAGTACGCGCTTCATCTATCAAAATAGAATCGATTTCATCAACAATAGCGTAGTTATGTTCACGTTGACGAAGTCGTGATGCCTCATATTCTATATTGTCTCGCAAGTAATCGAAACCGAACTCATTGTTTGTTCCATATGTAATATCCGCCTCATATGCCTCTCTTCGAGTCACTGGACGCAAAAATTCACTGATCACCTTAAATGATCCCACTGAATCTCTCTCTGAATCCAACTCTTTATGTGTTGGGTCGTACACAAAAGATTCTTCGTGGTTTATAATACCGATTGAAAGACCGAGAAAATTATAGATTTGTCCCATCCATGTTGCATCACGACGAGAAAGATAATCGTTTACAGTAACTATATGCACCCCCTTCCCCGTAAGTGCATTAAGGTAGGCGGGTGCAGTTGCAACAAGAGTTTTTCCTTCTCCTGTACGCATCTCAGCAATACCACCACGATGCAGAATGATTCCACCCAAAAGTTGCACATCGAAATGTCTCTGCCCAAGAGTTCGCTTGGATCCTTCTCGCACGACAGCAAAAGCTTCGGGCAATAGAGAATCTAGAGTCTCACCCTTTTGAAGTCGTTCTTTAAATTCAGAAGTTTTAGCTTTCAGTTCATCGTCAGTTAATGCAGAAATAGCCGGCTCAAAGAAGTTTATTTTCTCAACTGATGGAGAAATCTCTTTGAGAGTACGGCTGGATTGTGTACCTATGATTTTTTCTAGAAATGGGATTACCATGAAATTCAATAAAATAGGGCTCTCATGGCCACTAGATGATGATTGTAACACAAAATACCAAGCTTTACATATATACTTTTAGGTAAAAACTTGCCTAATTTCAATCAAAAAAACAAACCTCACACAATGTGTGAGGTTTGTTTTTTTGAGAACCAATGAAGACTAAGCTCGCTTCTTAGCTGCTTTCTTCTTTGGTGCTGCTTTTTTTGCTTTCTTTTTTGCTGCCATTGTATTTGTGATTATATATGCCCTGTTTGCAAGCACGTATAAAAAATTATTTTTAAAAGTTTGCGAAGATAAAAAATAATTTTAAAAAAATAAATTTTTTTCTTCGTTCCGACCTGTGATAATTATCGTACATAAAAAACTTATACGCAATTTTATTTTCAAAAAAAGTGTGGATAACTTTTTTATTTTCAGAAAAATAAAAAATAATTTAAATTATAAAAACATTTATTTTTATAATTTAAATTATTTTTACCTATCACGTAATTAGAATATTTTTGTATTGCATGCAAAAAAAAATTTCTTGTTATCGAAAGACTTCATATAAAGAAAAATCTCACAGAGTGCTGTGAGATTTTTCTTTATATGAAGTCTTTTCTTATGAATTCTGAATCTGTTTGATGTATGCCTCACCCTGATCCTTAAACGATGGGTCTGCTTTTATCATTTCTTGGATAATAGAAATTGATTTCTGTTTTTGACCTATCTGTAAATATGTAGATGCGAGTGAAAGCTTGTACTGAACATTAGTTGGTTCTTTCTGAATTCGAAGCGTGAGTATTTGTATCACACTTCCGTAATCTCCCATATCAGCATACGCCCTAAGAAATCTATTGTCAGATATGATAGTCTCTGCACCAATCTCGTCTGTAAGTTGTTTATAGAGTGGAGCATTTTTATTGTACAGTGCGCCAATCGCGTATATCACCTTTGCATTCTTGTATGATGTATCGAGTTTATATGCAGTTTCAAACGCCTCAAGGGCTTTTGAATATTCTTTCTTGCCAACATCCGCTGTGCCAAGCTCAAAATACATAGACTGTTTTCGCGGAGAAAGTTCTACTGCCTTTTGCAGGTACGGAAGTGCAAGATCATATTTTGTAATTCGGTTAAAAAATCCTCCTGCAAAAACTTGGTACCTCGCATCCTCCGGCGTCTTTTTCACTTTTTCTTCTATTCTCTCTTGCGTGTATGCTACAAATTTCTGCTTCAAATCCACAGGAAGATCGTTTGCGCCAGATATTTCATTTGTCACCTGCACCAACTGTTCTAACGCCTCAGAATCTCCCAAAGATCCGTATTCAAAAACTTTTTTGAAAAACTCAAGATTTTTCTCCGGACCACCAGCGTTTGTTTGTGGAGTAATAGCCTTGATAAGTGTTCTGTTCGCAGATAGTGCTGGCACGTTTACAAAATAAACAACAAGCACTGTTGCTATCGCTGCTACTGGGAAAACAATGTATGTAGATACGTCATTTGTCACGTGACCACTATGGAATCGTGAATTCTTGTTCGCGTATACGTGCACATCCTCTCTGTGAGCATTGACTGTATGTACAAACCCAAGAAGTGAGAAGAACATAATATAACTAATGAGGTTGTCGAATACAAACATGTTGTGGAACACGTACGCAACAATAAGTCCCGTAAGAATGCTTTTCTCCACAACAGTCATCTGACTCTTCTGTCTCCAAATATAGTAGAAGAGTGCAGTAAACATAGATAGGTACGCGAGAAGTCCAAGAAGTCCCCCTGCAATAAGCCAATCAAGCACCACGTTGTGAGTTCGGTCAAACCACTGCTCCTGTCCGTACATACGTGGATCGTAATTTTTATTAAATACAAAGTTAAAGTTTTCTTGACCCCATCCAAGTATTGGCTTCTCTAGGAATCCCTTTACTGCCATTGGCCACACAAAATATCTACCCTGATTTATAATCTCTGATTTAGAAATAGAAGCAAATCGAGATAAGACCGGACTCTTCTGTATAAACTCAGTATTCTTAAGTCCAAAGAACGCTCCGCCAATTACAACCATTGCGATGAGAAAAATTCTCGCTGATCTTTTGAACCACATATGTTCTCGTGTAATCCCCTTCTCTTTCCACATCATAAGAAGTGCAGTCAAGATAAGTCCCCCAATAAATCCAAGGATGGCTCCACGAGTTGCGGTAAAGTAAAGAATGCATGTTTCAAGCACCACAACAGAACCGTATATCCATCTCTGCCATGCAGGCTTACCTGACTGAACAAGCATATAGAGTGAAAGGAAAATATGGAACACAAGATATATCGCAAGATACGCTGCATTTCCAAATGTTGCATCAAGACGCACACCACCCTGATTGATCGCAACCTTTCCTGCAAGTTGCAATATACCGTACAAAGACATCACCACGCTGGCAAAGATGGAGGTATTCCAAAACTGCCCCCACTGTTTTACACTAAGTACAGATGAGGCTACGATGTAGTACAGACCAAGGTGCGCAAGTAACACAAACCCTTCCATTCGTTCATAGTTACTCCACATGCTCTTGTATGTATTTGCTCCAAAAATATCTGCAACAAAAATAGCGAGTATAAATAGACCTATAGATTTTGTCATCCAAGAAAACTTTGGTCGATAGTCTGGAGAGACCGTTGCAAGACACACATAGAGTCCAAAAACTATTTCTATCAAAATTCTAAAAGCAAAACCTTTACCAGTAATAAACGGAAAGAACATTGCGCTTGGCACGATGAACGCAATGAATGGGACAAGAAACAGGCCTCCCACCACAGACCACTTTAAAATATTTTTTATCATGCTCATAACTATACCAAAGTCAAAATCTCGAAGCTAGTAAGATAGCCTCTTTTGCAGTATATTTACAGTATGGAACGGATAAAAAGTAAAGTGGTATTTGGTCTAAAATGGCTAGAAAAATACACAAAAACAGACATGATCTACCTTGCCCGTGGGGGCTTCTGGTTAGGTCTAGGACAGGTGATATCCTCTGGTTCAACATTTCTTATATCCTTGGTATTTGCCAACATGCTTATTCCAGAGGTGTACGGAATCTATAAATACGTACTGTCGATAGGCAGCTTACTTCTCATTACGACCCTCTCAGGGATGGATTCTGCTGTAACTCAGTCTGCTGCTCGAGGATACGAAGGAACACTCATTGTCGGAGTTAAAACAAAAATTAAATGGGGAATACTAGGAAGCATTACTGCTCTTGGAATATCTATATACTATCTTTTTCAAGATAACCACACCATTGCAATATCATTACTTATAACAGCATTCTTCATACCTTTTATCGAAAGTTTCGATATGTACAATGCCCTACTTGCAGGAAAAAAACTTTTTTCAGTTCAAACACATTTTAACAATGCAAAGAAAATAATTGCCCTTCTTTCTATTGTAGTTACACTTTTCTTTACTCACAATCTATATATTATTCTTTTTGTCTATTTCCTTAGCACTCTTATACCAAATATATTTATATATATAAAAACACTTCATACGTATAAGGAAAATAATCTGGTTGATCCTGAATCAATGAAATATGGTAAACATTTGAGTTTAATCCATGTTGTGGGAACTGTTCTCTCTGAATTAGATAAAATCTTATTATTCCATTATGTTGGAGCAGTTAATCTCGTTGTATATTCTCTAGCATCAGCACCCACAGATCAAATCAAGGGATTGCTCAAAAACATAAATTCTTTAGCAATGCCTCAATTCTCTAAACGAAGTCCTGAAGATATAAAGAAAAAAATTTTTAATAAACTTTTTATACTCGGAATTGTAACGTCTCTTATTGTATTCTGTTATATATTTGTCTCTCCTATTTTTTTCCAAACATTTTTTCCAAAATACACAGAGTCAATACTGTACTCTCAAGTACTCTCATTATCCCTCATTGCAGTTACCTTGTCTGGATTTATGTATACCATTCTCGAATCTCAGAAAGCAAAAAAGGAATTGTATGAATACAATGTATACACAAGCGTATTTAGTATAATCATACTGTTTCCACTTATATATTATTACGGAATATGGGGAGCTATTATAACAAGAGTTATTACTCGAGTATTCTCTCTAGGTCTTATATCAAGACTTATAAAAAACATGTAGCCACCTAGAACTTAAATAGAATCTTTATCTGCTCATGAGCACTTTTTCCATTATTATAAACTGACCTATCTTTTCTTTTTTCTCAAAACCTTTTAGTTTTGAAATATCCCAGTTATTAGACTTTGCATCGACGACAATAATATCGACATTGTACATATTCAAAAATTTCTCTTTATTTTTTATTATATACGAATATCTCTCCATTAAATCATCAAAATATTTTTCTCCACGAAGTGAATATGGCGTTACAGATTCACCACAATCTATATTCGAAACTAGTTTTTTAAAAACACTACATACACTCCTGTTGCGATTATGCACATTTGCTCTGTGAACGGCATTCCCTACTCCTGCATACTTGCGAAAATCAGTTTTGAGTTGCTGTTTATCTATATTTGAAAACATTCTTGATACCAAATATCTTTCTTCAGCTTCGGTATTTCCAATCAAATACAACATTCCATTTGGATGAAATGCAACATAGTGCTCGGTAAGAGGTGGAATATACGAACTCACTGTGTCATCAGCAAAAACAGTAACTTCTTTTAATTGTGACTGTCGTAGAAAAGAAGTAACTAATTCATATTTTTGAGAAGAATCGACAATCTGAAAAGTGTTGTGAATGGCTTGATAATTCCAATGTACAAGATACCCGACATACCCAGTAAGTAGTATGAGAAGTATCAGACTTATTCCACGTATTGTATGACTCAAGTTACTGAGTCGTGACAAAACAAAGACAAAAAATACGACGACAAATAGCTCGGTAAACCGTCCAATATGTACAGCAATCTCCAAATCTTTACCGGTAATCACGTTACTCAAACCTGTAATACACAGACTCAAAAAAACCAACCCAAAAAATTCTGTATGAATTTTTTCAATAACTTTTTGCCTATACAAAAAAAACACAAGCACCAAAGAAATAACAATGATGACTAGATATGCCAAACCCGCACCACCAACAGAGTGAGTTTGCACGAGACCCACCCTCTCTAAGGTTTCAAAATAATATATATTGTGTATTTGTTTCCACGTGTACACGAGCACTGGTACAGACAGAAATACAGTAGAGAGTGCCATACTGACGACTCTTTGTATGTATTTCCTATATACAAGAGCGTGAAGAAATAAAAGACCAAGAGCTACAAACGCCACCTGCCATGCATATGTATAGACATAGAAACAAATAACTATCGACAGTGTGAGAAGTAACGCCTCTTTGTTACCATCTCGATTTTTTAGATATGAATACAACGAGATTAAAAAAAATATAAAACATGGAAAAACCACTGACATGGCGACAGGACGATATACAAACAAAAGTGTTGTCACAAGTGATAGTCCGACTGACAAGGGTATATATTTTTCTTGTACATTAAACTTTTTGTACAAAACATACAACATCAAGGACGTGATGCACGTCCACATAATTTGAGAAAAAATGATGCTCGATGAGAAAGAAAAGCCAAAAAAAGAAAGAATGTAAAACGGGATTGCGTACATCCAATCCGCAACAAAAAATGCTGTTGTCACATCGTATACATGCTCTGCATAATATGAATTTCCTATAAATACATGCCCGCGTAACACCTCACTAACACGAGACAAGTAGTACACAGTATCGTCAGCAATCTCGACAGGAATAGTCGGATAATGACCATATACTACATATATAATAATAGTTGGGAGTATTCCGAGCATAAAACCCATACCGAGGGTGATGTATATATATTTTGACATAAACATAGAGTAAATACTTATTATTTCTTTTTAGCGATCAGAAACAAATTATCATGCATATTGAGAGGAATATACAATTTTGACATAAAACCCTTAGAGAAGAGCTTTGCACAAGTATCCCAAAAAGACAATTTTTGCCATGTATATAGAGTTTTAAATATATATTGCAATGTAAACTTTTTTCCTATTGTTGTGTTAATCATAATTTCAAATCCATTTTTTGAAAGAAAATGTGCTAAGTTTTTCTTGGAAAAATAGTGGAGATGTTCTGGAGGAACAATCAGATGCCACCTCGGACCAAAGAATTTAGCTACGACACTCCCCGCATCTGGTGTATTTATCACAAGCAAACCTCCATGTTTCAAAATTCTTTTAGACTCGAAAAGAAAATTCTTAGGACTACTGACGTGTTCCAACACATCACACATCGTTATAACATCAAATAATCCCGCACTAAAATCCACGTCCATTAAATCCCCTGTCAAAACACTAAGACCTTTATTTCTTCCTTTCTGTGAAGCATACTCTGATATTTCGACACCCGTTGTCTCAAATCCTTTGGTTTGTGCTATTTTCATAAAAAATCCAGTAGCAGCACCTATATCGAGAAGTTTTCCAGATCGAACACCTATCCTGTGTATACATTCTATGTATTTTTCAAATGTAATTCTCATCGGCTCTTTGTCTACATCATAGTCGATATATCCAAATCCATTTTCTGCACCTGAAAAATACGACTTATCATACACTTCAATCTGCGCAGGCAAAGGTGACACAAATAAAAAACCACAGTTACTACATTTATATACTGAGTGTTTATTTTTCCTTGTGAAAAATTTTATATTACTTTTTTCACACAAGTTACAGACCATATATTCTTGTTGAACAAATGTGGTTTTCCTAAAAATCATTCTCCATGGAGCCAGAATACCTTCACTGACAATGTGATTTGAAATTTTTGATTCACCGCCAGTTCTGTTTACAAAAATAATAGGGATTTGAGCAACACATGCTCCCATATTTCGAAGTATATATTTTAATTCAATTTGAAATGCATACCCAGAAGAACCTATTGAATTTAGATCAATAGCACGCAGTAAATCCGCACGTATGCAGTTGAAACCTCCGGTTAGATCATGCACACCAGACCGAGTAATGACTCGGGCATACAAGTTACCATAGTATGAGAGTGCCTTTCTCCAACGTTCCCATCCAACCGTTTGTCCACCAGAAATATACCGAGAACCTACCACCAAGTCATACTCTGAACTTTTCTCCATCATTTCTTTGAGATATCGTGGATCATGGGAGAAATCCGCATCCATCATAATGACATGGGTGACATCTGTATCACGTAAGACCTCTCGAAAGCCGTGTATGTATGCCTTACCGAGACCGGACTTCTCTTTGCGAGACACCAAAGAGAGATTGGGATATTTTTTAAACAATTCTTGAACAATTCTCCCCGTGCCATCCGGCGAATTATCATCAATAACCATGATGCATATGGAAGAATACTGACTAAAAATAGCCACGATGATTTTTTCAATATTTTCTGCTTCGTTGTACGTTGGTAAAAGTATAATATGTTTCATGTTTAAGATCATCTGTTTATTATAAAATTTAATATATTTCCCGCTCTCTTCTCCCACGTATACTTTTCTGTTACCTCTCTATGTGCATTTTCTGAAATCGTACGAGATAACTCAATATCTCCCACTAGTCTCTCCACGGCGCCAGCAAGAGCCATGGGGTTACTTGGTGGTACAAATAAGGCTGTTTTTTCATCTACCAAGACTTCTCGTAACGAAGGTAAATCTGTGACCACCATTGGTCGTTTTGAAGCCATGTACTCAAATATTTTTAATGGCGACATAAAATATGAGTAATGCTCATTTTCAGGAAACGGAGCGATAACTACATTACATGCACTAATATGTTCTGGTATTGTTTTATGCAAGACTTGACCTGTAAAAATTACTCTCCTATCTAAACCTTTTGTTGTTGCATAATTCTTATAAAAAATCACATCTTCAGTGCTACCACCAACAACATACAATTTATAATTTTCAGGTAAAAAATCCAGAGAAGATATGGCTTCACTAACCCCTTTTTCTATACCCATAGTTTTTAATGTTCCTATATAACCAAAAATATTATCGTTGATTGATAGTCCAAGTTTACTCCTCGCATCATTTATAGAAATATTTTCCATAAAATCTTTTAATCTGACTGCATCTGGTGCAACTAAAATTTTATTTTGATTTATACCTAGATTTAATATTTTTTCTTTTATAAATGAAGTTAAAACAATAAGCCCTGCAACTTTTTTGTAAACAAATCTATTAAGAAATGATGATGCTTTTGGAAATGAATGTTGTTCTAGATATATATCTTTGAAAAATATTTTTGAACGATAATCTCTGGTATACAGAACATCATAATCTTTAAATGTGAGGTATATTCTTGCAGATAACAAAAAAGTAAATATGCGTATTAAATAAAGTATTCCACTAGGATTACCGTAAAATAAGTCTATAAATGGCAACTTCGTAATCTTAAAAATTTTTTCAATATGATTATATTCGAATGGATCTGTCTTATCTAAATCCATATTGTGATAAACCTTTCTATTGGGTACAACCAACTCTACTTCAATCCCATTTTTAGAAAAAGCTTCACACATTTTCATTATCTGAACTGTGTGCGCCCAGTCGTTAAGTAAACTTATTGGTGCAATATAGACTAATTTCATTTGTAGTGTTTATTCGAAAAATACCTCACCTGCTCTGCCACGAGGATGGATGACAGGACTGCTTTTATTAAAATCATTTATCACTTTTTTAAACCATTCTATTTTTATTTCTGCAGTAATATTTACATCAGTTTTTTTTGCAACTTCATTACTTTTTTTTCCCATTATTTTTCTCTCATCTATATTTTTTTCGTAAATATCAAGTATTGCCATAGATAAAGCATTTATGTCATCGGTCGGAATAATAATACCATTTTCTCCTTTTGGAACAGAGCTGGGCAATACACCATTATCATAAACGACAATAGGTAAACTGCATGACATCGCCTCAAGCAAAGCGAGGTCTAGTCCACAACTTCTTGCGCTATTTGAAAGATTACAATATCCATCTATTGATTTATATAGGCGCCACTTATTCTCCTCATCAAGATTTTGTAAGAAATAAATATTATTTTCTACCAGTTCTTTTTTAGTCAACTCTACCCACTTTTCTATCCCAATATTACCACCAACTAAAACTGCGCAAATATCCTTATATCCTTTTTTATTTAAAATAGATATAGCTTTAATTAGGTGGTCATGGCCCTTTCGATAATGATAAGCCCCGGTTATTCCCATAATAAATTTGTCCTTTGGCAATCCGTAAGATAGCCTTACATCTTCTTTATTCTCTTTCAACTCTTTTTGATAAAATTGAAAATCGCAAGCATCATAAAAATTTTTTACTTTTTCACTCGGAAGATACATTAGTGGCCCAATAGAGCAATTATCCATACCAATGACCAACTGACTAAGATCAAGTAGATATTTCCAATATTTTTCCCTTCCTTTTTCACCTAAATGTTTATTGACCCCCATATTAAGATCATGGACTTCTGCATAGGTATCATAAACTACTGGAATATTTCTCATTTTAGCTATTTCTCCAACCATAAAAGTCTTAATAAGGGCTGTTTGAGAAGTGATTATGTCCGGCTTG
>Ga0163144_10024268_pt1 | contig 11905 bp, 7 predicted proteins | sample OliLak19BULKMAT1_FD_123175 | JGI IMG/M metagenome (GOLD analysis project Ga0163144, IMG submission 123175) | Freshwater microbial mat bacterial communities from Lake Vanda, McMurdo Dry Valleys, Antarctica - Oligotrophic Lake LV.19.BULKMAT1 | ecosystem: Environmental > Aquatic > Freshwater > Lake...
ATTCAGGAGCGGATCGTTGTCGCCGTAGGCTCGGCCAAGCCGACTGCAGTGGATGTGCGCATCGTCTGTGCGACGCATCGCAATCTCAGTGATATGGTTCGCGACGGCACATTCCGGGAGGATCTGTATTTTCGGCTGAATGTCGTCGTGCTGCAGGTCCCGCCGCTCCGCGAACGTCCTGCGGATGTCTTACCGCTGGCCCGGCATTTCCTCTCAGCACAGGCCGCACTTTATGACGAGCGCCCGCGCGAAATCTCCGATGCCGCCTGTGAGACCCTCTCGAGATATCATTGGCCGGGCAATGTGCGCGAACTGGCGAATGTCATGGAACACGCGCATGTGCTCTCCAACGACCTGATTGACATCGCCAATCTCCCGGAACGGATTCGCAGCGCCTCATCAGGCCCGCAAAGGCAGGGCAGCGATCTCCTGCTGCACGACATAGAGCGCCGCGCGATTTCAGAAGCGCTCAAGCGAACCCGATTCTCCAAGGCTGCAGCGTCACGATTGCTTGGGATCAACATCCAGAAGCTGAATCGCAGGATTCAACGCTTGGGGATTCGGCTGCCGCTCATGTAACGTCAAATCCTCTCGCATCTGTACGCAATTTTGCTAGACTCGGCGCCGTCAAAAGACACTTCTCATCAGGAACGCGGAGGAACGCTCATGTATCGATTACTCGCCTGCGCCGTTGCGCTGTTGGTTTGCACTTCCACATTCGCGCAGTCCAAGAAGTTGGGTTATCCACATGCTCAACTCCTCAAGGATGCGACGTACTATCTCGACAATTCATCCGGTCTGATCGATGCGATGGATGCGGCACTTGCCAAGATGAAGGTCGGTGATGCTTCTGTGCCGATCGAGAAAGTGCAGACGGTCATCAACACGCGCGACAAAGTCGCCCAGTACATGAAGAACGCCGACGACCGCTTCAAGCAGTTGCCGGCGGATCATCCGGATGTGAAGGAACAGTTGGATCGTGTCGCGCCGTTGACCAAACGTCTTGCCGAAGCGGAAGCCAAAGCCAAGGAGATTCACAAAGGTCTCGCGGCGGTTGTGGGTCAAGGCGGCGGACAGGAATATAAGGCGGACTTTGCCCGGCTAAGGGAAATCAGCCAGATGTTCTCCAATCCGCAGATCATCAACACTCAGCCGGACAAGGCGATTGACATCATCAAGCAGATTCCAGCAGTGAAAAAAGAGCGGGCCCGAATCGCCGAAAAGTACGCCGCGCTGATGCAGCAGAACACCACCGAAGCGCGCGACATGAAAGGCACGCTGAGCTATTCGGATGGCAAGATCGGTGAGTTCGATAAATTCTGTCAGCAATTCGCCGCCGATGCGCCAGGCGAGATCCGCGGGAGTATCAAAAAGACGCTGGACATGGGCGCCGGTGCAGTGGCGGAGAAGAAACATGCATTTTTCGGGGAACAAGGCGGTGTCCCGCAACAGTTGAATCGCGTCGCGACGCATCTGGACATCTTCACCGCAATCTCTCCCGATTCGCCCGATGCCGCCGCGTGCAAACAGGAACTCGCCGATGCGCGAACCAAGGTGAAGGAGATGCAGGCAAGTCTCCGCGACAGCATCATCGCGAACAATCCAATGCCCAAAGAGTCCTATCGGGGAGAAGACAGCAAGGCGCTGATCGACACGATCAAAGCCAAATGGACCGAATCCGCAGTGGCTGGCGATGTCCTGAAAATGGGCATCAACTCAAACGAATGGCGGCGCGACACACGCTGGGAATGGGATGCCAACGCATGGCGGAAATACGACAAGAGCAAACTGCAGGGCTTCGTCATCGTCAAGCTCAACGATACCCAGGGGGTCGTTCATTATCTGAACTTCGTGAAGGATCATCTGTCGAACGATGCTGTTGCGGCGTACTGGTTTGATGATCCGAAATCCGATCCTGAAGTCACGCATCTGATGCTGCTGAGCAATGTGAAGTGATACGTTGGCGATCTTCTCGAACGGGAGTCTGCATGAATCATATCATTTTCAATTTGCGAACCTTGGTTTGCGCTTTCACGATAAGCCTGAGTCTGAGCGGTTGTGAGAAACCCGCCGAGACGCCAGTGCCGTCACCGGGCGCACCCGCAGCAGGGACACCGGCGATCGCATCGCCTTCCACTGCGTTGCCGGCGTCTCCGGGAGCATCTCAAGCCGCGCTGGCGACCGCATCATCAGCGGTGTCTGCGCCTCCAGCCTTAGTTGCAGGAACTGCGACGAAGGAAGGCTGGCCCACCGAGGAAGAAGCCAAGGCGGCGATTTTCAAACTTGAACACAGCATCCGGGCGAATGACACCAAGAAAGCAATCTGGCATGTAAAGGACATGCACCACGAGGTGAAATCCGTCAAGTTCGCCGAAAGAACCACACAGAAGCAGATGAATTACGGCGCCAGCGCGGTCACGGTGTATCCGGCGAAGATTCTGTACACCCGCATCACCGAATACACCGACAAACCCGCAACCCGTGAAGAAGAAGGCGACGACGGCGTTTGGTTCTTCTACAAGGACAGTTTCGGCGAATGGAAATGCAAATACGGCAACGAGTGAGGATTCCCGTTAAACCTGGTTCGTCAATCCCGCGGACCAACGCCTGCCAAGCCCCGCCAAGTCCGGCGGTTTACTGATCATGTGATCGCAGCGCAGAAAGACGCCGGGTTTCGACAATGATGAGATCGTCGCAGCCCGGCGGATACTCGCGTCAATTAAGAATCTTCAGATTCGCCGGCGGCGCAATGCCGCGACGGCGACCGCTCCAACGACCGCAACCGAAGCCGGCTCTGGCACGGAGGCAACAGCCCGGGCACCGAAGTCGGGCTGATCGGTGAAAAAACCATCAATGCCAAGCTGCAGATAAAGCAACGTTTCATCCTGATAGTTCCCATACGCGGTGAGGTCAGCACCGATCCGGTAAGCGCTGGAGAGAAAATTGTTCTCAGCGCGGAAGGTATACGGATGCACCAGCAGTCCCGCCGTGTGTGCATCGGCAACTGCGGTGGTGGGCGAACCGAGCACGTTTCCGGGGCGGGGAATCAGCAGGTCACGTGTCGGACCAATACCCTTTGCATAATCGTTAACGATATCCAGTCCTGCCGGCGTGATGAGCTGACCATAAGTGCGGGTGTCACCGGCGACGATAAAGTCATAAGGCCGCGCCGTCGCGCCGCCGTATAGCTGGACCAGCGGGATGTCGGTCTGAGTTTTGAGGTACTGAAGGTTCGAGACTTCAAACGACTGAATGAACACCGGGGCGCCGGCGTTGTTGCCATATTCGGCGTGAAGAACGCTGACCAGCGTGTCTTCAAACCGCGCCGGGTTGGTGCGGTTGGCGGCGTTGTCCCTGAAGAATGTCGGGTGTTTGGTTTCAGGGTAGATGCCGATGGTCTTTTGAGGCGTCGAGTTCGCCTTGGCGAGATTGATGACCTCCTGCAGCGTGGGGATCTCATGCAGGTCATTGAATGCCACATTGTTCGGGCGGATGTTCGGGATGCGCTCGCGGGCGCGAAGGGTCTTGACCTCGGCGAGGGTGAAATCGTCCGCCCAGAAACCGGTGATGCTGGTGCCGTCGAGAATGCGGGTGCGTTGCCGACCGGCGAATTCCGGATGATCGAAGATGTTGGTGGTGGTGAACTCATTTGGAACCGCGACCGGGTTCCCGTTGACCGCCGTCGCGCCGAAGAGCGGCTCGTGCCGGGCGATGGGCACACCGTCCTTGGTCAGCACCAGATCGGGCTCGATGAAGTCGGCTCCGAGTTCGATCGCTTTCTGATAAGCCTCAAGCGTATGCTCGGGACGATAACCCGAAGCACCGCGATGACCGATGACCAGCGGCCTGGCACCGGTCAGTGTGTTGTATCCGGCCATGGCGTCGGTGGTGAAAGACATCATCGCGGCGGCGATGATAACGGCGAGTGCGCGAATCCGTGACATGAGTTCTCCTTCAAAAACGGAAGTGACGAATCTTCCCGCCCGCGTCGGACGGCGATGAGCGCATCAATTAGCCGCGCAATGGATGGATGGCGTGAAGCAGGCGTGAAGAAACCTTAATTCACATGAAGTCAACGCGACGTGAGTGAAGTGATGACGCTTTCTTAATCAGCGTGGTGGAAATGAAAATTCTTATGAGGCCGTGCCAATCCGCATCTCTGATTGTCCGGAATTTTCATTTCGTGATGAAAGCCCGAGCCACGGTCTCGGGCGCTTCGCGATGCAGGAAATGGCCTGCGTCCCCAAGGGTCGGCGCGGCGTGGGATCGCTGAATCGTTCCCGCGATGGATGGTGCGCCCGATTGGTTTGAAGTCGGTTTTGCTTCCACGCTATATTGTCGCTGGCTCCGCGCCGGTTTGGGACCCTCTCCGCACTGTTCCACCGACTACGATCGCCGCGCTGATCAAAACCAGATTTTTGATGATGTACTGACCCTCAAGAGTCGGCGCGAAAGGCACCTGAACAAAACAGATCTGCGGCAGCAGCACGAGCGGGAGAAACGTGCCAGGCATCTGCAGAAACAGCAGAAGCAGCGCCAGCCGGATCAGCGGACGGATCAGCAGGCACACGCCGATCGCCACCTCCCACGCACCCAGAATCGGGATGAAAATATCCGGATCAAACCAATACACCGTCCGCTCGATCAACTGATCCGCCGGGCTGATGCGGAAAGGCTTTAGCGCGCCAAACCAGATGAAGACGACGCTCATGGACATCCGCAGCAAAAGGAAGCCGTGCCGGTGCATCCAGCCGGAGATGGCACAATCCCATTGATTGAGCAAATGATTCATTGCATCTATTCCTTTAGTGAGCCATCCGTGTCGCACCCTATGTATAACAGGGAAACATATTCGCATTTTCTTGATCGGGTAAACCACGGGTTCTGGACAAATTGCATGGAATTACCGTTTTGAAAAGCGAAGTTCGGGTCATGGCATGTGATACCCAGTCAATCCAAATAAGACAGGTCTTGCAAAATAGCTGGCAGGAAATAGAGTTATCGCATGTTACAGCGGGCAGAAATCCGTTGAAATGTAAGAAAGAGGCAGGTGAGGCGTGACGACACCTTTCTCAGGCAAGCCCCGTATGTGAAAATCCGGGCTTTGCCGATTGCGAAGCACTATTGGAAAGGAGCGCATCTTGCGTTTTCCCCGAATCTCTCGGCTCTTGGGTGGCGTGGCATTTCGAGGCGTGGCAATTCATTACACCGGCGCGATCCTAGCGGCCACGGTTCTGGTGGGTTGCGATGGACTAACCCCCAAAAGTTTTGATCCGAACAAAGGTTTCCTCGATCCGTCCGAAGTATCGGTCATCCGCAGCGGCAAGCAGCCGCTCACGGTGCCGATCCTCGACAAGCTCGATCCGAGCATCGAGGAGGACGATGCCATCTATGGCAACTCCACGGAGGTCCGCGAGCAGGATCTGATTCCAACCACCGGAGACTATCGCATCAGCAAGAGCGATCTGCTGCAGATCTCAATTACCGATCTGCAGGGTCCGGGACTTGAGACCATCAAGCAGACTCGCGTGAGTGAGTCCGGGAAAATCAGCCTTCCCTTGATCGGACAGATCGAAGTTGACGGCCAGACCGAAGCCCAGATTGAAACCCTTGTCGCAAGCGCCTATCGGGATAAGAACATCATTCAAAATGCCCAGGTGTCCGTGGTGGTTGCCGAGCAGCGCGGTCGCACGTTCAGCATCATCGGCTCGGTCGCGCAGGCGGGGCAGTATGCGATTCTGAAGAATGATTTCCGTCTGATCGACGCGCTGGTTCTGGCGCGCGATCTCACAGTTGACACGGATATCAAAGGCAACCGCGGGATAGAGTTTGCGTATATTCTCCGCAAGGTGAAGCAGGATGATGAAGTGGTCATGCCCGGGAATGAAGCGGTGACACCCACCACAGGCCCGCAGGGGAATCCTGATGTGCTGGCACCGCGCAGCGATGCGGGAAAGACAAACTGGTCGGGCGGTCAGGTCTTCCTGATGCAGGATGCAACCACTACGCCGGCCCCGGGCGCCGCGCCCGCAGAGACACCCGCACTTGAGATTGTTCCCGCCCCCGCACCGGATGCTCCCGCACCGGATGCCCCCGCACCGGATGCCCCCGCTACAGCCCCTGATGCGCTGACTCCCGCAACCGGCGCTCAGCCCGAAGGGCGTTATGTGATCATCGACGGCAAGCCGGTGCTGGTGGGTGCGGATGGTCAGCCGACCACTGCACCTTCGGACACCGATGCAATGGCTCCGATGTCGCCGTTGATTCCGATGGATGGATCGCCCACCACATCCGAATCACCATCCACCCAGGGTTTTGCGTTTAATGAGATCAAGCCTGTGACTGACACCCGCGTCATCCGGGTGCCGCTGGCGAGACTCAAGGACGGCGATCTTCGTTACAACATTGTGATCCGGCCTGATGACGTGATTGTCATCCGTCCGCCCGTTCAAGGCGAATATTACATGGGCGGTCATGTCAACCGCGTGGGCGTTTACAGCCTGACTGCAAGAAAGATCACTCTCACCCAAGCCGTTATCTCCGCCGGGATGCTGGATGCGGTTGCGGTTCCCGGACGCACTGAGATTCGTCGGCGCATTGGTGCTGATCAGATCATGATCTGCCGGGTAGATCTGGAGAAAATTTTCGCCGGTCAGCAGGCGGATATTTTCCTCAAACCCGAGGATGAAGTGATTGTCGGAACCAACGCCGTGATGCCGTTTATCGCGGCGATCCGTGGCGGATTCCGTGTGACCTACGGCTTTGGCTGGCTGTATGACCGGAATTACGCACAGGACAATCAGAACAACAACAACTAACAGTTTCAGTTAGTGAAACTTATTGGTCTTGGCGGCGTACTAAGCTGAGACTGAGGATCGCGGAAGCGGCTTGGAGGGCTTGATAGCCTCCCCGCTTCCGCGATACTTTCTTAATGGCGTAGTTGGCATTTCTAGGCTTGCGTCTGTTGAACCGGTGTTCGTTTCTGACGATATGTCGAATGCCGCCCGACGTCTGCAAACAAACTCTGAATGTCTCGGCATTAAGTTAATCGGCGGCACCCGGAGATTCGTCTGAACATTGATCACTCAACATCCTCTCTGCAACCCGCGCCCACGTTGTCGGCATCGGACCACACTGATCGTGACGGACGGGGCAACCCCCCGCCGGCCTCGCCGATTCTGTCGGCGTTGGACGACAGCGGGTGGATGGGCTTGCGCAACAGCACCTGGCTGATGATTGGCACACTTAGCGTGCTGGCGATCGCCATCTTCCGTTTCAACCTTGTCCGTCTGTATCAGAAGACAGCGCCTTGGAGTGAGGATCCCAACGCCGCAAACTGGGGACACTCGTTCTTCGTTCCCGTCATCGGTTTGTATTATCTCTACCTCAATCGCGAAGAGCTGATCCGCATTCCCAAGCAGCCGCTGCTCGGATTGAACTTCAGCCGGTTCCGATGGATCAGCGGCGCGCTGCTTTTGGTCGCGGGCGTGGCGCTGGCGGGGGCGGGATATTTCGGGTGGCTGCAGGGCACGCCGTTGTTCCGGTTCACGCCCTATGCAATCGTCGCCGGTTCGGCGATGGGCATCTTCGGCGCGCTGATTTTGCTTCTGGACTGGGGATTGGCGACGCTCCTTACAGGTCTGCTGGTGTTTATCTACGGCATTCACCCCGGCAAAAACGACTGGACCAGCGACATGGGCATCCCCATGACGATCTTTGGTGTTGTACTGACGCTCTGCGGCTGGCGGACAATGCGGCTGGCGTGGTTCCCGATCATCTTCCTGATCATCGCAATCCCGCTGCCACCGCTTAAATACAGCGAGATTGCAAGTCCGCTGCAGGGCCTCGCCGCGACAATCGCGGTCAACGTCCTGAACATCTGCGGCATCGAATCCATCCAGGCGGGCACCAAGATCATCATCTCCCGAGGAATCAATCTTCCGGCACGCGTGCTGAACGTGGCCGAGGCGTGCGCGGGCATGAGATCTTTGATGACCTTCATCTCGGTCGGCGCGGCGATGGCATTTCTGTCATCGCGGCCGATGTGGCAGAAGCTGATCATCAGCATCTCCGCCATTCCAATCGCGATCTTCTGCAATGTCATGCGTGTCAGCGGGCAGGGTTTGCTGGATCGGCTGTGGAGTGAGGAAGTCTCCGAAGGATTCGCCCACGCGTTCGTCGGGCTGGTCATGCTGATTCCGGCATTCTTCCTGCTGCTGGGCGTGCAGTGGATGCTTGACAAGCTGTTTGTTGAAGAGGCGGATGAGAAGACGACGCAGACGCCCGGCGTGATCCGGGTGAATCAGAATTCCATCGCGCCAAAAGCGTCAGCGGGCACGGTGATCAACGCGCGACATGACATGCCGCGGCGGTCAGGTCCGAACCTGCCCGGCGCAACGCCCGGCGGCGCAACGCCCGGCGGGGCAACACCCAGCGGCGCAACACCCAGCGGCGCAACACCCACCAGTGCAGGAGAAAGCGCATGAACAGTGGAAATTCACTCGCCGGTGCGATCCGTCGCGCATTCAACAACTCGGCATTCATCGTCGTCGCAAGCATTCTCCTGGTGTCGGCGGTGTCGCTCAATGCGGCGACGCGGTATCTCAAGCTGTATTTTCAGAAGCTCCCCGTCGAGATGCGTCAGCCGATCAGCGCGATTCCCGAGCGCCTCGGGCCGTGGGTGCAGATCTCCAAGGATAAGCCCCTGCCTGCCGACATCGAACACGAACTGGGCACCAAGATCTACGTCAAGCGAACCTACGTTGATACCCGCATAGTGGGCGACGACGCACTGAAGGCGGTTCAGAACAAGAGTTTCGAAGAGCGCGAAGGCATCGCCGAGGGGATTCGCCGGCAGAATCCAAGCGCGGTTCTTTTTCTTCATACAGCGTACTACACCGGACTGGTCGATACCGTCGCCCACGTCCCGGAACGCTGCTATGTCGCAGGCGGGTTTCAACCGAACAACAAGACCCCGCGCGAGTGGGCATCGGTATCCAGGCACATCGATCAAACCGGCACGTCAAAGTTCGCGTCCCCGTTCATCACCTTTGAAGATCAAAAGGGAATGAGCGAAACCCAGCGCTTGAATGTGGCGTACATGTTTCATGCCAACGGCGATTTTCTGCCCGATGCCGACAACGTCCGTTTCGCGCTGCAGAATCTCCGCAACCGCTACGCCTACTACGCGAAGATCGAAATGATGACCATCGGGGATGAGCGAGCCTCATCGGGCAAGGCGATGGATGAGTTCCTGGGTTATCTGCTTCCTGAATTTGAAAAGCTCCTTCCCGATTGGAACGAAGTGATGAGCCGTCCCGCGAAGTGATCGCAGGATGCCTGAGCGGATGGACCGGATGGATGAATCGATCGGGGTTGTTTGTTTGAAGATTTGAATTCTTAGAGATTGGAACGATGGCAAAGAAGCGCATCAACATGCCGTTTATCGTGATTTCACTGCTGGTCATGGCGTTGCTCGCCGGCGGTGGATACACGCTGTACAAGCTCCGCAAGAGTGATCCCAACCGCGTACTGAAAATCGCCGAAGAGCTGAGGGAAAAGGGCCGCATGACCGAAGCCGCCGACCATATCGCGGGCGCGGCGAATCTCAAGAAGGATGCATCACTCTTCGTGCAGTCGGGCGATCTGCACTACACCCAGACTTACCAGGAAGGTCAGGATGCGCTGGGCAGAGCCATCGGCATGTACAAAGCCGCGACGCAGACCGATCCAAGTTATGTGCCCGCGTATGAAAAACTGATCAAGACGTATCAGGAACAGCTTGACGTGATGCTGAGCAGCGGGCGTTCGGGCGGGCAGAGCGGCGTTCAGAATGTGCTCAAGGAAATCGACGATTACGCCAAGGCGATTCTCCGCGTCGAGCCTGAGAACGCACTGGCAAAACGCACCGTTCCGTTGAATGTCATCACTCGATCGCTGTCGGGCGTTGAGATTCCGTCGGAAACAATCGATCAGGCGGTTGCGACGCTTGAAGCGCTTCAGGTCAAAGATCCCAAGAACACGGACATTCCGTTTTCACTGGCGCGCGTGAAACTCAGCAACACCGCCAAAGCCGTCGCACGACTTGACGCGGCACAGCTGAAGCAGGCGATTGACGAGGCGCTTAAACCGATCACCGAACTCGCCGATGCGGATGCGGCCAATCCGGAACCACGCGCAAAACTCGGACAGCTGTGCATGGTAGCCGCGTACGTGGCGGCCGAGCAGAAGCCGCTGTCCAAGGAATACATTCAGCGTTCCACAAGGGAATTCGATACCGCTCTGAAACTGTTGAAAACCACGGATGAAAAGTATGTCGATATCCACTTCGCCGCCGTTCGGGCGATGGAACTGAGTCGCAGCACCGAGGCGGAGAATCCCGACGCCCTCAAGGCGATCAACGCCACGATTGAAGCGACGTATCGGGAGATTCTCAAAAACCGTCCGTCAGAACTGTCGGCCCGTCTCACACTCGCCCGCCGACTGGGCAGTGTTCCGGCGACACGGGATGAGGCGATCGAGCTTCTCAAAACCTCTCCCGCTCCAGACACGACGCAGCTCATCGGACAGCGCGGCATCGCCTACAAGATGAACGAAACCGAGCTTCAGCTTGTGCTGGTGAATCTGCTGATCGATCGCGCTTCGCAGACCACCGATCTTGATCAGCGCGAAGCATCCCTCAAGGAAGCCACCGCCAAGCTCGATCCTTTGATTGTCAAATACGGCGAAGGCTCTGCGCTGCTGACCTCGCGCGGAAAGATCGAACTGGTCCGCGGCGATTTCTCCGCCGCTTATTCAACCATCAGCAAGGCTTTTGACAAGCTTCCCGAAGGTGAGAAGAATCCCTCGAAGTCTCAGTTCGTCGATCTCTCCATGCTCCTCGCCCGCGTCGCCATCCAGAACAATCAGACCAGCACCGCCAAGAAGCTGATCGAGAATCTGATTAACCGGAATGATGCGCCGCATCTGCGGGACAGTCCGGATCTTCGCCTGCTGCTGGTGACGGCGTATCTCAAGGAGAACGACCAGAAGGGCGCCAAGCAGCACATTGACTTTCTGAGAAAGATGATCCCCGACCGTCCCGATGTCGCCGAGCTTTATCTCAGCACGCTCGACAAAGTGAAGGATGCCGCCGAGATCAAATCGACCTTTGACTCACTGCCCGAAACCAACAGTCAGTTTGCGCTGGCGAAGATGGGCATCGCGAAAAAGTTTGAGTTGAATGATGAAGTGAAACGTCTGCTTGAGATGATCGTGCAGAAGACGCCCAACGATGTGCAGGCGTGGATTTTCCTGTCGCAATACTGGGATGGCATCGTCAAGAACACCGACAAAGCCAAGGAAGTCATCGCCGCCGCGCTCAAGGCGAATCCGGAGGATGTGAATCTGATCTTCCGGCAGAAGCAGTTGAACAAGGAAGACACCCACGCGATGGTGCTGAGCGAGATTGAGAAACTCCCCGAGGGTGCGCAGCGCCAGCGCACGCTGTACGTCCATTACACCCAGCGGAATGATGAAGCCAAGGCGCTGGAAGCCGCGCTGGCGTGGGAGCAGGCCGCGCCGACGGATCTGGATGCCAAGGAAGTGCTTTACCAGCATCACCTTCGCAAGGGCAAGTATGATGAGGCGCAGAAGTACGCGTCAGCACTCGCCGCCGCCAACAGGGATAAGTCGGGCGGCAAGCTTTATGAGTGGACGATGCAGATGTCCCGGCAGAAGTATGATGAAGCGCACAAGCTCGCCACCGATCTGACGCGCGAGCATCCGGAGTTTGCGCAGAACTGGGTGTGTCTGGGTCAGACCATCATGGCGCAGGCGAAGATGCAGAGCGATCCACAGGCCGCCAAGTCAAAGTTCGAGGAGGCGATTCCCAAGTTCGGCGAGGCGCTGAATCGTCAGGCGACCA
>Ga0163144_10024270_pt1 | contig 11904 bp, 9 predicted proteins | sample OliLak19BULKMAT1_FD_123175 | JGI IMG/M metagenome (GOLD analysis project Ga0163144, IMG submission 123175) | Freshwater microbial mat bacterial communities from Lake Vanda, McMurdo Dry Valleys, Antarctica - Oligotrophic Lake LV.19.BULKMAT1 | ecosystem: Environmental > Aquatic > Freshwater > Lake...
GAGGTCGGCGGTGTCGAACTGCATCGTACCGGTGATCGGCAGGCCGCTGCCGCTGCGAAGCCGGGTCGGGCCTGCTTGGCCGAGGACGTTGCCGACGCCGTCGATGGCACGGCCGACCGCGTCGATCAACACGTCGTCCACCGTCACGCCGTTGACGACGGCGTTCGGCAAGTCGCCGCGGATCACCCGTTCCCATCGTTGAGCGGCCTGCTCGAAGATCGCCGTTTGGCTTGCGGACAACCCACTGACGCGAACGGCGATGTCGAATCCGCCCACAGTCGCCGGCACGACGGCGACATCGTCGTTGCGGATCGTGCCACCGGCAGTCGCAGTCCCGATCGTGCCGTTGACGGGGTTGCGGAGATTCAACGTGAAGGATTCATCCGCTTCGACAGTCGTGTCCCCGACGACATTGACGCCGATCGTCGCCGAGGTTTGCCCGGCGGCGAAGTTGACGGTGCCCGAAGGAAACGCGCCGCCGAAGTCGGCCGCGGTCGCGGATCCGCCGCTCACCAGATAGCTGACGCTGCCGGCGATCGCCGTGTTGCCCGTGCGGTTCACGCGGAAGGTGAATGCCGTGGAACCGCTGTTCCCTTCGAGCAGATTCGCATTGACGGCCGAGGCCGCAAAGCTCGGCAGCGAGGTGCCAGGCTGGGCGGGCGCATCGATGGACAGCGTGTAACCGCCGCCTCCGGTTCCGTTGAAGTTCGTCACTCCCAGGAAGTACCAGCCCGCGGCAAGTTCGACGCGGAAGGAACTGTCGGTGTTCGTCGGATAGGTAATGTCGTCGTTAAAAGTCAGCCGCTGTCCGGACGTGTTGTACCAACCGATGACGGTGTCGAGTGTACTCGTCGGCGTCGTCGCGGAAACGGTCGTGAAGCCGGTGGACACCGGCACCAGGTACCAGTCGATTTCGTTCGCGGTGATCGACGCCGTGCTGGTCAGGTCGCCGGCGGCATTGAGCGTGAGATTCGCAAACGAACTCGGCGGGGTCAGGAACGCGGGCGGCACAGTGCCCCACGACGGCGTAAGCCGATCTTCGAGTTGTTCGACCGACCAGTGACGACGGGAAGCAGGGGGTTTCGCAACGATCATGACGACTCCGGGCATGGTCAAAGGCGACGATTCCTAATTAAGACGATGTGATCCGGAAAACATGTCACTTCCAAGAAAAAAATCTTCAAGAAGTGGATATAACTCGCCAAGATCTCGACGATTTCCAACGATGCCCTGAAAATTCGCGTGGGACGTGGGACGACGGACATGTTCGAGAAACGAAAACGCCGCGTGTGAGACAGGCTCACACGCGGCATTTCGTTTTTTCACTGGAGGCGCCGGGAATCGAACCCGGGTTCCACGGCCCAGACAAGTCGGCTTCTACGTGCGTAGCTTGTGCATTCCTGCGGCCCATCTTCGGTTGCCCGAGGATCGCCGCCTGTTCGCCACCCTCAGGACTCCCACAAGCAGGATTCCCCGGAAGCTATCGATCAGAGTTTTTAGCGTAGGCAGCCATCGAGGCGGATACGGTTGCCCGCACCCTCAGTCCCACACGATCCGGAATTGGCAGCCGAACGTGGTCGCTCTCCGGCGAAGAAACCACGAACGGGGCTAGTAGTTAGTTAAACTACGCAGCCAAGGCAACTTGCGTTTCAGCAGTTGTTGTTGTGATCGACTTTTTACGAGGCCCATCGATCAACCTCGGCACGCCGCACGGCTTCCCACACTGGCCGGGTCGAAACCAATTCGCCCCCGTGGTGCCCTTCGGCAAAGATATTGTACGCGGAAGTGATCGGGGCGATAGGGGATTACTCCAGACTCACGACCTCGCCGCCGGCGCCGGTGGCGAGTGCGGGCACGCAGCCAAAGGAAGCTGAAGTTGCGTCGGCGACGTGGGCGGAACGCGATTGAATACGGCCAAGGGGGCCGAGCCATGATTCAGTAGGTCACGATCAAGAACTTCAAAATGCCTGCGCGACGTCACGTTAAAGCTGGAACCCTTCACGATCTTCGTCAGCGCCAACGGCAGCGGCAAGACAAGCATCCTGCAGGCGATCGACTTGCTGTGCCGGACGTTTCGAGGACATGTAGGGCAGAATGAAGCTGGTATTGAATCAAACCGGTCGTTCGGTTCGCACGAAATCGTGGAGCGATCGTGCGAATCGGAAAAGTCTCAGTTTCTCTGTCGTGTCATTTCCACAACTGAAAAAACCAGGCGACTTGAAGCCCAACTACCGGTACTGAGCGGTGGTGCCTTCACGAGCGTTGGAAGCCAGACGGATTGGAAGCCGTGGAGATCACAACTCGGGATGTTGCCCAACCCGATGTGGCTCCGCCTGGATCCGAATGTTTTACGGTCCGCACAACCGGGGGCGGATATTCGGACGATGGGTTTCAACGGTCAAGGCATGCACCGGGCCTTGGCCGGCATGACGCTGGAGCGTCGCGATGACTTCTCAAAATTGGAAGTGGACCTGACGCGGATCGTCCCTTCGGTTCGCCAACTGCAACCGACTGCCGAGCATGAAATCCGCTTCAACATGATCAACGGCAAGGGGCTGAAGGCACGGCAAGTCAGCGAGGGCACACTATTGACGCTCGGCCTGTTGCCGGCAATCCACGCCGAAAACAAGCCTGGCGTGCTGCTGTTGGATGATCCGGATCGGGGCTTGCACCCGAAAGCCCCATCGGGAGTTGATCGATTTGTTGCGAGGCGTGCAGGCGACGAATTCGGAGATTCAGATCGTTGGTTCGACTCATTCGCCGTATCTGCGCGGTAGGATGCAGCCGAACGAAGTCCAAGTCACATATCTTCGCGAAGACGGCTCGACGGCTTACGAGCCGTTGACGCATCACCCGAAGTTTTCCAAGTGGAAGGATGAACTTCATCCTGGCGAGATGCGGAGCATTTTCGGCGAGAAGTGGGTGTCGGAACAAGAGGTGGCCGCGATATGAGCCATCGCTTTGCCGCTATTGGATTTCGTCTGCTCGCAAGAAACCGCCCGCCGCAAGGTCATCCTCGCGGCGGGCGTCGTTGGCTTCAACTGTTCCCAGTCACTACGGCAGCTCGACGTGTTCTTCGGCGGCTTTCTCGCGGAGTTGCTTCATGCCGCGGACGTTGATCTGGCGGACGCGTTCCTTCGTGATGCCGAAGTGCTTGCCGATCTGTTCCAGCGTCATTTCCTCGGAGCCGTCGATGCCGGTCCGCATCTTGATGACTTCGCGGGTACGGGGGTCAAGATAGTCGAGCAGGCGATTGACCTTGGCGCGGGCTTGATCGGCCTGGGCGAGGACTTCCTGTTCGTCGGTGCGGATGTCGGCGCGGCTGTCGAAGAGTTCGTCCGTGCCGGTCATATAGCGCTGTTTGCGGGTGTTCTCGTCCGGGATCGACCGGGCGAAGTTCTTCATCACGGCCCATGTGGCGTAGGTGCTGAACTTGTTGCCGCGACTGTAGTCGAACTTCTCCACCGCCCGCATGATGCTGACGTTGGCATCCGACTTCAGTTCGTCCAGGTTTTGCCCCGGCTGCAGGTGCTTGGTCGCCAGGTTGTGGACCAGGCGCTGATTGCACTCGATGAGCAAATCGCGGACCTGCTTGATGCTGTCGTGGTGGGCCTCGATCTTGCGGATGTCCGCAGCGCGGGCCTTGGCGGGGTCGAGCGTCTGCTGGAACTGGGCCAACTTGTGCTTGAGGAAATTCATCTTGCGGAACAGATGGGCTTCCTGTTCGCGGTTCAACAGCGGCCGCTCGTAGAGGTAGGCCATGTGGGCGTCGACGTCCTTAGGTGGCCGCATGGTGGCGACTTTTTCGAAGAAGGCGTTCTGATCGGGCATCGGCCCGAGGATGGTCTTCTCCAAGGCCGGATCGTCGAACTCCAGGCTGTTCATATAGTCGACGGTCGCCCCGAGGTACTGCTCGGCCTTGACCGTGTGAATGACGCGGTAGAGGTCGGCGGCGGGGCGCTTGTAGGTTTGCGAAATCAGTTTCATGGGACGGCCCTCCTGGAAGGCATGGAAAATCTGCATCTTGGAAGCCGCATCCAGCGGCCCGGTCCGTTCGGGAAACACCGCGGCATCCGGGTGGTACCGATCGAAGTTTTTGATGGTGTACCGGATCGCCTCCATGCTGCGGCCGAGGCGGTCGGCGATCGTTCGAATCGTCTCGGTGAGGTTGGTCCCGTTCGCGGCCAGGCGGCGGGCACTCAGTACGATGTCGTCCTTGTCCGCATCGCTCATGCGATGGAACTTCGCTCCGCGATCGATTTGATTTCGATGCGACGCGGAAAAGGTTTCGACGGCCGACTTCGGAAAGCCGAGTTCGCGGCGGCCGTTGCGGATCACCCGCCGCGCCGGCAGCCCCTGCAGGCGCCAACGGCTGATGGTCTTGGTCGAGACGTTGAACTGCTTGCCGACTTCCTCAAGTGAGAGCATCGGTTCCGCAGCCAACTCGATCGGCAGCGGCGGCAGGGACGACTCAACCTTGTGGATGAACAATCCGAGGTCGTGCCGCAGTTCCGAGCCTGAGATCATAGGGTCGTCGACGTCCGTCGGGCGGAAGTCGGTAAGTCGCCAGCAGACGTAGGAGTATGGGTAGGTCCGTTGAAGTTCGGTTTCGGCGAGCAGAGTTTCAGCCTTCGCAACCTGCTCGATGCGGCGCGACGGGAGCGCAAAGCGGACCTGCTGTTGCGTCAGTTCCCGAAGGCTCGGATGTTTGAAGTTCGACATGGTCCGTCCCTCCCGTCGTTGGTCGCGTTTTGGTTCCGCGAGATTCTGGGATATAGTACATATCAAACCACAACATCTTTCGGCTTTAATCTCTCGTCGCAACGGTCTGATTCTGTCGCCTGAGCACTCGGCTTACGCCAAGTACGGTGGCTCGGTTTACCTCAGTCATCTCAGCACGCTTCATGCCAATCCTGAATCGGTACGATTTCTCTTTGCACCAGTTCAATTTTCAACGTCGGGAGCCAACGAGGCAACCTGTACCGGATGTCACAGCCGATTCTGCAGTTTCCGACGGTCAGATTTGCAGGGCAACCGAACAAGGCCGGTCGTTTTTACCCCGCCGACGTTCAATTTTGCAAACCGTCGCCCTGACACCGACCGATCTCTGCTCGAGTCTTGTGAAGTCGAGACGGACGCACCGCAATCCTTGGGCCGACTCTTCCTTCGTTTGTGGTGAAGACGTCCCGACTCGACAAACCGATTCGAAGCTGGTGTCGACAACTTTCTCTACTCGGCAAACGTTACTTTGCCTCAAGTTTGCGCAATTCCGGACCGACATCGTGGAATATCATGGCGTCGACGGACCGAATCTTCGGCACCGTGGTCGTTGTCAGGAGCCGGTCTCATGCGATGTTCTCCCCCGTCTGTTGACATGTTGACGGTGTTGACAGTCCTGACGCTTTTGACGGCATCGTCGAACGCCGCCGCTCAAACCAAACCCGCGGACAAGCACGAACTCCGCGAACTCTTCGATGCCGAATCGATGATCCGCAACGATCTGCAGACCTCGCTCACCGGCCGCATTGCCGTGCCGGAAGCGATCGAGCCGGGAGCCAAGCCGAAACCGCCCAAGGTCGTGGCCATGGTCGGCCGCAGCCGCCTCGTGTACGACGAAGTTCATCGCGGTTCGGACGGGGATAAAAACCTGATCTCGACCCGGCTCTATCGCGAACTCAGCATTCAACGCAAACTTGGGGACACCGATCAGGGCGCCGAGGTTCGCCCCGCCGTGCGCCGGGTGGTGGTGCTGCGATCCTCGAGCGGCAAGAAGAATCCGTTCAGCCCCGATGGCGCACTCACACTCAATGAAATCGAAGTGCTGCGGCGCGACCTCGTCGGCCCGGCGCTGGTCACGGGTCTGTTGCCGAGCACCCCGGCCAAGCCGGGGCAAAGCTGGCTGGTGGGCGAACAGACCGTCCGCGAGTTGACGGATTACGAAACCATCAGCGAAAACAAGCTCGTGGTCACCTTCGACGGCGTGCTCACACTCGCCGGTCGCAATCAGGCCCGGCTCAGCCTTAAAGGCACCGTCCGCGGCGTCGGCGAGGATGGGCCAAGCGCCCAGACGATGGACGGCACGCTTTATTTCGATCTGGAAAGCAAACACCTGGCGTCGCTGAGTTTCAGCGCGGTCAGCCGCATTCCTGCCCCGGACGGCAAGACGACCGCCGGCGAAATCAAGGGAACATTCCTGCTGAACCGCACGCGAGTGCCGATGGAGCCGCTACTGAGCCTCGACAAAATGGCGACGGACAGCCTGAAACTCACGGACACCAACAGTGCCGTGCTGGCGGACGAGCCGGAACTCGGGCTGAGCTTCGAGCACTCGCGGCGCTGGCGAACGACTCGGACCACCGAGCGCGGCCTGACGCTGGAGGAGCGAAGCGGTGCCGGCGTCGTCACCTTCACACGCACAGCCGTGCTGCCGACGGCGACCCGCCAAATCGAGGACGCCAAAGCCTTCGCAGCCAAGCAGAACTGGAAGATCGTGACCCAAAGTGAAGCGAAGAAAGCGGGTGAACTGGAACGCTTTCACCAAATCGTGGACGACGGCAAACAACGCCTTCGGCTCGACTACCTGAGTCTGCCGGCCAAGACCGGCGGCTGGATCATCACCGCCCGCATCCCGGAAGCCAAGTCGGCGGAGCTTGCACCGCAGTTCGAAGCGCTGATAAAGACTCTGAAGGTTCAATAACCGTCAATCGCACTTTAATTCTTCGCCTCTTCTTCGATTCCTCATGGAGGTCTCATAGTGTTTCCGTGTGCTGCACACTCAAACAGTAAGAGACGCTCATGCAACGGAATCGAGCTGCCTTCACGCTTATTGAACTTCTCGTCGTCATTGCGATCATCGCCATCCTCATCGGTCTGCTGTTGCCTGCCGTGCAAAAGGTGCGCGAGGCGGCGGCACGGGCGCAATGTCAAAACAACATGAAGCAGTTCGGCCTTGCCCTCCACAACTTCGCCGGTGCCAACAACGACAAGTTCCCGGCCAGCCGCATCACCGTGGCCGGAGACTCGAAGTTCCGCTCATGGACGCCGGTCGTCTTGGCCTACGTCGAGCAGGACAATGTTGGTCGACTTTGGAACAACACCAGCAAGTGGAACACGGGCACCAACATCGTCACCGCCAAGAACACCTTCAAGGTCTTCGTCTGTCCATCGGTTCCCGGCCGGACGCTGCTGCCCGCGCCGAACGACTACGGCCCGGGCGACTACGGCTCCATCAACGCGGTTCGGCGTCGCTTTTACACGGCCAACGGCATCGGTGCAATCTTCCCGCTCGGACCGACCGGTGGAGCCGGCAATGAAGTCGACGGTGTGATGAAGCGGGTCACCGACACGCCGCTCTTGGCCGTGACGGACGGCCTCTCGAACACGATTCTCATCGGTGAAGACGCGGGCCGACCCAGCATCCATCAGCAGGGCCGAAGTTCCGGCGTCAACACCGCCGACGGATGGGGCTGGGCCGATCCGGACTGCGGCTTTAGTCTGGATGGCGTTGTTCCAGGCGTCTTGGGCGCGAACTGGACGACCGGCGGCACATGCATCGTCAACTGCACCAACGACAGCGAGTTCTACGCCTTTCACAGCGGCGGCATGAACGCCTGTTTGGCCGACGGCTCGGTTCGCTTCATCCGCTCGACCATTGCCCCGGCCACGCTGGCGGCAATCGTCACGGCCGCCGGCGGCGAGGTGATTTCAGGCGATTTCTAAACCTTCAAGAGGGCGAAGAGCGGCGTCTGCCGGAAGATGATGAAGATGACCTGCAGCGACGCCATCCCCGGCTGAGCCAGGCACAACTTCGCGGCCGCGGTCGACTCGACGCTCGCACCCCCAACGGCGGATTTTGCCTTCGGACTGCAACGCCCGCAAGGTCTCGAACACTTGTCCGTCTTCCAGCAGCGTCTCCGGCGCGCAATGTAGTTGCGTCAGGTTCAGGGCGTCCACTTTCAACCGAGCCAGGCTCGCCTCGGTGTGCTTGCGGATCGCCGCAGCGGCGATGTTGCCGGACAGACCGGGGTCGGGCCAACAGCCGAGTTTCGTCGCCAGGAAAAGGTCCGTTCGGCCGACCGAATCGGCGAACTTGGCCACCAGACTTTCGGAACGACCGAGGCCGTAGATGTTCGCCGTGTCGTAAAACGTGATGCCGGCTTCGTTCGCCGCATGGAGTGTTTCCAGCGCATGCTCCTCGGACACGTCTCCCCACTGATCGCCGCCGATCTGCCGGCAGCCCATGCCCACCTCGGACACCCGAGCCGAATCCCCACCGAAGGCCCTGAGATTGATCGATCGACTCCTGATGAGAATCGAAAACTCGCCGCCGATGCTGCTTGTCCCCTACACGTGTTCCCGCAGCTTTGCCGCCAGTAGGCTCACGGCAGTGTCGTTGTGGTGCTCCCACGGGACGACGATGTGAGCGAAGGTTTTGCTCGGTTCGACGAAGATCGAATGCATCGGCCGCACGGTCGATTCGTATTGGGCGACCACGTTGGCCATCGTGCGGTTGCGCTCGGTGACGTCCCGAAGCGCCCGTCGAAGAATGCGAAGGTCGGCGGGGGTCTCGACGTAGGCCCGCAGGTCGATGCGGTCCCGCAAGGCGGGGACGTGAAAGAGCAGGATGCCTTCCAACAGCAGAATCGGCTTCGGTTCCAACAAGGTCGTCGATTCGACGCGGCTGTGGGTGCCGAAGTCGTAGCTCGGCCTCGCGATCGGCTTGCCGGATTTCAACTGGTCGATGTGCTTGAGGTAAAGCGCCGTGTCCAATGCATCCGGATGATCCCAGTTGTTCTCCGCGGCGACCGCTTCGGGCATCTCGGTGCGGTTGCGGTAATAGTGGTCGTGCGGCAGGTGGGCGATGTGCAGCCCGAGATCGAGGGCGAGCAGGCGCGCGACGACGGTCGATTTCCCCGACCCCGATCCGCCGGCGATGCCGAGGGTGAACATGCTTCGGCCTCTCCTTTCGGCTATTGGATGTCGAGGCTTCGCAGGTAGTCGGCTTCGCGGCTGATTTCCTCGTCGGACAGGCCCGAGTTGCGGACGAGTTCGGTGCGGGCCGTCTTCCCGGACGTCATGTCCAAGGCCGTCACTTCGACCAAGCCATCCGCGCCGACGCTGCAGCGGACCTGCACGGGTGCTGCCTGCGGCAAGCCGGCCGGAAGCGCATCGGCCCAGCACTCGCCCGCGGGGATGCACGCCGCCGCATCCGCGGCTTCGCCCTGTAGGATGCGGACGCGGATCTTGGTCGCATTCGACTTGAGCGTACGGTAGACGCGGCTGATCGCTGCGGGTAGTTGCGTGTTCTTGAGGATGAGCCGGTCGTTGAGTCGGCGTTCCCCGTGTCGGACTTCGACGCCGAGGCTGTGGGCCGTGACCGTGATCTCGACGATGTCCGCCAAGTGGCCGACGGCACTCAGTTCCCCGGCGGCCTTCTGAGTGCGGGCGACATGAATGCCGGCGTGCACGGCGGCACCGCGGGCGACCACCTCGCTGACCGCCAGCGACCGGTCCGGCTCCTGCCCGGTCAGTGTGCGAAGCATCGCGGCACAAGCCGTCATGTGCGTCGATCCGCCAACCATCAGAATTTTGTGAACCTGACTCCACGGAACGTCCGCCGCCTCGACGACGTCGTGCACGCACGACTTCGTCCGCATGAGCAGTGCCGCCGTCAGTTCGTCGAACTCGCGGCGGGTAATCGGCACTTGCATCTTCTTGCCGTTGTGAGCGACCGTGATCCTGGCATGCTCGATCTTGGAAAGCGTCCGCTTGGCGCGCTCGGCGCTGGCCCGCAGCATTGCGTTGGATTGCGGATCGTCGCGCGGGTCGTCGCCGTGCTCGCGGGTGAACGCCGCGGCGGCGAAGCCCATCACAAGGTCGTCCCAGTCCTTGCCGCCGAGCATCGAATCGCCTTCGATGGCGAGCACCTGAAAGCGGCGCTTGCCGAGTTTGACCAGACTCACGTCGAACGTACCGCCGCCGAGATCGTAGACGAGCACCGTCCGCGGGTCGTCCGAAAGCGTCTCGGCCCCGGGGTTGGTGGGGAAGGTGTAGGCGAGGGCTGCGGCCGAGGGTTCGTCGATGAGGTCGAGGACATTCAGGCCGGCGATGCGGCCCGCGTCCTGGGTTGCCTTGCGGCGCAGGTCGTCGAAGTAGGCGGGCACGGAGATGACGACATCGCGGATCGGCCCGAGTTCGCGCTCGGCATCGAGCATCAGCTTTTTCAGGATGATCGCCGAAAGCGTTTCCGGCCGAAAGGTACGGCCGGAAACCTCGCGTTCATACTGCGGCTTGCCCATCCAGCGTTTGATGAAGGTCGCCGTATTGTGCGGCTCCTCCAGCGACAAATCGAGCGCGGGCTGGCCGACGACCGATTGGCCGGTCGTCGTGAGGTAGACGGCACTCGGTGTGAGAATTTCGCCGTCCCGGTTCGGCACCATCACGGGCCTGCCGCGCTCATCGAGGCGGGCGACGGCGCAATAGGTCGTTCCCAAGTCGATTCCGACGATCGGCGGCACGGACACGCTCCGAAGGGGTGCGGCAAACTCCTGCCGTCACAATACGAACTGAAATGGTGGCAGCGTACTCTCCATGTTCGTCGTTGCGTAGGATAAGTCGATACTGAATCGGGGAATCCGCCATGTCGACGCTGCGTTGGGAAGACCACATCGAAGAGCGGAAAGAAGTCATGCTCGGCAAGCCCGTCTTTCGCGGCACCAGGCTGACCGTGGAACTCGTGCTCGAAGAACTGGGCTCCGGTATGACTCCACAGGAATTGGTGCAACAGTACCCGGCACTTACGCCGGAACGCATCCGGGCCGCGATGCTGTTTGCCCATGCCGTCCTTACATCCACCATCTGACCGCACGGCGTCATGAAATTTCTTGCCGGATGTCGCACTTGCCGGTGAACTCCAACCTGGTGCGACTGATGAGACCCGGCTCGGTGTTGCCGCATCGGAAGCTCGCCTGATCCTGACATCGGACAAGGATTTCGGCGAACTGATCTACGCGAAGGAATGAAGCAGTTACGGTGTTGTGCTGCTTCGGCTCTTGGACATGGATTCCGTGCAACGTGTCGAGCGGCTCAAGGAGGTTTAGAGCGTGTTCGAGGCAAATCCCAGCGGCAAAATGATCGTCGTCACATCGCGCCGAGTCCGGGTGCGATCCCTGCGGACATGATCTGCCGGACTCGCTCCTTCGCTATCCTGTCTCCATGCGACTCCTCACCCTTACCCTGCTCCTGCTGGTCGCCCCTACGGCACCGGCGCATCCGCTGCCGAACTTGCGCTTCGACCGTACCGTGCAGGTCAAGGTCGAGTCGACGGGTGTCGTCGTGAAGTACGCGCTCGAACTCAACGAATGGACGATGGCCATCGACGGCAATCGGCTGCTGACCGCGGCGGATGTCGCCGGGGTCACGGGCGGTCGAGCGTATGCGAATAAGTACGGGGCGAGGAAGGCAGTGTTCATCGCGGACAATCTGCGCGCCGAATTTGCAGGCAAGCCGTTGGTCTTCAAGGTCCGGTCGATCGATCTGGAGGCCGATTCGGATCACCCGCGGTTCCGATTCACCTTCCGTGCCGAACGACCCGGAGATGCCGTGGGGCGGTTCACCTTTGAGGATCAGAATTTCGAGAACGTCGTTGGCCGGATTTCCCTCACACTCGAGGAAGCCGGCGAACGCTTCGAACTGTCGGACATCGTCGAACCGGCCGATCTGCGCGGCAAGGCCTCGCTTCAATACAAGTTCGGGGACGATGAGCGAGCCCGCCGCGTCGAGGCAACCATTGCCTCCACCGTGCCTCCGCCCTTGCCCCCGGTTGTCGTTGCTGAAGCCCAAACGGAGCCTTCGAAACCGGATGAACCGCAACTCAGCCTCGGCTCGACGGTTCTGTTCGTTGCC
>Ga0163144_10024271_pt1 | contig 11904 bp, 7 predicted proteins | sample OliLak19BULKMAT1_FD_123175 | JGI IMG/M metagenome (GOLD analysis project Ga0163144, IMG submission 123175) | Freshwater microbial mat bacterial communities from Lake Vanda, McMurdo Dry Valleys, Antarctica - Oligotrophic Lake LV.19.BULKMAT1 | ecosystem: Environmental > Aquatic > Freshwater > Lake...
AATCCTGCCCGGCAGGCAGGATCTACTGAACAGCCGAAAATCCTGCCCGGCAGGCAGGATCTACTGAACAGCCGAAAATCCTGCCCGGCAGGCAGGATCTACTGAACAGGATTTACTGAAGATCCAGCATTCCTTTGCTGTCGCCGAGGCTGTCAAGTTTGGCTCCCATGCGGTCGGCCATCGACAGGAACAGATCGTTGAGTGGCGTTTCTTCGGGCAGGAGGACATAGCGTCCGCTGTCGATCGTGCCACCGCCGCGACCAGCAAGGATGATCGGGAGGTCGTCGTGATTATGCCGGTTGCCGTCAGAAATCGCGCTGCCGTAGAGGATCATGCTGTTGTGCAGAAGATTCGATTCGCCCTCAGAGGTGCTCTTCAGTTTTTGCAGGAAGTAACCGAATCGTTCGACCAGGTACTTGTCGATCTTTGCGATCTGCTCAATCTTGTGAGCATCGTTCTGATGATGCGACATTTCATGGTGCCCGTCGCGGACATCGATTTCCGGATACGTCCGGTTACTGCCGGCATCTGCGACCATCAGAGTGGCGACGCGGGTTGAATCCGTCTGAAATGCCAGGACGAGAATATCGAACATCAGATTCATGTGTGCGGCAAGTTCCGGAGGAACACCGTCCGGCAGATTCAGCTCAGGAACTTCCTTTGGACCGTTGTCCGCTCTCCCCACGCGCTGTTCAATATCACGCACACTGGAGAAATACTCATCCAGTTTCTGCCGGTCGGCGCCGCTGACAGCCTGCTGGATCCGGTTTGCATCCTCGCTGACGAAATCGAGGATGCTCTTGCGGTTGCGACGTCGGCGTTCCATGTCTGCGGCATTTTGTGGATTACCGAACAGCCGTTCGAAGGCCGCTCGCGGATTCACTTCCTTCGAACAGGGCGTGGAGGCGGCCTTCCACGAAATGTTGGATGAGTACGCACAGCTGTAACCCGAATCACAGCTGCCCGCATTACGGCCGCGGTCAATCCCAAGCTCGATTGACGGCAGGCGAGTCTGACTTCCGATTTTCTCGGCGACGGCCTGGTCAATGGACTGACCGACGGTGATGTCGGCTCCGGACGTTTTCTTCGGCTGAGCTCCAGTCAAATACGCGCTGGCATTGCGGGCATGGTCACCGGCTCCGTCGCCGTTGGCTCGAGCGTGATGCTGAGCCAGACCACCAATGATCAGCAAATCATCCTTCATCTCCGCCAGTGGCTCCAGAGTCGGCGAAAGCTGAAAGTCCTTTCCTTCGCCAGTCGGCTTCCACTTGTCCATGATGGCACCGTTCGCGAAAAACAGGCACGCCATGCGAACCGGAGCTATCTGCGCCGCCCCGGCAGCAACGGCTCGGGCGGGCAGCATGGATTCCAGGAGAGGCAAACCCAGTCCGGTACCGATTCCGCGAAGGACCATTCGGCGATGAAGGAATTGGTGACTCATGGGCAGGGATCTCGGGAGGAGAGTTCTTGGCGGGGATTGAGCTGTGCAGCGACTTTCAACCCGTTCTCAGGCTGGAGCCGGGAAAGGCAGATTCTTCATTTCGATGCCGTGACGTCCAATTCTCGGTTCTTGCTCCGCTTGAGGAAAGGATCGGACGTAACGATTCCTTCGACAAGAGCCGAAAAGCGGTTGCCACGCTGTTTCATCAGAGTCAACGCATGGTCGACGGCACACTTGTCATAGTACTCAAGACCGCGGCCAAGGGAATAGATCATCAGTCGTTCCGTCAAGGCCCGGTAGAACTGATCCTGCCGGGCTCGAATGACTGCAATCAGTTCAATCGGACCTGAGAACTTCTCGCCGGACGGCAAATCGCCGGATGCATCGACTGGTTTTTCGCCTTCGTTGTCCCGCCAGCGACCGACCGCGTCGAAGTTCTCCAGCCCCATCCCCAGCGGGTCCATGGTTTTGTGGCACGACGCGCAACCGGGATCCGCGCGATGAATCGCCAGTCGCTCGCGCAGGCTCAGGCCAGCGACATCTTTCGCCGCTTCCTCAAGAGCCGGGATTCCCGGCGGTGGCGGCGGCGGAGCATCGCCGAGAATGTTCTCCAGAATCCATTTCCCGCGTTTCACAGGGCTCGTCCGACCGGGGTTGGATGTCAGCGTCAGGATGCTCGCATGCGTCAGCACGCCGGAGCGGTTCGAGCCCTGCAATGAAACTCGCACAAAGTCATTACCAGTCACACCGGAGATCCCGTAATGCTTTGCCAGTCGTTCGTTCACAAACGTAAAGTCGGCAGACAGGAAATCATCGACGCTGCGATCCTCACGAACGATCGTGCTGAAAAACTGCTCGGTCTCCCGCGCCATGTCCGCTCGCAATGCATCATTGAAGTCGGGATACACGTCGGGATTCGGACGCACGTCGGTCAGATTCCGCAGATTCAGCCACTGAGCCGCGAAGTTGCGTCCCAGAGCCGCCGCCTTGTCATCCCGCAGCATGCGTTCGATCTGTCCACGCAGGATTGTCCTGTCGAGCAGCCGCTGGTTTTTGGCCAGCTGAAACAGTTCATCATCCGGCATGCTGCTCCAGAGAAAGTACGACAGCCGCGATGCCACTTCATATTCGTTGAGAGATCGTTCGGTCGCATCGCCTTCCGGATCAGCTTCCCTGCGGAACAGAAAATCGGACGACACCAGCATCGCCTGGAGCGCGATGGACAGGCCTGATTCGTAAGATTCGTGATTCAGTGTGACGTGCTCGGCGACGAGACCGGCGAAGCGATTGACCTCGGCATCAGACACGGGACGCCGAAAAGCCCGGTACAGAATCGGACGCAGAACCGCTGCTGCTCCATCTTTGACAGCAATACTGTCAGACGGCCGAGTCGTCACGAAGCGACGATGCGTATCATGCCATGCCGGGTCGGTTCCTCCGTCAGGGCCATTGATTTCGATGGTGCGAACTCCCAGGTTCCGGTCTCGCCGCCGTTGTTCCGTGGCATTTTCATCGTAGAAGTCGTTGAGAAACTCCGCTCCGATCACGTGGATGCCTGCGGAGAGTGTCAGCTCGTGTTCGAACCAGGCCGACTTGCGGTGTCCTGGAACTTCAAATTCCTGAGTTCGCTGGCCGTCGATGAGCAGAGCCATCTTTGCCAGCTCGTCGCCGCCCTGAGTCGCTTCTGCTTCAATCCGAATCACGTACTTGCCGTCCCGAATGTCGCCCACCTCGATTGTGGCAGATCCTTCTGACGACAGCATGACAACTTCGTCGCCGTTCGCCTCGTCTCCGAGTGACGACTTAAGACGGTCGGCGGCAAACCGCTGCGTCATACCCTTCGAAAAGTCCCGTGTATCAATCACGGCAGCAGCGACAGTTTCTGCGGCATCCAGGTACTTCTCCATCAGCAGCGGCGGCACACTGAGCACGTCGCCGATATTGTCAAAACCTTCACCGACATCGTCCTGAGGAAACTCATCCGCCGGTGCAATGCTGAGTCCGAACAGATCCCGAATCGTGTTGTTGTATTCGGCACGGTTGAGGCGGTGCAGAGTCGACCGGCCTGCGTGATGAATCTCAGTGCAGTCGAAGTTATAGAGTTCTTCATGCAGGATCTCCGCGACTTCCTTTCGCGCCAAATCTTCCGGTTTCGGATCGTAGTCCGATGGCGGCATGGCTCCGGTGTTGATCATGCGGTAGACCCGCTCCCATTTCTTCCGGTCTTTCAGCAGTTGATCCACCGTGGCGAGCTGATGAACCGAGATGTCACCTTCCGGTTCGTCGGCGTTGTGGCAGTCTGAACAGTGGGTTTTCAGAAACGGCAGGACTTTGTCTTCAAGGACCTGCTGACGCTGCGCGTTCCTGCGCAGTATTTCTCCTGACACTGGGGTGACCGCGGAAGCGAATTGCGGGGAATGCAGTTCGGCGAAAGAGCCCGCCGAGTCACTCGTCACAACCGATAGCGCCTGGGCATTGTCGTTTGCCCGCGCGACAAACGAATCGATTGTCGACGGCCAGAGCCAGTAACCTCCAATGGCCGCACCGCCCACCAGCAATGTGACAGCAAAGGCCCCAATCAGCGGCATCAATGAGCGTTTGGACTGATGTCCCGTTATCGCGGAACGGCTGGAAACTGTTCGCTGCCGCGATGCCGTCTGTACCGCTTGGCTGGCACCCCCGGACGGTGTCCGCGCTGATGCAGTCACCGCACGCTTTTCTGAGAGCGAGCGTCGCGGCGGCCCTGAAGGAGTCACACCGGATCGAGGCTCGTTGGCTGTATCGGATCCGTGAGATACCGGAGCTCCGGATTCGGTTTCCTTGAGAATGGCTTCCACCGTCAGCGAAATCGCCTGTTCACACTGCGCGTTCGGGCATCGAATGCGGCGACCGAGATACTTCCGGTCAACGCGAAATCGAAAGCCACAGGAAGGACAGCAAAACGAAGGTTTCATTGAACAGGTCCAATGACAGCCGCATAGCCCGGACATGGAGGGAATCGACCGATGAGGAATCGGCTGTCTCGGCGTAAACCACGCGGAAGCCGACCAACCCGCGGAGGATCCGGCTCGCAGCAGGAAACTCTATCCCCAAAGCCGGACAAGTGCCACAAAATCAACCCCGCACAGTCAGGAGACCGGCTGTTTGTCACCGCCGGGACCGATTCCGCTCGTTTATTCTCCTTGATGAACATCCATTGGAATCGCAGACTCGCGGGGACTCGTCAACCAAGGGACGATTCCCCAGCACATTGCAGTCGTCGCCGAACCGATCCAGACCAGCACCGAATAAGCGACTTCCGGTCCGGAATCGGCAAGCATCCATTCGTACAGCCATCCGCCCAAGCTTGTGGAAAAGATGATGGCCATGTTTGAGACGGACATCAGCAGGGCAAACATGCTCCCGGCGATCTCTGCCGGGCAGATCCGGGCGGCAAGGTCCATCTGAATCAGGTTTCCGAGCATGTAAACGAATCCCGCAATTGCTGACACCACGAATGCGCTCGTGAGGCTTTCGGCCAGCAGATAGGCCAATGTCGAAAAGACGCCGCCTGTGATTGCCAGATGAATCAGCCACCGGGCCGGGATGCTCCGACAAACAAGGCCATACACAGCGCACGCTCCGATGGCTCCAATCGAGAACAGCGACACCGTGTGTCCGTATTGCTGTTCCGTGAGTTGCAGTTGCTGCGTCAGATGCAGTTGCTGAATCGTCGAAGAAAACGGGTTGAAGTTCCAAAGGAAGAGGAACGCTGCAATGATCAGAAACTGAGGACTTGTCAGCGTCCGCCGCATCGTGCGGAGTCGTGCTCTGAAGTCAGAATTTCTGAGACCAGCTGCGTCTGTCAATGTCTCTGAGTGTTCGTTCCTCGCTGACACTTCGGGCGTCCTTGGAGGATCGTCCCGAAGCCACAGCAATGCTGCGACTAATGAGACCAGCGCGCCGAGTCCGCATACGAGAAATCCCAGCTCCTGACGATGGTGCTGCGTCATCCAGCCGCCGAGGCTTCCGGCCAGAGCTGTCGCTGCGTACATCGAGCCCCACTGAATCGACTGCAGCCGCCCCGTCAGTCCGAGCGGCTGGCCCTTTTCAACCATCAGAGCGTCAATCACGACATCAGAGAATGCTACTGCCACGGTCGGAACAAAGAGCAGTGTCAGCAACTGCCCCGTGGCTCCCGGAGCCGGGACAGAAACCGACAACCAGAGGAGCGTGACTGCCGTGATCGCAGTCGCGAACAGCAAATAGTTCTTGCGACGAGAGCCGAGCAGCGGCACGAAGTCGATGATCAGTCCATAGACTGGTTTGATCGCCCATGGAGCCGACACGATGGCCATGAATTGGGCGATCTGACCGGGTGACTGATTCCATTTCCCCAGCAGCGACCTCACCGGCTGTGAAATCAGCCCCTCACTCGGTTCCGCCAGTCCCTGTACAAAATAGATGACCGCGAACAGCAGCGACAACCGGACTGCGGCGTGGCGAGAGGTGTCAGATTTGACCGCGGAGCGAAGCATGCCGTGATGATAGTTCAGTGCCGTTTCTCATGACACTGCCCCCAGGGACGCTTGAACAGCCGGATCGGAACTGCTGTGATCCGAGCCTGGACTTAAACAATTCGTGTCGGATTCACAAACCGGTGAAATCCGTTCAGGCCGACTTTTCGTTGATGACGATTTGAACGCAACTTGAATCGTTGTCCCCGAGGTCTTCCAGATCGTTCCGTCGATGATGAGGTCCGAACAATGAATAATCCAACGCGAATTGCAATCTGGCTGGCTTCCCTCCCGTCTTCCTCGTCACACTGGCGGCTTCCTCGGCATGGCTGCCGGAACAAGTGGCGACGCATTTCAACGGGCCGGCGAGGCAGTCTGCTGTTCTGGTCAATCCGACTGATTCGCTTCTTTGGAAATCCGGTGCAGCGGGGAAGACATAGAGCATGAGTTCCCCAGTCACAGACACGGGACTGAATCTGCCAGCGGAGCTGCCGCCTTCCGGCGTGCTGCTGGGAATCGACTACGGCACAAAACGCGTTGGTGTCGCGGTCTCGGATCGGGATCAGAAATTCTCCAGCCCGCTCCATAATCTTGACCGCCAGGGAATTCAGGCCGATGCCCGGTACTTCCGACGACTGACGGACGAGTATCGTCCGGTGGGGATGATCATCGGTTTGCCGATCCACCTCAGCGGCGACGAAAGTCAAAAGTCCCGCGAGGCCCGCAGCTATGCCGACTGGCTGGCCAGCGTCACGGGTCTGCCCTTCACTTTTCAGGACGAACGCTTCACTTCGTTCCAGGCCGAACGACTGCTCCTCGATGCGGAATTGTCGAAGAAAAAACGCAAAGCCCGAATCGACAAACTGGCCGCCCAAATTCTGTTGCAGACGTATCTCGATGTCAGAACAGCCGCGCGCGAGAAACTGATCGCTCCGCCGGTCGCTACGTGTTCCGATACGAATGAATCCTGTGCCCTGTAACCGCGCGCCAAATACCGATCAGGAACGCCATATTTGCCAGAATAAAGCTGTAGGCTGTGCCGGCTACCGGTAGCCGCCCGCCGCGTGCGGTTGTCAGCCATCCGCAGGCAGCCAGTGCAAACAGGATCGCAAAGGGCGCGAAGGCCGCGACGGTCAGAACGTTGGGCTGGAGCATCAGTAATGTCAGCGCACTGAGCGACGCACAAGCCAGAAACACAGGCGACAACCATCTCATGAGTTTGTGTGACCACAGCGCAAAGGCATAGCCGGGATGCCGGAACGGATTCAGCAGTTCACTGCGCGTCCACGTTCCCTGCCAGTTCCGCAGCGTCATTCGCACGCGCCGTCTGAGCGTGACGCCGCTGTCGGATTCAAACGTATCGAATGCCCGAGCGGACGGATCATGGACCACTCGAAATCCCTGCGCGGCGATGTCCAGCGGCACGATGCAGTCTTCTCCGATTGCCGGATCCATCTCCAGGAACAGGCTCCTGCGAATCGCAAAACAACCGCCCGCCACCACGGCCAGAATTCCCAGTTGACTTTCCAGGTGACGCAGTTTCAGTTCGTAGTTCCAGTAGTAGCCCTGGCTGGCCTGAACTGTGTCGGTGGCCGGGTTCACATACAACAGCCGCCCGTCAACTGCACCGACAAGCGGATCACTGAACCGACGTACGAGGATCCGAAAGAACGAAGCGTCGAACTGAATGCCGGCATCTGTGAAGACGATGATTTCCGAGCGGATGTCCTGAATCGCGGCATTCTGAGTTGCCGACTTTCCCAGACCGGGACTGTCAAACAGTCGGATGCGGGGATCGCACATGCTCCGTACGATGTCGTTGGTCGCGTCCGTCGATCCGTCGGACGCCACCAGAATCGACATCAGCTCCGGCGGGTAATCACACGAAAGTAGATTCTCCAGACGGCTTCGGATCAGGGCTTCTTCGTTGTGGACTGTCAGCAGAACTGTGACAGCGGGAAGGACACCCTCCTGGAGGTCTGTCTGTCGCTGATCGTCGTGCCGGGCGATCAGCCTCAACCAGGTGAGAAGGTGCAGACATCGTCCGTATCCATCGTAGATCCAGTACAGCGCCGCCGTTGAGAAAAGTGTCAATCCCCAGAGCATCCGGTCATTCCTTTGACGGTCGTCAACAGCTCAGTCAGCCAAGCACAGCGTAATTCAGCAGGCAAATTGCTCCTAGACGCGTTTCTGTTCACGGATTGACTCCGGCACCCGGACCGGCAGATTCTGCCGGGCGATACAAGAGATCCACGGGTCTGGGACTGAGATCAGGTTCTCAGTTCAGCCAGTGGTCCGACGCCAACTGTCGTGGTCATCGTCAAAGGAAACTTTGTCAGCACTTCTCGAATGTCAGCAAGAGTCACTTGCCGGACAACCTGAAGGTCGTCGCTGATGGACCGGTAGTGACCTCGATACATCCAGTTGCCGCCCAGAGACGACAGGCGCCCCATCGGTCGTTCCCCGCGAAGCACGATGCGGGACGCCACCTTGTTGCGAGCCTGTTCCAGTTCATCTGAAGAAATACTGTCGGAATTGACCGACGCGAAGACACTCTGGCAGCGTTCCACGTTGCCCGCGACTTCGTCCGGTGAGCAACTCAGATAGCTCATCCAGGCACCGGACCCGTCATATTCGCTGTAGCTGAGATCAGCCGATTCGGCATGACCGGGGTCGACCAGTTCCCAGAACAACCTGCTGCCGGAGTCGTCTCCGACTACTACGGACAACAATTCTGCGGCAAAGCGCAGCGGATCTCGAGAGTTCGGGCCGAGCCCCATCTGCATGATATGCTGCTGCACACTGCTGTCGCGAACGACCATTCTGACTGCGGCTTCCGGAATCAGTTCAGGCAGCACCCGCGACGGGGTTCCCGCAGGAATCCGGCTGCAGTGCTTTTCCGCGAGTGCCACAGCCTGTTCGAAGTCACAGTTTCCGGCAATGGCCAGCGTGATGTTTCCCGTGTGATAGCGGCTGCGGTGGTAGTTCCGCATCTGCCCCGATGTCAGCGCCGTGATACTGGCACTGCTCCCGAGGATACTTTGCCCAAGCGGATGACCGGCAAAATGCGTCGCCATCATATGGTCGTAGCAGATGAATGACGGCTGATCGTCATACATACTGATCTCTTCAAGGATGACGTTCTTCTCCATGTCGAAATCCTCCTGCCGCAAAGACGGCTGCATCAGCGATGACAAGAGCTCGATCGCCCGTTCCAGGTATTCCGGCAGGACCGCGGCGTAGTACAGGGTCGTTTCTTCGCTGGTTGACGCATTGTACTTGGCACCGATTTCGTCGAACACGCGGTTGATCTCGTCCGCCGAGAATCTGTCATCCCCCTTGAAGGCCATGTGCTCCAGAAAATGACTGACACCGGAGACGTCGGCCGTCTCGTCGCGGGAACCGGTGCGGACAAAGAATCCCGCCGCCACACTGTGAACCGCACGGTTGGTTTCAGAGATGAGAGTCAAACCGTTGGAGAGCTGACACTGTTGAAAGTTCATAGGGTTCGTTCGATGTTGCATGAGCCGGTGGGCGTGGTCATTCAAACTCTCAAATACGGGCCGCGGAGCGGCCCATGCTGCGGTCATGAAGAGTGAAACTGAGTCACTAACTTCCCAGAGTCGTTACGCAGGCCGGATTGAGCGCCTGCGGTCCGATCGTGACAAGCACCATGGATTTCGGAGCATACTCGACTGCAAAGTCGCAGACTTGTGAAGTCGTCAGGCGGTTGATGCGGTCATTGATTTCGTCAAGCGTGACAACGCGTCCCAGGTGATACATGTCGCGGGCCAGTGAGGAGGCTCGGGAGGTCGTTGATTCCTGCTGCATAATCAGCGAACTCTTCGCCCGTGCTTTGCAACGCTGCAATTCTTCGTCGGTGATGCCTTCGTGAAGACGCAGGATCTCGGCGACGGTGACATCCAGAGTCTCCTGAGCCCGTTCCGTGGTTGTTCCGGCGTAGGCAAAGACTCGGCCTTCTTCCCGGAGCGTGCTGAGCGACGCCGAGATCGCATAACACAGACCACGTTTTTCGCGAACTTCCGTAAACAGCCTGGAACTCATACCGCCGCTCAGCAGGCTGACCGCAGCCCATGCTTCATAGTAACGGTCGTCACGATACGGCACCGTGTTCCATGCGAGCCCGATATGAGTCTGTGCCGAATCATGTTCGATATGACAGGGCGATTGAGGACGTTCGCCGGCAGCAAGTTCCGGAACTGAACACGACGTCCAGTTGCCGAAAACGGATTCGGTCACGGCCCGAATCTCATCCGGATCGATGTTTCCGGCGATCCCCAGAATCGCATTGTCAGGTCGCATGAATCGGCGGTAATGACTTCGGACGTCCTCAATTGTGATGGACGGCAGATCCGACAGTTCGCCCTCCGACGAATTGCCCCAGGGTGCCGCATAACTGTATTGCCGCAGGACCTTGCCCAACCGCTGCCGAGGCTCATCTTCAAGCGACATCAACCCCTGTTCCACAAGATCGCGCGCCGGTTCAAAGTCCTCGTCAGCCAGATGAGGTGTCGTCACCATGCTGCTGATCAGCGGCAAGGCATCCGGCAGACGATCAGCCGTGGTTGCCGCCGAAAATGTCACATGCGCACTGCCGACATGAACGCCGCGCTGCAGGCCGAGGTTATCCATCGCCGCGCACAGTTCGCGAGCGGATTTGCCCGCTGCGCCGCGAGGAAACATCTCGGTCAGGATCGCTGCAGTGCCGCAACGCCCGGACGCGTCACGCACGCCGCCAGCGGGGACCAGCAGCGTCATCGCGGCCGATTGGACATCCTGCATCGGTTCGACGATCACCAGCAGACCGCTGGAAAGTCGAAAACTCTGAATCGAATGGGTCATGAAAGGTTCCGAATGATCACGATTTCCCGCCACCGGACTTGCCCCGGTGGTTCAACGGTTTATGCGCTAATCATTTCATTACTTCACCGGCAGATTGAAATCGCCGCCAGTGTTGCGCCACATCGCGTGGACATGGTTGGCTTCGTTCTGAGTGTTGTTGTATTCAATTATGAACGTCGCTCCCTGGATGACGTAGTGATGTCGCTTGTTCAGCTCCGCGTCACCCCACCAGGCGAACCGCACATCATCCAGGCCGGCTTTCTCAATTCCCTTCATACGATCCCGAACCACCTGCGCCGGCATGGCTGACAGATATTCGCCGATCAGTTCTTTCAGCAGCTTCTGCTGATCGGGCGTCATGTCCGCATAGCGCAGACCGACCGCCGAATCGACCACCGGCTGCGGTGCTCCAGCCCCCCGGATGTCGTCGGGCGCCTTTTCCGAAATCCACATCTGCTTCTTCTGATCGTCGGTGCAGGACTTCAGGATCTGTCGAGCCAAATCTTCGCGTTTCGCGAGGACTCGCAGATTCCGACCGGGTCCGGCGTCGATGGAACCCGGATTCGCCCCAAAGAATTCGGGCGTACTGCTGACGACAACGCCCTCCTGAATACTGAAATTCAATGACAGATGATGGCCCTCAAACCGCCATCCCCAAAGTCCCGTCGGACCTGGATTTCCGAAGACCGTGATGTGATACTTATGAGGATGTCGCCGGTTTCGCCGATACTCCTCTTCACCGCCCTCAAACAGGTAGAGCACCTCTTCGAGACTGCGGACTTCCAGAGTTTTTGCATACCCGGCCGCCGAAAGACCGGCTTTTACGAGTTCTTCCGCCGCCTTGCGAGGTTCTCCGGTCAGATCCCACAACACGATTCCATTGCGATCTTTCGGTATGAACTGCCAGTTGACTCGTTCCGGATCATCATAAGCGAACCTGAGCTTCTGCTGCTGATCACCAGGAAGAAGTTCCGCCAGCTTTGCCGCAGCAACCGCCATTCCGGCACCTGGTCGGTCGCTGCCGTCGTCGGCCTTTGCTGCCTGAAGCACGCCGTTTAGCAGCATCACGATCAACAGCAAAACGGGAAGCGGCAGTGCTGTCGT
>Ga0163144_10024273_pt1 | contig 11903 bp, 9 predicted proteins | sample OliLak19BULKMAT1_FD_123175 | JGI IMG/M metagenome (GOLD analysis project Ga0163144, IMG submission 123175) | Freshwater microbial mat bacterial communities from Lake Vanda, McMurdo Dry Valleys, Antarctica - Oligotrophic Lake LV.19.BULKMAT1 | ecosystem: Environmental > Aquatic > Freshwater > Lake...
CGCTCAACATCCTCAATGCCCAAAAAACCAAAATCTCAAACCGCCGCAAAATCAAACGAGCCGGTTGGAGCAACGCTTTCCTCGCAAACCTCATGGCTCAAATCTGAAATGCGATTGCCCTGGGACTAGGACGCATGCCGACGTCCAGCCTCCGGAAAGAGGTCGCGCAAGCCAAGAATCGTGGCAGGACAGATACCGCGCTCCGTTATGAGACCGGTAACCAATCTGCCCGGCGTAACGTCGAACGCATCGTTGCGGGCGGGCGTATGCGAAGGCGCGAGCGCCACCTCAACCAGGCGCCCCTGCGCATCGAGTCCTGCGATGTGGGTCACTTCACGCGCGCTGCGCTGCTCGATCGGGATCTCCGCGACGCCGTCGGCGACCGTCCAATCGATCGTCGGGCTCGGCAGACACACGTAGAATGGGACGCCGTTGTCGGCAGCGGCGAGCGCCTTCAGGTAAGTGCCGATCTTGTTGCATACATCTCCGTTGGTCGTCACCCGGTCGGCTCCCACGAGGCAGAGGTCCACCAGTCCGTGCTGCATCAGGTGACCGCCTGAGTTGTCGGCGATCAGCGTGTGCGGCACGCCGTGCCGCCCGAGTTCCCAAGCCGTCAATGACGCGCCCTGATTGCGCGGACGCGTCTCGCCCACCCAGACGTGAATCGCGATCCCCTCGTCATGCGCCATGTACAGCGGGGCCGTCGCCGTCCCCCAATCCACCGTCGCCAGCCAGCCCGCATTGCAATGGGTAAGCACATTCACCGGGCGCCCGTTTCGCCGCGCAGCGACATCGCGGATGAGTTGGAGGCCGTTGCGACCTATCGCCGCATTGATGTCGACGTCCTCATCGCAGATCCCATCGGCGACGCGAAAGGCTGCCGCGCCACGGAGTTCTGGCTCCAGCGAAGTGACGGACTCGCGCACGCGATCAAGTGCCCACCGAAGATTGATCGCCGTCGGGCGCGTCGCGTGCAGAATGTCAAAATTGCGCGCGATACTCTCATCCGACGGATCGGCGCTGACCGCCAATGCGAGACCATAGGCGCCACACGCACCGATCAACGGCGCGCCCCGCGTCTTCATGGTCCTGATGGCATCGGCAACGGCGGCGCTCGTCGCCAGCGCGAGGACCCCGAATTCATGCGGAAACCGCGTCTGGTCGAAGATATGAATCGCGGACTGCCCTGGGTCGCGCCAGATGCTGCGATATGCCCTGCCGTCGATCTTCATGCAACTGACCTCACTGGAATCGGTTCAGCCACGACGACGTTCTCCTTGGGACCTCGAAGATGTCATTCGCCGTCGCACTCCATCTGACATGTACCGCCGCCGCGCTCGTGATCGGATCCATTGTCCTGCTGCGCACAAAGGGCAACCAGTGTCATCGTTTGCTCGGCCGCCTCTGGGCGACGCTGATGGCAGGCGCGGCTTTGTCGTCACTGTGGATCCCGTCGTTCTTGAAGTTCGGTTGGATCCATCTCTTCGTCATCGTCGTGTCGGCGTGCATTCCCAAAGGCATCATGGAAATCCGTCGCGGACGCGTGCAGTCTCACCGCCGCTGGATGGTTGGAACCTTCATCGGTCTGATCGGTGCCGGCCTCGGGACGCTCGCACCGGGCCGCTTGATCGGCGACGCTTTGCGCGTGGCCCTCGGTTGGCGCTGAGACTTCCTAGGCGTTGCGCTTGCGCCACTCCTCGATCCACTCGATGCAGGCATCGGCAGTCGTGATGTCTGCGTAGCGCCGACCGATGTCGCGCAGATTGTCGCGATGCGGGCCCTCGTCGTGATCACCGACGCAATCCTCCGGCACCATGGGTCTGAAGCCCCATTGGAACGCATCGATGGCCGATGCGCGAATGCATCCAGACGTCACGCAGCCCGTGACGATGACCGTGTCCACGCCCTGCTTCACGAAATAAGGAACAACCGGTGTCTGAAAGAAGATCGAAGGCCCGGGCTTGCAGACCACCATGTCGTAGGACGGATCATGGATCCGCGGCTCCATCGCCGAGCCGGGATGATCGAACAGGAACTGATCGCGCACGGCGCCGACCTTCCAGTATGGCATCGTCCGTTCGTCGAGATAGGCCGTGAAGCAACTCGCAACGGGAATGTTCGCGCGCCTGGCCACCTCGAGCAGGCGCGCCGTGTTCTGAACCCCACGTTCGATCAACGGCGCCCCGCCCAACGGAAAACGCGCATCGGTGAAGGCGAGTTGGTAGTCGACGACCACGATCCCTGGCCGCTTCCCGAAACCGATTTCGCGCGTGCCGTAGCTGCGCTCCTTGAAGACGTCCCCGCTCATGTCGCCCATCCCAACCACGCGTCGCCACTCGTTCGGATCACGTGGTGGGCGATGACGGGCTCGAACCGCCGACATCCTCCGTGTAAAAGAGGCGCTCTACCAGCTGAGCTAATCGCCCCCACACGCGTCCAAGTCGGGTTATGCCACGCATCGACCGCAAACGAAACGGCCCCGCGAAGAGATCGCGGGGCCGTTCCTTCATGTATCGTGGTTCAGTGCGTGACGACGCCCGTCTCACCATCGACCTTGGTCGCGGCCACCGCATCCACCTCGGCAGGCTCGATCCACTCGATCGCCACGGGCGGCCTGGTCAACGCCTCGGCGATCACCTCATCGACCGTCGAGACCGGAATGATCTTCATCCCTTTCTTGACGTTGTCAGGGATGTCGGCGAGATCCTTCTCGTTATCGCTCGGGATCAGCACGTTCTTCATTCCCGAATGGAGCGCCGCCAGGAGCTTCTCTTTGAGTCCGCCAATCGGCAACACGCGGCCGCGCAGCGTGATCTCACCGGTCATCGCAACATCGCGGCGTACCGGAATGCCAGTCAGCGCCGACACGATCGACGTGATCATCGCCACACCCGCCGACGGACCGTCCTTGGGTGTCGCGCCTTCGGGCACGTGGACGTGAATGTCCTTCTTCTCGAAGATCGTCGGACGCAATCCAAACGCCGTGGCTCGGCTGCGAACATAGGAATGTGCGGCTTGCACCGATTCCTGCATGACGTCGCCGAGCTTCCCGGTGATCGTCATCTTGCCCTTGCCGGGAACGACACTCGCCTCGATACATAGAATCTCGCCCCCGACCTCGGTCCAAGCCAAGCCATTGGTCACGCCAACGAGATCATCCTTCTCGATTTCGCCCCAGCGGAACTTCTTCACGCCTGCATACTTCTCGAGGTTCGCGCGCGTGACCTTCACCTTCTTGGCCTTCTCGGTGACGATCTCCTTCGTCGCCTTGCGTGTCAGGTTGGCGATCTCTCGCTCGAGGTTACGCACGCCGGCTTCGCGCGTGTAATAGCGGATCAGGTCGCGGAGTGCCTCGTCGGAGATCTCCCATTCCGCATCCTTCAGCGCATGGGCTTCGATCTGCTTCGAGATGAGATGCCGCTTCGCGATCTCGACCTTCTCATCTTCCGTGTAGCCGGGGATACGGATGATCTCCATGCGATCGAGCAACGGCTGCGGCATCCGCAGCGAGTTCGCCGTGGTGATGAACATCACATCCGAAAGGTCGTAGTCGACCTCGAGGTAGTGGTCGTTGAACGTACTGTTCTGCTCTGGATCCAGCACCTCCAGAAGCGCCGACGTCGGGTCACCGCGCCAATCGGCGCCGAGCTTGTCGATCTCGTCGAGCAAGAACAGCGGATTGGAGGCCTTCGCCTTCTTCATCCCCTGAATGATCTTGCCGGGCATCGAACCGATATAGGTCCGGCGATGGCCGCGGATCTCCGCCTCGTCACGCACACCGCCAAGCGACATGCGCACAAAGTTACGACCGGTTGCGCGCGCGATCGACTTGCCCAGGGACGTCTTGCCGACGCCAGGCGGTCCGACGAGGCACAGGATCGGCCCACGGAGCTTGGCGGAGCGCTGCTGAACCGCGAGGTACTCCAGGATCCGCTCCTTCACCTTCTCCAACCCGTAATGATCGGCGTGGAGAATCCCTTCCGCGTGGATCACGTCGCGCTTGATCTTCGTGCGCTTCTTCCAGGGAATCGACAGCACCCAGTCGAGATAGTTGCGGACAACAGTCGCCTCCGCGGACATCGGGCTCATGGTCTTGAGCTTCTTGAACTCGGCCATCGCCTTGTCGTGCGCTTCCTTGGAGAGCTTGGTCTTCTTGATGCGCTCCTCGAGTTCGGATGACTCGTCCTTGCCCTCGTCGGTCTCGCCGAGTTCCTTCTGGATCGCCTTGAGCTGTTCGTTCAGATAGTACTCGCGTTGCGTCTTCTCCATCTGGCGCTTGACGCGATTGCGGATGCGCTTCTCGACCTGAAGCACGCCGATCTCGTTCTCCATGAATCCGAAGATCTTCTCCAGGCGCTGCGCAACCGACTCGGTCTCGAGCAGTTCCTGCTTTTCCGGGATCTTCAGAGCAAGATGCGATGCCACCGTATCCGCGAGTTTGCTGGCGTCGTCGATCTGATTGATCGAAACCAGAACTTCCGGCGGAATCTTACGGTTGAGTTTGATGTACTGCTCGAACTGCGACACGACCGTGCGCGTCAAAGCCTCGAACTCGGCGGGCTCGACGAGACGCTCCGTCAGCGGTTCTGCGTAGGCCTGGAAGAACGCAGGGTTGTCTGCATACTTGATGATCCGGGCGCGGCTTCCGCCTTCGACGAGGACCTTCACCGTGCCGTCCGGCAGTTTGAGTAGTTGCAGCACGGTTCCGATCGTTCCGACCGTGAAGATGTCGCCCGGGTTCGGGTCGTCCTTCGCGGCATCCTTCTGTGCCGCCAGAAGGATCTGCTTGTCCTCCTTCATGACGTCCTCAAGCGCGCGAACGGACTTCTCGCGCCCTACGAACAGCGGGACGATCATGTGAGGGAACACTACGATATCCCGGAGCGGCAAGACCGGGAAAAGAGTACCGCGCGGTGCATCGGCCATGGGGAGAACTCGCTCGTTCATAATTATACTTTCCGGAGGTCCCGGGGTTCGGCAGCCTCTTGGGTCGGCCGGCACTGGGCCCGACCCGTCACTTGCCGGTTAAAGAAACATGGTCTCGTTCATCCGACGATCAAGCCCAACTCCGCCCGTGCGCTCAAAGCTCAGGCAGTCGAACTACCGACACTATCCGCACGCCGATCCGCGTAGATCTGAAGCGGTTTGGCACGGCCTTCGATCACTTCGCGGTTGATCACGACTTCTTCCACGCCAGTCATCTGAGGAAGATCGAACATCGTGTCGAGCAGGATGCCTTCCATGATCGACCGCAAACCACGCGCTCCGGTCTTGCGCAGGATGGCGCGCTTCGCGACGGCCCGCAAAGCGTCATCGGTGAAGGACAGTTTCACGCCTTCCATCTCGAAGAGGCGCTGATACTGCTTGAGAAGCGCATTCTTCGGTTTCTGCAGGATCTCCACCAATGCTTCTTCGGAGAGATCATTGAGTGTCGCAATGACGGGCAAACGGCCGATGAACTCCGGAATGAGACCGAACTTGAGCAGATCCTCCGGCTCGACGACGCGCAGGATCTCGCCCATCTGCCGGTCATCGATCGTGCGGACATCGGCGCCGAAGCCGATGGCTGTGCCGCGTGTCCGCTGCGCAATAATCTTCTCGAGACCCGCGAAGGCGCCGCCGCAGACGAAAAGAATATTCGTCGTATCGACCTGCAGGAACTCCTGCTGGGGATGCTTGCGTCCGCCCTGCGGCGGCACGGAGGCAATCGTTCCCTCCATGATCTTCAACAACGCCTGCTGCACGCCTTCCCCAGACACGTCGCGCGTGATCGACGGGTTCTCCGACTTGCGGCTGATCTTGTCGACTTCGTCGATATACACGATGCCACGCTGCGCCCGCTCGACGTTGTAGTCTGCGGCCTGCAAGAGGCGAAGGATGATGTTCTCGACATCCTCGCCCACATACCCCGCTTCGGTCAGCGTGGTGGCGTCCGCCATCGTGAACGGCACATCGATGATGCGTGCCAGGGTCTGGGCGAGCAGAGTCTTGCCCGACCCGGTCGGCCCGACCAGCATGATGTTCGACTTGGCGATCTCGATCTCGTTGTTCTTCCCGCCATGAGCGAGGCGTTTGTAATGATTGTGCACGGCCACCGAGAGAACGCGCTTCGCCTGTTCCTGCCCGATCACGTAGTCGTCGAGCACGTTGCAGATGTCGCGCGGGGTGGGCACGCCGTCACGGTTCTTCGGCGAGACCTTGTGTTCCTCGCGGATGATGTCCATGCAGAGTTCGACGCATTCATCGCAGATGAACACCGTCGGTCCGGCAATGAGCTTGCGGACCTCATGCTGGCTCTTGCCACAGAACGAGCAATACAATGTGTTCTTGGAGTCCGTATTGCCAGTCTTGTTCATGATGTTCCGCCTGTGTTCCGGGAAAACATGCGCACGCGGGACGACGCCCAAAAAGAATCTCAGATCACTCTAGACATCGTCACTCTAGACCTCGATGTCGCGCCCAGACAACGGATAAGGGGCCGCGCACGCCACCGAGATGTTCGTGATCTGTCCCAAACTCTCCCGTTTGACCGGCGCGCTGAGCGCCGCTCACGCCGATTCGCTCAGGCGGCCTTCACGTCTTCGGGACGGGAGGGGCGATTCACGACCACTTCATCAATGATGCCGAAGGTCCGCGCCTCTTCCGGGCTGAGGAATTTGTCGCGCTCCAGAGCGTGCTCGATCGCCTCGAGAGGTTGTCCCGTATGGCGCACATAGATCTCGTTCAATCGCTTGCGCAGGCTCAAGATCTCACGTGCCTGGATCTCGATGTCGGTCGCCTGACCCTGGGCCCCGCCGGACGGCTGATGAACCATGATGCGCGCGTTCGGCAGCGAGAACCGCTTGCCCTTCGCGCCGGCCGCCAGCAGCAACGACCCCATCGACGCGGCCTGGCCGATGCATAGAGTCGCCAGATCCGGTCGGATGTATTGCATCGTGTCGTAGATCGCGAGCCCCGACGTGACCACGCCTCCCGGAGAGTTGATATAGAAGGAAATGTCCTTCTTCGGGTTCTCGGACTCGAGAAACAACAGCTGAGCGCAGATCAGGCTCGAAACCATGTCGTTCACCGGACCGGTCAGAAAGATGATTCGCTCCTTGAGCAGGCGCGAATAGATATCGAACGAGCGCTCTCCGCGCGCCGTCTGCTCGATGACCATCGGCACGAGCATGTTCATCTGTTCAGGCATCCGCTCGGACATATCCGTTTCCTTGATCCTCTGGGGTACTACACACTCACTTACATCGTGCGCGACTAAGGGACCGTCAACCGCCCGCCCGTTCGTCGTCGGCCTGGGCCTTAGCCAACTCATCGACGCTCATGGCCAACTCGGACGTCTGAGCCATCTCCATGATGAAGTCGATGACCTTCTCTTCGAACAAGGGGCCGCGGATCTGGGCCAGCATCTCCGGATTAGCGCGGAACTGCTCGATGACCTTGCGTTCCTGGCCAGGAAACCGCCGCGCGTGCTCAACCAAGGCGCGGTTGGTTTCCTCCTGCGTGACCTGAATGTTGTTCGATCGACCGATTTCGGACAGCAGCAGCCCTAGCCGCACCCGCCGTTCCGCAACATTGCGGAACTCTTCACGCAAGGCATCGGGGGTCTTGCCCTTGCTCTCCTCGTCCTCGAGCCCCATCGTCCGCTCGCGCTCCATGTTGCCGAGGATCGCCTGGAGTTCGACATCGACCATTCCTTCGGGCACGCTGAAGCCATGCGCTTCCGCGAGCTTGTCCAGCAGCTGTCGCTTGGTCCGCAACCGCGCAAGCTCCGCATACTCACGACCGATCTGATCGCCGACGGCCTTGCGCAGCGTGCCCAGATCCTCGAAGCCGAGATCCTTCGCCATTGCCTCGTCGACCGGGATGGTTACCGGCGCCAGGACCAGCTTGACCGTCACGTCGAACGCGGCCGCCTTCGCCTTGAGCTCTTCGTTGGGATAGTTCTCCGGGAAGGTGATGTTAACGACCTTGCGCTCGCCGCCGCTCACGCCGATGAGCTGATCCTCGAAGCCCGGCACGAACTGATTGGAACCGAGTTCCAGCCGATGATCGGTCGCGGCGCCGCCCGCGAATTCCTTGTCATCGACCCGGCCGGTGAAGTCGATCACGAGAACATCGCCCTTCTGGGCGGGGCGCGACGCCGACTCGGCCTGGGCCTTCCCGCGCTGCTCGGAGAGGCGCACCAGCGCCTTGTCGGTCTCCGCGTCGCCGACCTGAACCTTCACGCGCTGCAGGGTGAGCGACTTCAGATCGACAGGAACGATCTCGGGCAGGATCTCGATCGCCAGATTGTATTCGAGGTCCGCGCCCTCGGCGAATGCGGTGACCTCGACGCGCGGCTGCATCGCCGGCTTGAGTCCGCGATCCTGCAGGGCCTGCGACGAGGATGACGAAACCGTCTTCTCGAGCACCTCGCCCATCACAGCGGATCCAAACCGCTTCTGGAGCACCGGCAGCGGCACCTTGCCAGGCCTGAACCCGGGCAGCGTGGCCTCCCGGCCCAGCTCCGCAAGACGCGCAGCGATGCCTTGCGCGATCGTCGCCGCTGGCACAACGACCTTGAACTCGCGCTTCAATCCCGCACTTGAAAGCTCAGTGACTTGCATCTCGAAACGTTCCTTACGCTTGCATCATTTCATCAGCGCCAAGCGCAACGGCCTGCTGTCGCCGAGCCTGGTGCGGGCGGAGGGACTTGAACCCACACGACTTTTGGTCACTGGAACCTAAATCCAGCGCGTCTACCAGTTCCGCCACGCCCGCCCGAGCGACGATTAGCTACAGGCCCGCCTTGCCGTCGTCAACCAGTCGACGGCAGGGCGACGCGATCAGCGCAGGAGGATGCGCGCCGCCGCCGCGACGATGGCGTCGGGATCGAGGCCATAGACGCGATACAGATCGACCAGATCCCCGGATTGCCCGAATTTCTCGACCCCCAGGCTTTCAATCAGCTGCCCGCGCACGCTGCCGAGCCAGGACAGGGTCGCTGGGTGACCATCGAGCACGCTGACGATCCGGGCATCGGGGGCGAGGCGGCCGAGAAGCTGCGAGACATGAGAGGCCGAACCATCGCGGCGCCAATGCGCGTGGAGAACAGCCGGCGACGTGACCGCCAGCAACCCTGCGCCCGGCAGATCCTCGCGCAGCTGCGCCAGGGCGGTCAGCGCCTCCGGTATCAGTGCCCCCATGGCCACGACGGCGAAGTCGCACGGCCCCGTCGGTGGCTCGAGCCAGTATCCGCCCGCCACCACCGCCCGCCTGGTCGCGGCGTCGAATTGCCGCGTCGGCTGCGCGAGCGGGCGGGTCGAAAGCCGGAGATAGACCGACCCGCCCTCCGCGTCCTGGAGGTGATCGAAGCTCCAGCGCATGATCTCTGCGAGCTCGTCAACATGCGCCGGCTCGAAATACGTCAAGCCGGGCTGCCCCATGCCGATCAGCGGCTGCAAGATGGATTGATGGGCGCCGCCTTCCGGCGCCAGCGTCAGGCCGGAGGGTGTCGCCACGATCATGAAGCGCGCGTCCTGATAGCAGGCGTAGTTCAGGGCATCGAGCCCGCGGGCGATGAATGGATCGTAGACGGTGCCGATCGGCAGCAACCGCGCCCCGAACAGATCGGCCGATAGGCCCAGCGCCGCGAGCATCAGGAAAAGATTGTGCTCGGCGATGCCGAGCTCGATGTGCTGGCCAGAATGCCCCATCTGCCAGAGCTGCGCTGAGACGATCTTCTCTTCCTTGAAAATATCCTTGATGTCGCGTCGATCGAAGATTCCACGGCGGTTCACCCAGCCCCCCAGATTCGTCGACACGGTGACATCGGGTGACGTCGTCACGATCCGGCTGGCCAGCTGGCTCTGACCCGCAGCAATCTCGTAGAGCACGCGCCCGAAGCCTTCCTGCGTCGACATGGTCGCGGTCGTCGGCACGGCCAGGGTCTCCGGCACGGGGATTCGCTGCGCGTCGTGACGGCGGGGAAAACGCGCGGCGAAGGGCACGGACGCCAAGAACTTCTCCAGCTCGGGGACCGGCAGGTCGAGCCCTGCGAATCTGGCCCATTCGTCACCGGCCGAGATCCCATGCGCGCTGCGCAACGCCTCGATCTGCTCGGTGTTCATGAGCCCCGCGTGATTGTCCTTGTGGCCGGCGAACGGCAATCCGTGACCCTTGATCGTATAGGCGATGAAACAGGTCGGCAGATCGCTGGTCTCGGCGTCGCGAAACGCCTCAAGCACAGCCAACATGTCGTGGCCGGCCAGGTTGGTCATCAGGCGGCGGAGGCTGGCATCGTCGTGGGCGTCGAGCAGAACGCGGATGCCCGGGAACTGACCGAGATCGCGCAGCAGACGCCCGCGCCATTCCCCCTTGTAGGTCAGCGCCGCGTAGAGCGAGTTCGGGCATTCGTCGATCCAGCTGCGCAACCGCTCCCCATCCGGCCCCGCAAAGGCGGCTTCGAGCAGCTTGCCGTACTTGAGCGTGATGACGCGCCACCCAAGCGAGTCGAACACGCCGATGATGCGCTGGAACAGCCGATCCGAAACGACGCTATCGAGGCTCTGACGGTTGTAGTCGATCACCCACCAGAGATTCCGAACATCGTGCTTCCATCCCTCGAGCATGGCCTCGAAGACGTTGCCCTCATCGAACTCGGCATCGCCCACCAAGGCCACCATCCGCCCTGGCGTGTCGCCGGCGCCGGCGAGCCCCTTGAGATGGACGTAGTCCCGCACCATCGAGGCGAACAGCGTCTCAGCGACGCCGAGCCCGACCGAGCCCGTCGAAAAATCTACGTCGTCGTCGTCCTTGGTGCGCGACGGATAGGATTGTGCGCCACCCAACGCGCGAAATCCCTCGAGCTTGGCCAGGGTCTGATGGCCGAGCAGATACTGGATCGCGTGGAATACGGGCGACGCATGCGGCTTGACCGCGACGCGGTCCTGTGGCCGCAAGGTATGGAAGTAGAGCGCCGTCATCAGCGTGGCGAGCGACGCCGACGAGGCCTGGTGCCCACCAACCTTTAGGCCATCCCGCTTGGGCCTGACGTGGTTGGCGTTGTGGATCATCCACGAGGATAGCCAGAGCACCTTGCGCTCGAGCGCACGCAGCATCGCGACAGTCGCCGCATCGACAGGCGAAACGGCGTCTGGGACGAGGCGAAGATTCGGTGCGGCAGGATTCATCTCGCTTCTCCGGATCAGGCTAGGATCTGCATCAAGCTTACGCGGAGCCGCGCGGAAGAACCTTGCGAACTCCATCGCATTTTTCCCTTCCAGGCACGCTTCTCCCTTGTTAGGGGAGATTGATGGAAGGATCTTTCGCTGACCTGGACGAAGTCGACAGTCGAATCCTGGCTGAGCTGCAGCGCAATGGCCGGCTGAGCAACCAGGACCTCGCCGTCAAAGTCGGTATCTCCGCCTCCCCATGCTGGCGCCGCGTGCGCGCATTGGAGGAACGTGGCGTCATCAAGGCCTATGCCGCTCTCGTCGACCCCGCCGCCCTGGGCCTGCATGTCAGCGTTTTCACGCAAGTGAGTCTGGAGCGTCAGGAAGAGAAGGCGCTGCAGGTCTTCGAGACCGCCGTCTGCGAATGGCCGGAGATCCTCGAGTGCTACCTGATGACCGGAGACGCCGACTATCTGCTGCGCGTCGTCGTGTCGAACCTGGCGGCCTACGAGCAGTTCCTGATGCAGAAGCTCACCCGCATTCCCGGCATCGCCTCGATCAAGTCGAGCTTCGCCCTCCGTTCGGTCAAGTATCGTACGGACCTGCCGATCGGCGCTCCGGCGACCCGTTAACCCGAAGTTCCTGGGCTTGAAGCGTGGCCGACTTCGGATTTTCGCAAGGGTGGCAGTGGGTTCTGTGATTTCAGCGGTGTCCTGCGCGGCCTTGTTGTAGCCATGTAGTGCGACGTGA
>Ga0163144_10024274_pt1 | contig 11903 bp, 7 predicted proteins | sample OliLak19BULKMAT1_FD_123175 | JGI IMG/M metagenome (GOLD analysis project Ga0163144, IMG submission 123175) | Freshwater microbial mat bacterial communities from Lake Vanda, McMurdo Dry Valleys, Antarctica - Oligotrophic Lake LV.19.BULKMAT1 | ecosystem: Environmental > Aquatic > Freshwater > Lake...
TTCGCTCACGCTGTGATAAAACAAAACCACGTCGCCCCGTTTCATCGCGCGCAGATTGTTTCTCGCCTGAAAATTGCGCACGCCCGTCCAGGAGGTTTTTCCGTCCTTCACAAAATCTGACCACGAATAGGATTCAGGTTCAGATTTCACGAGCCAGTAATTTATCGCCATTCCTGATGTTTAGAGCTAATTCGGCGGATCGAAAAGAGAATTGATTGGTGGAGCGGGCACGAAGATGACGGCCACGGCGCAGAGGACTATGCCGGATCGAGGATGGAGAATCGAGGATGGCAACTCGCTGATCGGCGATCGTCCATTTTCCATATTCGCTCCTCCTGCCTTTCGCCTGCCCGTGACTTTCTCGAGTTCCTGGAAAACTAATTCGGCTTGCGGCTCGAACCATTCTGCGCGAAACAAAGGTCGGTGAATGACGAGAAAAAAATTCAACTCGGCCCGCTTGGCTCCGGCAACGCGTTCCCGGTTTGGCGAGTTCTCTTCACACTCATATTTTTCGCGCTGACGGCTCCGCTTGAGGCAGGAGTGGACTACCTCAAGGAGCTCAAGCCGCTGCTCAAAGAGCGCTGCTACACATGCCACGGGGCGCTCAAACAAAAGAACCGGCTGCGCCTCGACACGGTCGAGCTGATGCTCAAGGGAGGCAAGTCCGGTCCAGCCGTCCTTCGCGGGAAACCGGACGAAAGCCTCGCCCTCCAGCGGGTGACTGCGTCCGACTTGGACGAACGGATGCCGCCGCAACACGAGGGCGAACCCTTCACCGTCGCGCAGGTCGCGCTGCTCCGCGAGTGGATCGCCACAGGCGCTCCTGCTCCGGTGGATGAAAGAGCCGAGTCCGATCCAAAGGAACACTGGGCCTTCCGCCCGCGAGTTCGCCCGCCCGTGCCCGCGGCGGCCAATGCGAAATGGGTGCGCAACCCCATCGACGCTTTCATTGCCAAAGAGCACGACGATCACGGCCTCGCCCCGCAGCCTGAAGCGTCACGCGCGATTCTCCTTCGCCGACTGTATCTCGATCTGATCGGACTGCCGCCGAGCCTTCAGGAACTCGCCGCATTCGAGAACGACCCGTCTCCCGACTGGTATGAGCGCGTCGTGAAACAACTGCTCGACGACCCGCGTCATGGGGAACGCTGGGCGCGGCATTGGATGGACATCTGGCGCTACAGCGACTGGTGGGGCCTCGGCGACCAGCTCCGCAACAGCCAGAAACACATCTGGCACTGGCGGGATTGGATTGTCGAATCGCTAAACGCCGACCTGCCCTACGACGAGATGATTCGCCTCATGCTGGCTGCCGATGAATCGCATCCGAACGATCTCAAAAAACTGCGTGCCACCGGATTCCTCGCCCGCAATTGGTTTCTTTTCAATCGCAATCAATGGATGGACGAAACCGTCGAGCACGTAAGCAAAGGTTTTCTCGGTCTCACGGTGAACTGCGCCAAGTGCCACGACCACAAATACGACCCCATATCGCAGGTCGATTACTACCGGATGCGCGCGTTCTTTGAGCCGTATCACGTGCGGATGGATGTGGTACCGGGCGAGCCAGATCTCACTCGCGACGGCATTCCCCGCGCATTCGACGGCCTGCTCGACACGCCGACGTATCGCTTCGTGCGCGGCGACGAGAATCAGCCCGACAAATCCGCAATCATCGCACCCGGGGTCCCCGAGCTTCTCGCCTTCACTCAGTTGAAGGTTCAGCCAATCGTGCTTCCGCCCGAAGCCTGGCAACCGGAACGACGCGCCTGGGTAATTGATGCCCACCGCACTGCGGCACAGAAGAAAGTGGAGGTCGCCGGAAAAGCTCTTGCCACGGCCCGGGAACAACTCGCCACAGCCCAAAAACGCGAATCCGAAATCGCCGAGACTCCATCAGTGTCGGATGCGAAGCCGACACCTCCCGCCGAAGCCAGGACAACAACCGCCAGCGCCAGGGCCGAGGTGACTGTCGCCGAGCTGGCCTTGACGATGGCCACCACCGAACTCATGACCATTGACAGCCGTCGCGCGGCGATGGGCGCCGCGTGGGCGAGAGCCGCTGCCGACTCCAGCCAGACCAACACGGCCCTCGCCGAGTTGGAACGTGATGCGACATCCTCAGCGATCCGCGCGGAACGCGAAGCCGCCGTCGCAAAGGCCCGCCACGCCGTCGCCGTCGCCGAGATGCGCCTCACGGACGCGGCGGGCTCCAAGAAAGACGCCATCAAAAAGGAATTGAAAACCGCCCGCGAAACGCTGGACCAAGCCACCCAATCCGTGACCGCGCCGATCACGGAGACCGACAAGTTCGCGCCGCTTTACGGAGCGCAATGGACACCCACCCGGTTCTTCAATTCGCAGAAGGACGATCCCGCCGTCGAGTTCGGACCGAAGAGCAGCGGGCGCCGCACGGCTCTCGCGGGCTGGATTACCGACCCGCGCAATCCGTTGACCGCGCGCGTCGCGGCGAATCACCTTTGGGCACGTCACATGGGCGCGCCACTCGTGCCCGCTGTGTTCGACTTCGGTCGCAAGGAAGGATCGCCCACTCATTCTGATTTGCTCGATTGGCTGGCAAGCGAGTTGGTGGACAGCGGCTGGAGCATGAAACACCTGCACCAGCTCATCGTCACGTCGGCGGCGTATCGCATGAGTTCATCGGTGGCGGACGGAGAATCCAACCTGGCGAAGGATCCTGACAACATGCTCTGGTGGCGACGCACACCTATCCGCATCGAGGCAGAGGCGGTGAGGGATTCAATCCTCGCGCTCGCCGGCCAGCTTGATCCAACCATCGGCGGCCCCTCGGTTCCCACCGACAGTCAGACGGACTCGAAACGCCGCAGCCTTTATTTCTTCCACTCGAACAACGAACGAAACCTGTTCCTCACCACGTTCGACGAAGCCAACGTGAAGGAGTGCTACCGAAGGGAACAGAGCATCGTCCCGCAGCAGGCTCTCGCGCTTTCCAACAGCCGGCTTGTGCAGGATTGCACCAAATTAATCGCCGCTCGTTTCGGCGCGGACGTTTCGCCGGGCGACGACCCGGCGTTTGTCCGAAAGGCTTTTCGCGGCGTGCTCGGCTTCGCGCCTCAGGAAGCCGAACTCGCAGCCAGCGTCGAAACGATGGAAGCCTGGCGCAAGATCCCGGACACGACCCCAGATCAGGCCCGCGCTCATTTCGTCTGGGCGCTCCTCAATCATAACGATTTCGTCACGATGCGCTGACCCATTCGCTTTTATGAAACATGGCTTCACCCCACTCCACCACCTCCCCTCGCGCAGAACGTTTCTCGCCGACATGGGGATGGGTTTCACCGGGCTTGCGCTCGGCGCGATGCTTCAGCGCGACGGTTACGCCAGCAGCGCGGCATGGGCGCCGCCGACCGGCTTGCCGCATTTCGCGCCGAAAGCCAAAAACGTCATCTGGCTTTTCATGAATGGAGGCATCAGCCACGTGGAAAGTTTTGATCCGAAGCCGATGCTCAACAAGTATGCCGGAAAAACGATCGCCGACACGCCCTTCAAAGATGCGCAGGATCCGAAGAAACTTGCGCTCGAACGGCTGGTGGTGCCCGATGCCAACGGCAACCAACGCAACACACTTTATCCCCTGCAAATCGGTTTCAGGAAGCACGGCCAGAGCGGCATCGAGGTGAGCGACTGGTTCCCGCACATCGCGCGGCACGTGGACAAACTGGCCGTGGTGCGTTCGATGTGGACGACCGACAGCAATCACGGCGCGCAGACCCAGTTTCACTCCGGGCGCCACCAGAACGACGGCTCTTTTCCGACGCTCGGCGCCTGGGTCCATTACGGGCTTGGCAGCCTCAACGACAACCTGCCGCAATTCATTTCCATTGGCGCCCGAGAATACTGGAACCGGCGCGACGGCCATTACCTCGGCCCCGCGCACGACGCCGTGCCGCTGCGCATCGATCCGAGCCACCCGCTCGATTTCGGAAAACCGGAACGTCCATTCGCTGCCGACGCTCAAACGCTGGGACTGGATCTCGTCCAAAAACTCAACGCGTTGCGGGGCGTCGAGTATCCACAGGATCCCGCGATGGCCGCGCGCATCGCCTCGTATGAACTCGCCTTTCGCATGCAACGTTCCGTGCCCGAGGTACTCGACTTCTCGAAGGAGACGGCCGAGACGAAGGCCCTTTATGGCATCGACCAGCCGCACTGCCACGAGTTCGCCACGCAACTGCTCGCCGCCCGGCGCTTCATCGAGCGCGGCGTGCGCTTCATCCAGATCCAGCACGGCGGCATCGGCGCCGGCGCCTGGGATGCGCATGGAGGACTCAAGGACAACCACGCAAAAAATTCCCTCGCCGTCGATCAACCGACTGGCGCCCTGCTCCAGGATCTGGACCAGCGCGGGCTGCTCGACGAGACGATCGTGATCTTTGCCACGGAGTTCGGGCGCACGCCTGGGTCACAAGGCTCGGACGGGCGGGATCATCACATTTACGGCTTCAGCGTCTGGATGGCGGGCGGCGGACTCAAACGCGGCGTCGTCCACGGCGCGACCGACGAGATCGGTTTCCACGCCACGGAGAACCGCCATTACGTCACCGATATCCATGCCACGATCCTCCACCAACTAGGCCTCGACTCGCGCCGCTTGGAGATCCCCGGCCGCAAGCGCCTCGAGATCGACCACGGCAAACCGATCCGCGGAATCATCGCGTGAACTTCCGAGATTCCTCTGATTGACTTGGAATCACGGTTTACGCCAACTCCAGGTGAAGATTGGTTGACTGAACTTGATCGGCCGGACGCGTCATGGACTGTAGTGGCAAGGCGCAGCCGCGACACCGCTTTCGTGCGCGCGAAGCTCGAGCTAGAAACGGCGGTTGAATTGGAACCCGGGATCAAGAGCCACGGATGGAACACGGACGAAACACGGATTTGGCGAGACGAGTTCGCTCACTCTGTGGGGGAGCCTCAGAGGGATCCGAATCCGGCAACCCAAGAGCAGCCCATCCGTGTTCCATCCGTGGCTGAACTGCCGTTTCCAGGCTCAGTCTTCATCCATGAACTGTTCGTCCGGGCGAAAGCGGCGTGGCGCTCCGCTTCCCGCCGCAGTCCATGACACTTGGGATTGGCGCGGAGCGCAACGGGTCACAGGTTTACCAGATTTCTACCGTACTTGGTGTTAGCGCCCGGGCTGGGAGAAAAACGGGTGTGGAAGGAAACTCAAGGTGGCGGGCGGCCAGTGGCGGTTGGCCGGGAAACCGGCGGACGGTAAGTACCGTGCCAATAATAACCCCAAAGCGATTCGAGCCGTGCGCGCTCAACGTGGCCATCCACGCAGGAGAGATTGATCGAGCCGGACAGTTTCTGGTTGCCGCTAATATTGGTTGGCACCTTGGATTTCGGAATCCCATGGCGCGCGATCGCCAGTCGGCCGATGTTCGGATCCAGGGAGCCGCGAGACGGATCGGTGGGAGCGCCCTGAAGCGGCCCCGGCCACGCATCGACCCAGATGGAATCAAAAAAGAACGGCGTCTGCGTCGGTTTTTGAACCTTCATCGTGTCGCCGAAATATTCCGGCCCGGCATAAGTTCCGACGCCGGAATAGAGCCAGCCGTTCATGCCGTAACTTCCGGTGTAAACGAACCCCGGTTTCTTTGAGGAAGGCCAGATCCAGGCGGAATTCATGTCCCGGGCGTACCAAGTCGTGCCCGGCTTGACTTCGGCGGCGACGGGACACAGCCGCACTTTATCCACCTGGGCGTAGTTCTCGATCAACAACGCGAGCCAGATGTCGTTGGTCTTATCCTCGTAGGGCAAAGCCTTGCTGTAATCCGTGGCGTAGAGCAGACCTGCCAGCGTGATTTGTTTGAGGTTGCTGGTGCATTGAATCGCGAGGGCTTTCTCTTTGGCTCGCGAAAGCGCCGGGAGCAACAGGGCGGCCAGGATGGCGATGATGGCGATCACCACCAGCAATTCGATCAAAGTAAATCCCCGCTCGAAACTGCGAGCCATGGCTGAACCGGGCCGGTGGCGCATTGAGAACCCAATTTTCATTTCAGAAACAAGATGGCGTCGCGGCGTCTTTTGTCAAAAGATACCTGCTATGGCTGGACCACCCGGTAGAACCGCTGCGGGTCGCCGGACAACGTCCCGTTCGTGGTGGTGAAAACCCCGCCCGCAAATGCGCCCGTAGCAACCTGCGGCCAGGCTGACGCCGACGAAGTCACGTTCGTCGAGGCAAGAACTCGAAAAGCGGCGCCGCGCGGCCCCTTGCCTGAAAGTTGAATGGCTCCATTGGCCATCCGGCTGATGCCCGTGATCATCGGAGGAACGGCGTTCAGCTCGTCGAGCGTGGTGACGGTTGGCGATTGATAAATTCGGGTCACGGTGGAAGTCGGTGCCAAAGACGGTCCATATTCGCCGGTCCAGGGCGCGAAGTAGGACCACCAGACGCCAAATCGCTGCATCCGCTCAATGTCCGGCACCCCGCCAAATTCGGTCAACGCCATCAGCTTTCGGCCGTCGAAGCGCGCCTTGAGCGACTCCCAGCGTGGAGACAACACGTCGGCGACATCGGCGGGGTAGGCATCCACGCCAACGATATCCACCACGTCGTCGCCCGGGTACCAGGCAGGATCTTCGCTGGTCAAAACCCAAATGAGGTTGTGCAAGCCGTGATGTGCAGTAAGCCGGTTGTAAAGCAGACGCCAGAGTTGTTTGAATGGTCCCGACCCCTTTGCTCCCCACCAAAACCAGCCTCCCTCCGACTCGTGCAGAGGACGCCAGAGCAACGGAATCCCGGCGTCGGAAAAAATTTTCAACTGCACGGCGATGGCGTCAATGTCGCGAAGGATCTCCGCGTATTGAACCGAATTGGTATTGGCCAACGCGGCGGCAAAATCGAAAGTCGTGGCCACGGTGTAGAACCCTCTCCACCACGGCTGTTCCGTTGTGTTCAGAAGACCCGATGGCGCGTTCCAATGCCAGCAAAGCGAGAGGACGTGGCCGGAGTTTTCGAGAGATCGGAGGGATTCGGAATAATTTGCGGGCACTCCTTGAAACGCCACACGCGACGGAGAGTAGTTGATCAAATCTCCGGATGCGATGGCCGGCTTTCGTCCACTCGTGTTCTGGACATGATTGATCTCTGCGAGATCCAACTGCCCGGACGCGATGCCCAACTGCTGGCCGGACCAGGTTTGCCGGCCGTAGTCGGCAACCAAATCCTGCATGAGGCTCCGCGCGGCAAATGTGGCCAGTGGATCCACGAGAGTGCCCGGCACAGGCGCCGGTGGAGGAGGCGTCGGCGTGGGGACCAGATCTGCTCGGTCAATCTCGTAATAATTCCAGCCGCCGCCAATCTCAAGAATGTTGTTGCCGGAGACGAGTTCGACCAGCCCCGCGTCGAAGGTGGCGAACGCGCTGGTCTGCGGAAACATGCCGGAAAATCCAGCACCGTTCAGGACGCCGTTGAATCCTTTCGGTCCAAAAGGCGACCGGAAACGAATTCGAAGATTGTAAATCCCGGATGTCGCCGAAAAATTCCAGCGCACCAGATCGCCAGCGGCATCGAATCCGGTGGCGTAGCCCGTTCCAGAGTAACCCGCGACCGCCGACGACACGTTAACGCCCACCAAAGTTCCGTTTTCCGCCTCCAAAGAAATCGTGGTGCCGGGCAGAGGCGGTGCTGGAGTTGTTTCCACGCGGAAATTGTCGATGTGCCACTCGACGTCCGACACACCATTGGCAGAAGTGCCAAGTTGGAACTGGTAGAAACTGCTGGCGTTCCTCACCGAGAGAACCGCGTCAGAGGTGTTCACCGGCGTGGCGGCAGTCGGGACGAGATTGATTTCGACCGGGATTGTCACCGTCCCCGACACCGGGAAACCCGCGGCCGCCCGGTTCGTCGCAATGATCTGATCCCAACCGCCGCCGTTGGCGGAGTCCTGGTTGATGGCGACCGGGTAAGAGACGCCGGCAAAACCGCCGCTCGTGCCGGTCGCCGCGGTGGATGTCAGAATGAGATCAAATTTCAGTTTTCCGCCCGACACGCCCGCAGAGTTCAATGCGGCGTGGATGCTGCCGAGTGAACCGGTCGAAGCCGGATTGACCTCGAGTTTGCCGCGCCACACCCACCCGGAGGGGTTGTTGAGGCGCAGACTGCCCGAACCGACGCTCGAGGAATGAGCCACCGACCCGCCCCCCGTGCCCGTGTTGGTAAATCCCTCGGTGCTGGAACCGAAGGTCAGCGTGACAGAATCGCCCCGAGCGGTTGCCGCCGCGAGGATCAGCCCGAGCACCACGCCACAGAACGAACCGGAGCCAAAATGTTTTCGAGCGACACGAGGAAACGAGCAAAACGGATGCAACCTTTTCACCTTCTTAACCCCGGCGCGGCCCCGGGATCCTGGAACAGGTTCAGACGGTAGAAGCGGATGTCGGCGTTAATGAGCGCGTTGGTGTCGGTCACGGTTGCCTCCAGGCCATCGCCTTCGATGCTGACGTCCGGCAACGTATTCCACTCACCCGAAATAATGTTGGTTGACGATTCAACAGAATAAATCTGGCCCGCCGAAGTCGGGAAGTTGATGAGGAAGTCCGAACCGGACTGCGCCGCCGACCGGATCGTCGGCACGATCAGGAAACGAATCGAGTCCACGTTTATCACCACATCGGTCGGGTGGTTGAAGAGATTGACACCGGTCTGCTCGACGACGTTCATGTTTGTCAGTCCGGCGAGGGAATACTCGAGGTCATGAAATTGTCCGTCAACGGGCAGAAGCTTTCCCGTCCCAAGCTCGGCTGACTGAAAGACGAAACCGTTCTTTTGGAAAAACGCCTGGACCCCGATTGGGCTGGCGCCGCTCGGGGACACTTCCGCAGCCGACATGCGAACGACCATTTTGTCGTAATTTCCCAGATCGGTGGTGCGGTTGTTGAATGAGTTGCCGTTCCAGGCGGTGCCATTGCCCCAACTGATCGCCGCGCCATTGCTGCTGCCCAGATCGGTCCATTGGAGGGAGCCTGTGCCGGCGGGATTATGCGAAAGGCCGGATTGGCCCTGGGCTGTGTTACCCAAAACCGCCCCGCGTTCAAAGTTGACGATGGCACCTTGCAGGCCGCCCTCGGCGCTGCCGGTATCGTGCGTGACCAGGTCGCGCGTCAGAGGCGGTCTGCCTCCCGCGCGCACTTCGCTCAGCGTCCAGACGACATCCCCGACCGCGCCGTGGGCGCGCGCATTGAAACCAATCGTTCGAATGTAAATCAACTCCTCCGGAAACAAGGGCGTGAGCAAAACCTGGTAGGTATTGACGCCAGGCGTGACGGGCACATCCGGCCCAAGGGACACGTAGGTGTAACCGGGGCTGGCCTGCACGTAGAACTGCACATTGATACTGCCCGCGCCGTTGTGCCCGATGTCAAATTCGAGATAGCTGAGTCCAGTGAGATCGAGGCCGCCACTGGCCCCGGTCGAAGATTCGCGCACCCGGTTTGGGCCATCGCTCATTGCCAGAGACGCGCCCGCGCCGCCAGTTTCAGTGATGGTTAATTCCCCCGCGATCGTGTTGCTCAACGTGACCGTGTTGTCCCCAAAATTCTTGACCCAACCCCGCACGTCGCCAGTGCCAGCCCATGTGTAGAGGGCGCCGGGGCCCTGGGCGTGCGCGTCGAACGAGAGCAGCGCGCCAAGACACATCAACAGCGTGGAACCGAGCCGCAGAAACTTGTTCGTGGAAGGCGTGAGGACGAGGGAGGAAAAAATCTTCTTTGGTTTCATGGTGCCAACCTATTCGTCGTCGAATAGGGCGTCAAGCGCGCCTGTCGCCCCTGGCACGATCAATACGAACCCGAGGGCTCAACCCGATCATCCCCGCGCGATGGGTCGCGTGCAATCAGGATTTTCCGGCGGATCGTTTAAACCGGCGAACGGCCAGCGCAAGGATTCCCCCGAGCAGCAGAACGCCCGTGTGCGGCTCCGGCACGACGAAGACGATGCTGTCAATGTTGATCCTCAAATCTGTCAGGTGGGTTCCCAGATTAATGCCGGTCTGATCCACAGTATTCATATCTGTCAGGCCAAGGAGCGAAAACTCCAAGTCATGAAACTGACCATCGATCATCAACGACTGCGTGCCGACAGATTGGAAGTTAAAATTATTTTTTTGGAAGAAAGGCTGAACGTCAATCGTTCCGCCCGCGCCCGGCGTTACTTCCTCGGCGGAGATGCGCAGGATCATTGTTTCGTAGTTCGAAAGATCGGTCGTGCGGTTGTTAAAGGTGTTGCCGTTCCACGCTGTCCCGTTGCCCAGGCTGATGGCACCACCCGCGCCGCCGCCCAAATCGGTCCATTGCAAGGAACCGGAACCCGCTGGATTATGCGAAAGACCCGTTTGATTCTGCCCGCCGCTGTTGCCCTGAATTGAAGCGCCATCAAAATTCACGATGGCACCTTGCAGGCCACCTTCCGCGGAGCCGGTGTCGAAATTGGCCAAAGTACGCGACAAGAGTGGCGTGCCTGCGGAACGCACCTCACGAACCGTCCAAGTCACGTCGCCGATCCCGGCATGGTCGCGGGCGTTGAATCCCATGGTGCGAATGTAAGTCGCTTGCGCCGGAGTCAAGGCCGAGATTGGCACCTGATAGGTGTTGACGCCGGGAGTCACAGCCACATCCGGCCCGAGTGACACGTAGTTGAAACCCGTCGAGGCCTGGACGAAAAATTGAACGTTGATTGGTCCAGAGCCGTTGTGCCCAAGCTCGAATTCAAGAAAACTCAATCCCGTGAGATCCGTTCCTCCGCTCGATGCCGAAGATTCGCGGACCCGATTGCCGCCATCACTGATCGCAACCGAAGCTCCCAGACCGCCGGTCTCGATGATCTGCAACTCCCCAGCCACAGCATTGTTCAAGGTGGCGGTGGCTCCAAAATTCCTGACCCACGCTCGTATGTCGCCGGTGCCACCCCAGCTGTAGAGCGCGCTGGGCGACTGGGCACGCGCGTCGAAGGATGAAAGCGCACCAAGGCAAACCAGCCCGAGGACAGCGGTCGAGAGGAATTTGATTTGTTGGCTGACAAAGTTGGTGGGTTTCATGCCGGTATGTCAGGGTTTTCCTGCGAAACGGTCAAGCATATTTTGGTAGTTTTTGATTCGGGACAGTTTCCAGCGTCCGGCAACTATTATCCGTGAATCGACTGAATTCAGTTCCAGCGAGCCGGCGGCGGCGGTTCCCGACTGATTCCGCTTGCGGCGGTCCACATTCTGCGAGAAACAAAGGCCGGTGAATAACGAGAAAAAATTCCGGCTCGGCGTGCTCGGTTCTGGCAAGGGCTCAAACTTTGATGCGATTGCCGAGGGGTGCGCTGCCGGGAACGTCCCGGCAGAAATTGCCATCGTCGTCAGTGATGTCGCAGACTCGGGAATCCTGCAGCGCGCACGCGAACGCGGTTTGCGGGCCGAGTTCATTGCGCCCGGAAAATTTCGCACCAAACTCGACGACGACGCCGAGCGCGCTTTCATTGAGATACTGGAAAACGCGAATGTTGACCTGATCGTGCTCGCCGGTTTCATGCGGATTCTCAAGGGAGAATTTCTGCGCGTCTTCGCCAATCGGGTTGTGAACATTCACCCGTCGCTCCTCCCCGCCTTCCCGGGGCTGGAATCCTGGAAGCAAGCTTTGGACTACGGGGTGAAATTCACCGGTTGCACGGTGCATTTTGTCGATCAAGGGGTGGACACCGGCCCAATCATCGCGCAACAAACCGTTCCCGTCCTTGCGGGCGACACGCCAGAACGACTGCACGAACGCATTCAGAAAGCGGAATCGGAATTGTATCCCCAGGCGGTTGGCGCGCTGGCTCGGGGAGAAGTTCAGGTGCAGGGGCGGCAGACGATCTGGCTGAGCCCGCGATAAAA
>Ga0163144_10024275_pt1 | contig 11903 bp, 12 predicted proteins | sample OliLak19BULKMAT1_FD_123175 | JGI IMG/M metagenome (GOLD analysis project Ga0163144, IMG submission 123175) | Freshwater microbial mat bacterial communities from Lake Vanda, McMurdo Dry Valleys, Antarctica - Oligotrophic Lake LV.19.BULKMAT1 | ecosystem: Environmental > Aquatic > Freshwater >...
CTGGAATCGCTGGGGCGATCCACCGGTGCGGTCATCGGCACCTACGGCGTCGAGCGCCACGTGCTGCGGTTCGTGGGTCAAGCCGCCCATTCGGGCTCCACGCCGATCGCGATGCGCCGTGACGCATTCCTCGCGGCCGCCGAAACGGCGCTCGCCTGTCGCGAGATCGCCCGGCGTCACTCCACGCCCACCGCCGGCATGGTGTGCACGGTCGGCACCGTGTCAGTAGAGCCAGGGATCGTGACCGCGGTGCCGGGCGTGTGCGAGATCGCGCTCGATCAGCGCGCGCTCGAACCCGCCATCTTGCGCCAGGCGCTCGCCGACGCGCAGGAGGCGGCCGCGCGCGCGGCGACCGCCAACGGGGTCTCCGTGGAGTGGCGGCACGTGTGGCGCATCGATCCCTGCCGGTTCGATCCGCGCCTGGTCGAGCTGTGCGCGGAGGCCGTGCAGGAGGCGACCGGCCACGCGCCCCGCCTGCCGTCGGGACCGCTGCACGATGCCGTGGAAATGGGGCGCGTCATGCCTTCGGTGATGATGTTCGCCACGTCCATCAACGGCTTGTCGCACTGCAGGGAAGAAGACACCGCCGAGGCCGACCTCGAGGTGACGATCGACGCGTTCCTCCGCCTGGTTGACAAGGCGGTGGCGATGGTGGCCGCGGCGTGAGGTGACGCCCAGCGGAGTGAGGTGACGCCCAGCGACTCCGTCCTGCGGCCTCGCCAGCCCTCCACAATCATTCAACGCAGCGCGATCGATACCCGCTCTACGGCGTCCGTCAGCGCCGCTGCATAGCGCGTGTCGATGGCCGCAAAGATGCGATCGGCCAGCTCCGAATGGTCGACGTGGCTGGTCAGATTCCTGTCCTGGAGCATCTCGAGCCACAACCCTTCATCTCGCACGTGGCCCAGCCTGTGACCCGCGATCAGGGCTCGCTTCGGCGACTCGGCATCGAGACCCTCCCGCTCGGCGACGTGCTTCAGGAGCTTCCACGTGGCCTCGAACGTGAACTCGAACGCTTGAATGACGCCTGCACGATCCCTGTCTGTGAGGACCGGCTCACGCAGGAAGGCGGTCAACTTGGCCACGGCGGCCTCGGCGTTCAGGAGCGCCCTCGTCGTCATGATCGGCGCTCGTAGACCACGCGACCGGTGGTGACGATCTCCCGGGCCAGCGCGGGATCGCACGTCTCGATATCGACCAGATCCAGATCGACGAGAGCGGGCACTTCGTCCTCAGCCTCGAGGACGAAGGCCGCCCACCTCGCTCTGTCCGAGGGGGCCACTTCAAATGCCAGGTCGACATCAGAGGTCGGCGTGGCGTCGCCGCGCGCGTGCGACCCGAACAACCAGACCCGCGTCGGACCGACCAGCCGTACCGCCCGATCGACGACATCGTGGACAATGCGATCCAGTCGAGGATTCCCGGTGGGGGCATGCACGACCACAGGTTATCACCGGGAGAGGTTCGTCACGTCTTCTCTCCTTGCCCGCAGGGCGGTGGCGATCGTTGCCGCGGCGTGAGGTGACGCCCAGCGGAGTGAGGTGACGCCCAGCGACCCCGTCCTGCGGCCTCGCCAGACGCCCCACAATCATCTCGGCCTTTCGGACGGAGTCACTGGGCGCCACCTCACGTGCGTGCGTGACCTCTCGGCGAGCGACTACCGGGCGCCAACGCTATTAGGCGCAAGAGTCCGACCAGTCGGACCACGCCATCCGCTGCGGTACCGTGCCTTCGGCATCGTCGCGGGCGAGCGCACGAGGCGTGAGCCGGCGCCCGGCGGCCTCTTCCGGAGGACGAGATGATTGTGGGGCGTCTGGCGAGGCCGGAGGAAGGGGTCGCCGGGTGTCGGCTCACGCACACGGAAACGGGTGATGATGCAACGGCGTGGCCGTGACACAATCCGCCGTCATGCCGAGCCCAGCAGGCGACCGTCGCGGAGTAGTCAGCCTGCTCGTGCTGCTCTTTGCCATCACCTATCTCGACCGCGTCTGCATCTCGGTGGCGGGGCCGCGCATGCAGGAAGACCTCGGCATCGATCCGATCGGCTGGGGCTGGGTGACGGGCATGTTCACACTCGCCTACTGCCTCTTCGAGATCCCCACCGGCATGATGGGCGATCGCCTGGGTCCGCGCCGCGTGCTCACGCGCATCGTGGTGTGGTGGTCGGCGTTCACCGCGCTCACGGGCACGATGACCAGCTACTACCCCCTGCTGCTCACGCGGTTCCTGTTCGGGGCCGGCGAAGCCGGCGCGTTCCCGAATGCGTCGGTGGTGGTGGCGCGCTGGTTCCCGGCGCGGCAACGCGCCACCATGTCGGGCGTGAACCTGATGGCCAGCCAGATTGGCGGCGCCATCGCGCCGCTGCTGGTGCTGCCGATCCAGATGCGCTACGGCTGGCGCATGTCGTTCTACGTCTTCGGCGTGCTTGGTCTGGTCTGGTCCGCCGTCTGGTATGCGTGGTTCCGCGACTCGCCCGCCGAGATGCGCGGGCCGGGCTCGCCTGCCGCCGCCGCGCTCACCGATGCCGCCACGCAGCCCGCGGCGAGCCACACCTTTCCGTGGGGCCTCGCCTCGCGCTCCACCACGGTGTGGGCGATGCTCGGGGTGGCGTTCTGCTACATCTACGTCTACAACTTCTTCCAGACGTGGTTTCACACGTTCCTGGTGCGCGGGCGCGGCTTCAGCGAGGCCACGCTGCTGCTGTCGGCGCTGCCGTTCGTGGTGGCCGCGTGCGCGAATCTCGCCGGCGGCGCCGCGAGTGACGCGCTGGTGCGGCGGCTCGGGGCCAGGCGCGGCCGGCAACTGATCGGCGCCACGGCGCTCACCTTCGCGGCGGTGTTCACTGTGGCCGCCATGCTCACGCAGCATCAGGTGCTCACCGTGGTGTTCCTGGCGCTCACCTACGGGGCCATCACCTTTCAGCAAGCCGGCGTGTTCGGTGTGTGCCTCGACATCGGCGGACCGCGCGCCGGGGCCATGGTGGGCCTCATGAACACGGTGGCCCAGGTGGGCGGACTCGTGGGCTCGGTGCTCTACGGCTACATCGTGGAGCGGTCGGGCAGCTACGACGCGCCGTTCATTCCGATGGCGGTCATGCTGCTGATTGGCGCCGTGCTCTGGGTGAAGGTCGACGCGTCGCAGGTGCTCGGCGGCGAACCGCTCCTGGCGCGGTAACCACGGGCTACGGCAGCAGCCTGGCCCACTGCGCCGAGTCGGTGTACTGCTGGAACGACACGATCTTGCCGTCGCCGAAGCGTTAGACGTGGCAGAACTGCGCGTCGAGCTGCGCGCCGCTCGCCTTGATCGTGCCGCCATAGCGGCCGAGCACCACCACGTCATCACCGCCGTCGATGAACGTGCTGGGCACCGCGGTGAAGCCGTCGATGGCCGCCATCAGCCGTCCGAACACGCCTTCGCCAATCGCCTGGGCGCCGATGTAGGGATGCGGTCGGCGAGCGGGTTGCCTTCGGCTTCGTGCCAGGTGACACCAGGATCCATGGCCCCGAACAGCACGGAAGGGTCGTTGCGGGCGAAGGCCTCGTAGGCTGCCTTGATGGTCTCGACTGGAGTCATGACACGTCTCCCGTAATGAGCACGCCGGGTGGTCGGCGAGCGCCGGATGGTAACACGGAGCCGTCGGCGCGGCCGTCTACTTCGGCGCCGCGGGCTTCGGCGCGACCGGCTCGAAGCGGTAGATGACGTAGGAGATCGGTCCGTCGATCTGGGTGAACCGGTGCGGGATCCCGGCCGGCAGGATCACGAGATCCTTCGGGCCCACCTTGCGCGTCACGCCGCCCACCTGGGTCACGAAGTAGCTGGGCGTGGGCCCCAGGTTCGGCGGGTCTGACACGGGCCGCTTGTCCTGCATTTCGCCGCCCATCAGCAGCGTGCCCGAGCCCTCGATGATCTGGTAGATCTCGGTGAGCTCGTCGTGCATGAGCGCCCGCGCCTCGGCGCTCGTGCGGTGCACGATGCCCACGCGCACGATCCCGCCCTTCACCGGGGTCTCGTTGATCTTCGTGTCGAGCTTCTTGGTGGCGATCGACGCGCGCATCGTGGCGTCGATGTCGGCGGCGGCAATCACGCTGCCCTGCGACGGGTCCTGCGCCAGCATCAGGCTCGAGAACAGTGGAATCAGGGTGCACATGGCCACATCCTACTGCCGGAGCCCGCGGCCCGGCGACACCCCGACCCACGGAACAAGCCGTAGGCCGTCTACGTCTCAGGCTGTAGAACGTCTACAGCCATGGCCAAGACCCCCGACGATTCCCGCCTCGAACTGCTCCAGGGCACCCTCGACATGCTGATTCTGCGCACCCTGCAGTGGGGCTCGCAGCACGGGCACGGCATCGCGCACTCCATTCGCCAGCAGTCCGACGACCTGCTCAAGGTGGAGACCGGCTCGCTCTACCCGGCCTTGCATCGCCTCGAGAAGCGCGGCTGGCTGAAGGCGAAGTGGGCGCTCAGCGAAGCGAATCAGCGCGCGAAGTACTACGAGCTCACCGCGGCCGGCAAGACGCAGCTCGCCCGCGAGCAGGATCGCTGGTCGCAGCTCGTCACCGCGATTGGCCGCATCATGACCCCGGCGACGGGGAAGGAGTAGCCCATGCGCCCCGACGAGCGCGACATCGACGACGAGCTGCGCGGCCACCTGGCCCTGGCGATCAAGGAGCGCATCGACCGCGGCGAAGACCCCGGCGCCGCGCGCCAGGCCGCCCTCGACGAGCTCGGCTACCTGCCGGCCGTGCGCGACTCGGTGCGCCAGGTCTGGTACAGCCGGTGGTTCGAGGCCGGTGCCGACTTCGCCCGCGACCTGCGCGTCGGGCTCCGCGCGCTGGCCGGGGCCAAGGGGCTCTCGCTTGCGGTCGTCGTCACGCTGGCTCTCGGCATCGGTGCCAACGCCGCTATCTTCAGCGTGGTACGCGCGGTGCTGCTCGCGCCGCTCGTGAATCGCGACGAAGATCGCCTCCTCTATATCCGCCAGAGCGCGCCCGGCGCAGGCGTCGAGAACATGACGTTCTCGGTGCCCGAGATCGACGACCTGAAGGCGCGCGTCACGTCGATTGGCGCCTTCGGCGACTTCTCTACCGTGGACTTCACGATGATTGGCTTCGGCGAGCCGCGTGTCGTGCACGCGGGCGTGGTCAGCGGCACGTTCTTCGAGGTGATGGGCCTGCGGCCCGTGCTGGGCCGCCTGCTCACGCCCGCTGACGACGGCCCTGGCGCGGCCGGCGCCGTCGTGCTCACGCACCGTTTCTGGTCCACCGCGCTTGCCAGCGACCCGACGGTGCTCGGCAAGACCGTGCGCCTCGATACCCGCACGGCCACCGTGATCGGCGTGCTCGAGCCGTCGGTGCCGTATCCGGTGGATACCGAGATCATCGCCAACATCGTGACGAGTCCCCACCACCTCGACGCGCTGATGGTCACCGGACGTACGCATCGCATGACCGAGCTGTTCGGGCGGCTCGCGCCCGGCGCCACGCTCGAGGCCGCGCGCGCAGAGCTCACGGCCGCGCATGCCGCGCTCGAGACCGAGCATCCCGAGGCCTACGCCGGCCGCGCCGACGTGGGCATGACGGTGCGGACGCTGCGCGATCAGATCGCCACGCCGGCGCGAACCATCCTGTTGCTGCTGCTCGCCACCGCAGGCGTCGTGTTCATCGTGGCCTGCTCGAACGTCGCCAACCTGATTCTGGCGCGCTCGGTACGCCGCGAAGGCGAGCTGGCCGTGCGCGCGGCCCTCGGCGCGAGCCCAGGCGCGCTGCGCCGCACGCTGCTCGCCGAAAGTCTGGTCTTGTGCGGCGCTGGCGCCGTGCTGGGCGTGCTGCTGGCCGGTCCGCTCGTCACGGCCGTGGCCCGCTTCGCCGCGCGCTTCTCGGTGCGGGCGCTCGACGTCACCATGGACGCGAGCCTGCTGTGGGTGGGTGCGGGCCTGGCCATGGCGGCCGCGGTGCTGCTCGCCTGGATCCCCCGCTTGCCGGCGTCGGACACGTCTGCCGGCGTCAGCCTGGCCACGGGCGGACTGCGTATCACGCCGGGCACCAGCCGGCGGCTCAGGCTCTTCGCCACGGCGCAGGTGGCCTTCTCGTTCGTGCTGCTCGTGGGTGCGGGCATGCTGCTTGCGGCCTTGCTGGCCCTGCAGACGACCAGCTCGGTCGCGAACGTGGCGCAGGTGCTGGCGATCGATGTGCCGCTGCCCATCGAGTCAGCCGGCCCGAAGACGGTCACCTTCGTGGACGAGGCCGTGCGCCGCATCTCGGCGCTGCCGGGCGTGACGCGCGTGGCCGCCGGCAACGTCGTGCCCTGGCGCGACCTGGGCAAGTTCGGCCCGTTCTCGTTCGCCGCCGAGGGCTACACGCCGGCCAACGGCGCCGACCCGCCGATGGCGCGCCTGCGCAACGTCACGCCGGGCTTCTTCGCCACGCTCGGCGTGCCCATCCTGGCCGGCCGCGACTTCACCGACGATGACCGCGGCCGCGGCGAACTCGTGGTCATCGTCAGCCAGACCATCGCGACGCGGCTCTTCCCGAACGGCGAGGCCCTGAATCGCCAGATCTGGTGGACCGATGCCGTGTTCGGCACCGCCAAGCGCCGGATCGTCGGCGTGGCGGCCGACCTGAACGACGAGAGCGTGCTGCCCGTGCCCGCGTGGGTCGTGTATCACCCGCTCAGGCAGATTCCGTACGCGGGGCGGCTGTTCGTGCAGGCCGCCGGTGGCGACCCGTATGCCCTGATGCCGGCCATCACGCGCGTCCTTCACGAGATCGCCCCGGAGCAGCCGGTGGAACGCGCCGCCACGCTCGAAGACGTGCGGGCCGGCCTGCTCACGCCCGACCGCGTGAACGCGTTCGTCGTGGCCGGATTCGCCGGCGTGGCGCTGGCCATCGCGATCGTCGGCGTGGCCGGCGTGCTGGCCTTCTCGGTGAGCGCCCGCACGCGTGAGTTCGGCGTGCGCCTGGCCATTGGCTCCACGCCGCGAGACCTGCTCAGGACCGTGCTGCGCGAAGGCGCAGCGATCGTGGCCGGCGGCATCGTGACGGGTGCGGGGCTGGGCTACGCGCTGGCGTCCGTGGCGACGAGCTACGTGGAGGGCCTGCGCCTGCCGGGCCCGTGGCCGGTGCTGGGCGCGGCGGTGGTGCTCGCCGTGGCCGCCGTGATGGCGGCGCTCTTGCCGGCGCGGCGGGCCTCACGCGTGGACGTGCTGCAGGCGCTCAGAACGGAATGACCATGGCGCTCATCCCTGAGCGGGTGCCGCCTACCAGGGAGGCGCGGCGTTGATTCGAGGGGCGGAACGCCGTATCGTGGCCACGTCATGTCCACGATCAGCCGAGCGTCCTTCCGCCGTTTCCTCTCCCTCCTTCTCGCGGTCGTGACCGCATCGGCGCTGGCCGGCCCGGCGGCCCGGGCCCAGGCGCCCGCCCCCGGCCAGGTGTTCCGCACGTCGCAGCACGACTTCCGCCTGGACGTGGTGGCGGAACTCATCCACCCGCACTCGATGGCGTTCACGCCCGAGGGCGACATGCTCATCACCGAGCGTCCGGGCCGGCTGCGGATCGTACGGCAGGGTACGCTCCTGCCGACGCCAGTCGCCGGCATCCCCGACGTGCTCTTCCTCGGCAACGGCGCCACCGCGCAGGACGGCCGCGAGCAGGCAGGCCTGCGCGACGTGGTGCTACATCCGAACTTCGCCACCAACCGGCTGCTGTATCTGAGCTACGTCAAGCCGGGGCCGAACGGCTACGGCAACCTGGCCGTGGCGCGCGGACGCTTCGAGAACGATCGCCTGTCGAACCTGCAGGACATCTTCGTGGCGCACGCCCCTGGCAACGGCACCAACCGCAGCTCCATGTGGGGCGGGCGCATCGCCTTCGACAAAGACGGCTATCTCTTCATCACGCTCGGCGATCGCCAGTGGCCCGCCGTGGCGGATCTGAATCGCCACCCGGCTCAGGACCTGCTGACGCACAACGGCAAGACCGTGCGCCTGCACGACGACGGCCGCGTGCCCAAGGACAACCCGTTCGTGGGCACGCCGCACGCGCTGCCCGAAATCTGGTCGCTCGGCCACCGCAACGCGCAGGGCATGGCCTTCCATCCCACCACCGGCGACCTGTGGCAGAACGAGCACGGCCCGCAGGGGGGCGACGAGTTGAACGTCATCACGCCCGGCATGAACTACGGCTGGCCGGTCATCGGCTACGGCATGAACTACACGACCGGCCTGGCCATTCACGAAGGCACGCACAAACAAGGGTTCACGCCGCCCGCCTACGTGTGGGTGCCGTCGATTGGCGTGTCGGGCATGATCTTCTACGGCGGCGACCGCTTCAGCGGCTGGAAGGGCGACATGCTCGTGGGCGGCATGAGCGGGCAGCGTCTGATGCGCCTGCGCCTCAAGGCACGGGTGGTGGTGGCCGACGAGATTCTGCTGCAGGGCCTGGGCCGCATGCGCGAGGTGCAGCAGGGGCCAGACGGCGCCGTCTACGTGATGATCGACGCCAACGTGCGCGGCGTGGACGGCGAGGCGACGCCGGTCTACCGCCTCGTGCCGGTGCCGCGCGCGGCCACGACGGCGCGGCGCTGATGGCCTTCGATTGTGCGCACCGCGCCAGGCTCGGTACGCAGGAGTGTCTCACTGGCTGTCCGACGCGGGCGGACGTGGGCGGCTTCCGGTTTGCACGGGTCGAGCGGGCGGGCGACGCGCCGGCGGCCGATCCGCAGGTCGTGGACGTGGCGCTGCTCGACATGCACCACGGCTGGCCCAACCTGGGCCACGAAGCCCTGGTCGACGTGGTGCAGAGCGCGGTGTGCGACATGCGCGACGAGCTGGTGGCGGCGGGCCTCAGCGTGCGCGTGCTCTCCTACGACGTGCGCCGCGGCCAGGCGCTGCCCGACCACGCGCACGGCCGGCACGCGCTCTATCTGGGCACGGGCGGCCCCGGCCATCTCGATCCGCGGCTGAACGACGGCCGCGACGGCTCGCAGGGCATCGTCGAGAATCCGTCGTGGGAAGCGCCGCTCTTCGCGCTCTTCGACGCCATCCGCGACGATCCACGCGCCTCGCTCATCGCCGTGTGCCATAGCTACGGCGTGATGTGCCGGTGGCTGGGCGTGGCCGAGGCCGTGTTGCGCGGCCCGGAGCGCGGCGGCAAGAGCGTGGGTGTGCGTTACAACGAGCTGCTGCCGGCAGCACAGGCCCATCCGTGGTTCGCGCGTTTCGCCAGCGACCTCAAGGACGGCACCCGGTTCCCGGTGCTCGACAACCGGCTCTACGACCTGGTGCCCACGGGCGACCCGCCCGAGGACGTGAGAGTACTCGCCGTGGACATCAACGCCGCTGGTTCCCCCACCGATGCCATCACGATGGTGGAGGTGGCCGGCGCGAACAGCGACGCCGACGGCGTGCCTCGCATCCTCGGCGTGAATCATCATCCCGAAATCGTCAACCGCCAGCGGCAGGTAGCGCTGCTCGAGAAGAAGCGCGCGCGGGGCGACGTGGACGACACCTGGTTCAACGAGCGCTGGGCGGTGCTGACCGGCCAGGTGAAAGACGAGAGCGACGACCGACTGGTCCACCTCACCTCGAACTACACGCTCATGGGCCCGATCCGCGCCGCGCTGCACCGGGATGTGCGCCGCCGCGCGGAAGCGCGGAGCGGGGTCATCTCTTCCCCTCGATGATGCGTCTTCCTGCATCCGCGCCAGTCGCCCGCGGTCGGCGAGCGCGCAGCGGCGTCAGCCGCTACTCGGCGCTCGACTCGAAGGGGTCGTGCCGCACGCCGGGACGCCAGCCCTTCATGGCCAGACGAACCCGCTCGTCGACGGCGCGCCACCTCGGCGGCGGGGTTGGCGAGGTTGATTGTGCTAACAGACGAGTAATCATCTGCTCGCGTAGCCGCACGACATCTTCCGGGGTCAGCGGCCGCGATCCACGCACGATCTCGCCCGGATCATCCTGCACGACACAGCTGGCTTCGAACGAGTTCACACGACCGGCGTCCATACATCCTCCTCGACCCAATGTCCGGTGGTACGGTCGCGTGCCCCTGGGAAATAAGAAGCGCGTTACCTCATCTGGCTAGGTGCCGCCATACCGTCGGCACGTCGTAGCCTTGTTTCCGGACTTGGCTGTCGTCATTTCAAGGCCCGTGCCACGGCGGCAATCCTTGGCTTCCGACCGGCCTCGCGTCGCTCGGTAACTCGATGTGGGTGACCGGACTTCCACAAGTGGAGTGCGAAGACCGCGTGAAAACTTCTCCAGGTCGATAAGACACTTAGAGCGCACTCCGAAGATGGCGCGCTTTCTGCATTTTGCCAGGACGGCCGGCGTTCGCGTGGTGCGACGCCTGGTAGAGGAGGTGACCCGTGATGAAGTACTCATTGCTCGCTGCCTGCGGCGCCGTGACGCTCGCAAGCGCGATGACCCTGTCGGCACAGACGCCCGCGCAACCACCGACAACTCGTCCGCAGACCCCGGCTCCGACACAGCCGGCCACGCGAACCGACCAGAGTTCGGTCACCGTGACCGGTTGCCTCAAGCCGTGGGACAACGCCATGGGCGGCGGCGCAACCGATCCGATGGCGAAGCCCGGTGACCCCATGGCCAAGCCCGGTGACCCCATGGGCAAGCCGGGTGCACCGATGGCGAGCACCCGCTGGGTGCTGACCAATGTGCAGGGTGACCGTGCGACGGGGCAGACGCCGTCGCATTCGCCTTCGGCTGGTGGAGCAGCCTCGCCAGCGCATCCGCAGGCCTCGCAGTATGTCGTGACGGCGGGGACGGGCGTCAACCTGTCGGCGCACGTCAACCATCAGGTGCGGATCACCGGCACTGTCGCCGGGGGCATGGACCACGGCAACATGGCTCCGGCCGGCAAGGCGGGGGACAAGCCGATGGCGCGACCCGGCGATGCGAAGCCGGGCATGGCCGCTGACCACATGGGGGACGACAAGAAGCCGGCCACGCTGACGGTGACCTCAGTGACCATGATCAGCGCGACCTGCACGGCCACCGTTCAGCAGTAGGCGCGGACTCTGTGGCGGCTGCGATACCTCCGCAGTCGCCAACGTCTTCAGGACGCTGCCACTGAGCGTCAGATTTCCGGCCGCACGTTCTGCCACTTCGCCGCCCTCTGGTCGTCGTCGGCCGCACCATTGACGTGTTGGCGCTCTTTGCGCGTCAGCCGCTCGCACTAGCGGTCGTGAACATGCTGAGCGCGGCGGCCAATGCCATCGCCATCGGAATCCAGCGCAAGCGGGTGGAAGAGGCATTGCACGCGGCGGGGCCGCCGCAAGGACGTGTTCGTGGCGACCATGGCGCACGAAGGCACGATTGCCCTGCGCCTGCACCTTGTCGATGTGCTATGTGCGCCAGGCCGTCGAGGACGAGGCCCAGGGCGCGCGGGCGCTGGTCGAGCGAGAGGGCCTGACGCTTGGGCTGTCCCTGCCGGAGGGTCCGAAGCCCTGCCCCACATCTTCGACCTGTTCATGCAGGAAGCGTCAGACCAACGCGCGCTCCCGCGAGATCCACGTACAGGAACTTCGGGCTAGAGGGCGCGCATCACGGACGGTCCGCGGCGACGCAGCATTGCCGTCGCCACCGTCAACGCCAATCCGAGCCACGGGGAGCCGGGCCTGAGAACCGCCGCCGCCAGCGCGACTGCCCGGCCCGCTTTGGTAGTCGCAGGTGCTCGACGTAGGCGGCGACGTGCCAACAGCGCCAGGGCGATCGATCCCGCTCCGCCGGCGATCGCCGTCACCAGGCCCGGCCGCCGCGCCGTGGTGCCAGCGGCCCCGGTCACCCGCTGCACCGCGTTGGCCATCGTCGACGCCGCAGCCGCCTTCACGGCCTCCACGCCCGAGGCGACGAGCCGGGAGGGCGCTGCCAGCGCCGCTGCTTC
>Ga0163144_10024276_pt1 | contig 11902 bp, 17 predicted proteins | sample OliLak19BULKMAT1_FD_123175 | JGI IMG/M metagenome (GOLD analysis project Ga0163144, IMG submission 123175) | Freshwater microbial mat bacterial communities from Lake Vanda, McMurdo Dry Valleys, Antarctica - Oligotrophic Lake LV.19.BULKMAT1 | ecosystem: Environmental > Aquatic > Freshwater >...
CCAGGTTGGCGATGAAGCAGAGGGGGCATGGCATTGAAAGCATGGGTGATCATAGAAGCACCCAAACTAAAAGCTTGCTTAGCGATCGCTTCACTGGCGGTTGAATGTCCTAAACTCACTTTAATTCCGAGATTGATCAAATATAAAATTGCCGCACCACTAGGATCTAACTCTGGCGCAAGGGTGACCAACTTTACTAGGTGAGCATAATCTCCTAAAACTGTTTGTAAATTTTTGAGCGTAAGCGGTAGAAGATGCTCTTTTGGATGTGCGCCTCGCCGATCTGGATGCAGAAATGGTCCCTCAAGATGTATACCTAAGATCTGCGCAGTTTTTGGCGATTGTGGCTGTTTGAGGTAACTGGCTATTGCTTCTAGCGCTGCTTGAGTATGCTTGATAGAAGTGGTTACCAAAGTCGGCAAAAATCCATCTATGCCCTTTTCCCAGAGAAACTTGCAGATCTGACGCAGTAGATCCAGGTCATCTAAAGTGAGTTGGTTGAAGGACTTACCCAAAGCGCCATTAATCTGCAATTCCACCATCCCCGCAGAACGACAAAAAATTTCCATAGAAACCTCACGGGCTGCTTTTACCCTGTTGCCAGCATTGCTCGATCTACTTGAGCATAGAGTAGATCGAGTTCAAAACTAACCGAATTATCGATCGCTAGATCTGCCAGTTTAAGCTTGTCTTCAATTTGCATTTGGCTATCAAGTCGCAATTGAGCATCCTTTGGAGTTAGTTGGTTGCGCTGCATCAGTCTCTGTCTTTGTAGAGCCGCAGGACAGTAAACCAGCCAAGTCTCAGTTACCAGATCTTGCCAGCCCACCTCAAACAAGAGGGGTATCACCGCCACCAGGGTTGGTTCGGCAAAATGAGCTTTTAGATCTATAATCAAGCGATCGCGTACCAGCGGATGCAGCAAATTCTCTAGCCACTGTTTCTCAAGGCGATCGCTAAAGATAATTTTCCCTAGCTTAGAACGATCTAAATCAGCCTGAACTTTTCCCAGGGTTTGCGCTTGAAAAATCAAGTTATCAGGCAGCACTTTGACCTGGTAACGCCGAAAGATGCTTGATAAGACCTCACCTTCAAGCGCTTGCCTGGCATAGATATCTGCATCAAAAGTAGGCAGAAAATATTTTTGAGTCAGGTAATTGGCGACTGTAGTTTTACCGCTGGCAATCCCACCAGTTATGCCAATGATGCGCTGACTCATTTGCTTGATAGTCTACCAGAGGGCAGGCACAGGACGAGCAGGACGACGAGTAGGTGCTACATATCTAGGCTCAATTACGGCTGTAGGAGCTTCCTTCACAACTTCGGCAAACTCTAAAGTTGAGGGACAGTCGGCACTAAAGTTGGCAGGAACTTCGATTCCAGAGGAACGGTAATAGCTGGCGTAGCAAGAAAGTTGGGTAGTGAAAGGACTGGCAAGATCACGGGTGCGGATTCTTGGGCTACCGAGGGTTTGCATATCCCACATATCCCTAATTACTGTGCGATAGGCATTAGATTGTCTTTCGACTACCAAGTCGCGAAAAGTGCCATCAAAAATAGGAGCTTGAAGATTGGGATTAGCAGTTAAATCCAAGACCTTATTTAGGACTTCTGGATAGGTAGGCGGATAATCGCGGTGAGGGAACTGATCGGCATCGGTTAAATTTGGGTCGGCAAGCACAGTCTCACTCAAGCTTGCGCCAAAGCCGATGATTACCCATACAGATAGCGCGATCGCTTTCCAGAAATTAAGCTTAGGGTTAAACTTAGGAAATTTTGTTAATTGATTAGAAAAATTTGCTGTTGCTAACTTCATCGATCTTCCTCACTTAAGATACGGGTCAAGATGGTCAATAATCTAGCAGATTTCGCTCTTCAAATTACTGCACAAAACTGATAAACAGTAAACATTCTACCTATAAGAATAGGTAAATAGATAAGTCAAAATAAGTGCTCAATTTCATCTGACAAAAAGGCACAATTACTGTTTTAATCACACAGACAAATAAGTTCTGCTTTATTCACTTTTGACTATTTAATTTAATTGTTTAAATTACGAAATTATCCCCATACCCTGCGATGCCTTCCAATGAATGATAAAAAATTGAAACTATTAGATCTAATCTGCCGCTTGGCTTTCAAAAGTGGTGATTTTACGCTCTCATCAGGACAAAAAAGCTCCTACTACATCAATGGCAAACTGGTCACTCTCCACCCCCAGGGCGCACTATGGATTGGTGAAATTATGCTTGATCTCTTACCAACATCTACTCAAGCGGTGGCGGGGTTGACTCTTGGCGCTGATCCTCTAGTGACGGCGGTAAGCGTTGTGTCTGCCTATAATGGTCGTCCTGTTCCGGCATTGATTGTGCGGAAGCAGGCAAAAGGTCATGGCACTGCAGCATGGATTGAGGGCGGTGAGCTTGACCAAGGAGCAGAAGTTGTGGTTTTGGAGGATGTAGTAACCACTGGGGCATCGGCAATCTTTGCGGTAGAAAAATTACAACAAGCAGGCTACCAAGTGACCGAAGTTCTGACTTTAGTTGATCGCGATCAAGGCGGAGCAGAGGCATTCGCAAAACTAGGCTTGACTTTTCGAGCGGTATTCGCGATCGCGGAGATTCAAGACTATGCGGCACAGCTTTAACACTGAGCTTTAATATTGAGGTTTAAGCTTTTAGGAACTAAATCAATTTGCCAGCATTCTGGATGAAGGTTACAATCAGGCAAATTTTTCTGAGGACTTTTAATGTCATTCTTCCCTGCTCGGTACATTGGGCCACTGTTGATTTTGATTCCGCTGCTCTCTCAGGGTTTTAGTCATAGAGCGATCGCGGCTGAGCCATCTAAGCCAAACATCCCTGTGATTGCTCCCGCCAGAGTAAATAGCGCAGTCAATGTTGTCTATGTTTCTCCTAGTAACCCGCCCAGTAATAATTCTGGCATAGGCACACAGTCAGCACCTTTTAACTCAATCACCGCAGCTTTGAACAGCAATCTCGCTTTAGGTACAGTGATTCAACTAGCCCCAGGCACCTACAGCGCTGATACAGGTGAGACTTTTCCGCTCAAGCTTGCCGCTGGTTTAACTTTAATTGGTAGTGAGGCAGATAAGGGTAAGCAGACGATCATTAAAGGCGGCGGCATCTTCATTAGTCCCACCTTCGCGCGGCAAAATATTGCGATCTTGGCTGAGAATCAAACAGTGATTAGCGGCATTACCTTGACTAATTCCAATCCTAGAGGCTATGCGCTGTGGGTCGAATCTAGCAAAGATCTGATTATTCGCAACAATAGTTTTTTGGGCAATACCCATGATGGAGTTTTTCTCACAGGTGCAGCGATCGCTACGGTTTCCAACAATGTATTTAGCAAAAATCGGGCCAATGGCATCTCCGCTTTAGGCACAAGTAGCGGTGAAATTAACGATAACCTCTTTGAAGATACAGGTTTTGGCTTAGCGATCGGGCAGCAATCGAGGGTTTTGGTTACTAATAATCGAATTATGAATAATCGCAGTGGCGTGGTGATTTCTAATATTTCTACGCCTACTTTGCGCGGTAATTTGATTTCTAACGGTCAAGAAGATGGCGTGGTGGTGATCAAAGATCGTAAAGGACAGCCAGCCCCCGACCTAGGCACGCTCAAAGATGCAGGTAGAAATGTGTTTCAAAATAATAAAGGTAAAGATATTAATAATGCTTCGGGTGTGGCACTAGTGGCAATAGGAAATCAACTGTCTGCCAAAAAAATTGCAGGAGAGGTAGACTTAAATCTGCCGCCAGAAACTAAAACAACTCCTAAGCCAATGCCTCAAACTGCTACCCCAGCAACTAAGCCACCAGCAACCAAGCCCGACAATAAACCCAAGCCCTCTAGTAAACCCGCCTCTAGGCCTGCGCGCTAATTAGAAATATTTGAGAAATAGCTGAAAGGTGAGAATAAAAGTGTAAATTTTACGTTACCTTTGTCCTGGCATATCTTCCCGCATCAGACGATGACGATACTTTGATTCTTCAATATGCGGACGCATAGATTCATAAAGTTGGGTTACTTCCACGGCGATGCGGTTGAGATATACCTGGGGTGTAGAGCGATCGCGGGTAATTAAAATCATATTTCCTGTACCCATCAGACGTTGCCCAAAGGGTTGCTCCATTTGAATATCATCTACCAAATAAAGCTCGATCGCGTCAATTTTGCGGTTAAACCAGCCTGTTTCGATAACTACTCTTTGGGTGGTAACTCTGTATTTAGTGGTTTTAGTTTCGAGCCAGAAATAAAGTGCGACAATTCCTAAAGTAAAGATCGCGATCGCTAAACGGCTCAAGCTGCCAATTAAGGCTGGATGCCCAGAAAATAGCTCTTGTTCGGATGCACGGATGGCTTCGCTATTCATGGAAAGTTTTTGGAGAAAAATCGTTCTAATTATAGCTAAGAACTAAGTCTCGACTTGTACCAAAAGCGACCACCGAGTATAAGTAAAATCAAAATTACGGGAGTAGCGATCCGATCGTGCCTAGACTAAAATTAGCTTGAAAATCAGAGAGTAGATCCATGCCAGAGTTGCCGAAGAAGATAAAAGGCGCAAACCCAAGCGGCGCACCAATTAACGTTCCTAAAATATAATCACGGAAGCGAATCGAACTAACTCCAGCCGTAAAACTAACAATTGAGAAGGGAATCAGCGGCAAAATCCTCAAAGCCGCAATATAGAGAATACCATTGGAGCGCAGGTGACGATTCAAGAAATCCATCGTAGTGGATTTTGGATTTTCGATATTTTCACTGGCAAAACCCTGGGGGAAAAACTTAGCCAATCGTTCTTGACTCAATTTCCTTGACAAATAGAATGCGATCGCTGCCGAAAGTACTGCCGCGAAACTGGTAATTACTAAACCCCAAAAACTACCAAACAATGCCCCGCCCGCTAGGTTAAACGCCGTCGAAGGTAAAACTAGAAGCGTAGCCACCACATAGGCAATTACAAACAAGCCGTAGCCCCAGTATCCCGTTGCCTCTACTAATTCATGCAACTGCTCAGGCGCAAAAAATTGATTAAACAGCCAACCACTACCGATGATCGTCACCAGGCTAAATAGAATAGTTAGGGTAGTGTTGCGACTTTTAAGGATCATGGCAGTTTTTAGGCAAGAAATACAGACAAGAAATTTGTTAGGCTAAATCTTACCCAATCTCATATCAAAAATTAGATCGAAAAATTAGATCCTACCCCATGTCCTTTGCCACCACTGTATCGGCGCTCTGCTATACACTGATTCAACACCGAGTTTCATTATCGCCTCAGCGATTTCCCCACAATGGCGCAGTGAATTTTGCGATCGCTCAACATCAGAGAATGCCAGATTATTTACGTTTACCGATTTGGATTTTGACTTTAGTTTTCAATAGCGCGGGAATACTCACAGGTGGTAAGTTCTTTTACCTTTTAAGCGATCGCCTCAGATGGCAACAGATTCAGTCTTGGCGCAATTCAGTTTTTAGCCCCTGTCGAGATTTAATCAGATTCTATGAAAGTCTGGTAATTTTTTATTGTTATGAACAAAAATAAAACCCTATGCGATCGCAGGTAGCAGTAATTGGCTCAGGTGCAGGTGGAGCAGTGGTAGCATATACCCTAGCAGCCGCAGGCATGGAAGTATTATTAATTGAAGAGGGTGCGAACCTGACCTTAGACTCCTGTAATCCTTTTTCGCAAGCAGAAATGGAAGGCAAATATCGTAATGGTGGAATTACGGCAGCATTGGGCAAAACCAAAGTTCAATATGTGGAAGGTCGTTGCGTGGGTGGAGGCACAGAGATTAATAGCGGACTATATCACCGCACGCCAAAACAAATCTTAGAGAATTGGCAAAAAGAATACCAAGTAGAAGATTTAAGCGAAGCAGATTTAATCCCACATTTTCAATATTGCGAAGAGGCAGTATCGGTTTCCTATTTACCTGGTGAGGCTCCACTAGCTTCTTTAAAGTTGGATGAAGGTGCAAAAAAACTAGGCTGGGAATCCCTAGAAGTGCCACGCTGGTTCAAGTACGATCAAGTTGAAGCACTGAGAAGTTCAGGCGAAAATCCGAGCAAAAACCCGAACAAAAACTCAGGCAAAAAACAATCGATGACTGAAACCTTCATCCCTAGAGCAATCGAGCAGGGCTGCAAACTCTTAACTGAAACCTGGGTAAAGTCGATAAAACAACAAGCTAAAACCTGGCAACTGCAGGCAATTTCCAAATCGCAACCGATCGTAATTGAAGCTGAATCACTATTTATCTGTGGAGGTGCGATCCAAACTCCTGCTTTACTTCAACGTAGTGGTATCAATCGCAATATCGGCAAATCCCTCCAAATGCACCCAACTGTAAAAGCGATCGCTAGATTTCAAGATTCAATTAACAGCTTAGATATGGGTGTGCCTGTGCATCAAGTGAAAGAGTTTCTACCTAGATTTAGTATGGGATGCTCGATCAGTTCGCAATCATATTTGGCTTTAGCGATGAATGATCATCCTGAATATGCCTGGGAAGTAGATGATTTTTGGCAGAGAATGGCGATTTACTATGCAGCGATCGCCAGTGAGAGTATTGGTAAAGGCACAGTTACAACCCTTCCAGGTTTTCGAGATCCGTTGGTGCGCTATCATATCAGTCGAGATGGTTTGCGGGTTTTGGCTGAAGCTTTAACCAAACTTTGTCAGCTATTATTAGAAGCTGGTGCAGCCGCTATTTATCCCAGCATCACTGGCTCAAAGAGAATCACCAAGTCCAGCGATCTTGCTTCAATTCCAGAATTTCTGACGGCTTCTCTCACCAACCTAATTACCGTGCATTTATTCTCTAGTTGTCCAATGGGCGAGAATCGCCAAATTTGTGCTACGGATTCCTTTGGTAAACTACATGGTTTTGAGAATCTCTATATTACCGATGCCAGCTTGCTCTGTACTGCTCTGGGCGTAAATCCTCAAGGTTCGATTATGGCGATCGCTAGACGAAATGCGCTCCATTTTTTGCAGAGCAAAGGTTATTAGGGCATAAAAGGAATGGGCTGCAAACGGGTAACTGTCAGCGAAAATTTTCCACCACGACTGCCACCAAAAGACTGAACCCGAACTGTATAAGTAGCAGATTTAAGAATCTTTACAAATAAAAGAGAATCACTTCCCACTTCGCCATCATCATTTTCAGCGATCGCGTTGCCTTCAGCATTCAAGAGTGTGACTACTGTATCAAAAGCAGTGGAATTTGCAGCTATTTCTAGACGATCATCGGCTGTAGCTTTAATTTTGTAATCCTTGGCGAATCCTTTCAAACCAGTGGGAATATCTCTATCAGTTAGAGTATCAGTAATTTTGCCGTTGACTAAAGACTTTGGTTGATAAAAGGGCTGAGATTGAAGCGGGGATTGAGCGATCGCGCCTGAGTTAAAAAATGAGTCATTCAAAAACAGAATAGAAGCAAGTAGTATTTTCTTAAGCATATTCTGGCAAGAAGTCAGGATCTAGGACTTCATCAAGGCTAAATGGTGATTCTTCTGGGAATATTTCTAATTTTAAACCAGTTTCATCCGCAGCTAATTCTCGTGCATCTTGAAAACATTTAACAAAAATCTCTACGAAATATCTTTTCAAACTGGGACTATCTTTAAACTGATCTCGAATACGCATACGATGTTCACGAATGCTACTTTTCCAACTATTCGTCCGCTTTTCAGGTTGGTATTTCCATTTTAATAAATGCAGTAATATTACAGTAAAATTACTTCTCAACGCACTTCTTTGACTCATGCTCATATCTTCAATTTCTTCAATCAAATTTTCCAGATCGAGTTCAGTAAACTTCTGTTGTCGGAGCAAATCTACAGTTTTTTCGATCCAAAGCATGAAATCTTGCTCGTAGAGAGAATTTGTGCTTGAGTTCTGATTTGAGAGTTGACCAGATTTCTGAGTAAAATTAGCGATCGCTTGTAATTCTGGAACTGGTTCTTGGATCTGGGTCATATTATAAAATCCTCAAGCTAGGCAATCTCTTTGATTAGCCCCTATTCTAAGCTGTTTCTATATTTGTGTGGGCAGCCATGCCAAATAAAGGAATAACTACGATCTCGCCATAAAAGTCAGTTTGCAAAATCTCCACCTTTGCTTGAGCAGATAGTAGTAACAATGCCCAGAATACGCCTACTAGATCGCCAAATATCTTACCAAGTTCTCTAATCTCAATCTGACTAACTGGATGGGTGAGAAAGTATTCTTCCAACAAAATCGCCATTTCTGAAAGATTCTCTTTGTGGGCCAATTGAATCACCATTTTAGCTGCGGCTTTATTAGAGATTTTGCTTGGTTTTGAGCGCACAGGCGCACGGGGAGTTTTTTTGGCGACTAACTGCGCGATCGCTTCTAATTCGGCAATCAGTTCAGGTAAAGTAATTCTGCGGGTTTGCGGCGGTGGGGCAACTGGACGGCGACGAATTTGGCTAGCATAATCTATGCCGATCGTGGGCGGTAGCTCTTCTTCTTGCTCAAAAAATTCAGCTTCAGGTTGAACGATTGACTGGGAGAGAGTATTTGCCTTGAGTAAAACCAACATCGAAGCATAGAGAAAAGCCTGTCCAGAGTCGTAAAGGTTCTTGCGATCGCTAGTGATCAATCTCGACAAAAAACGATCAACCACATCGACAACCTGCACATCCCAAGGGTCTATTTCTCCCCGTTCCGCTAGGTCAATCAATAAAGCGATCGCCTCTTGTGTAATCGTTTGAGCAGTCGTTTCGGTCATGGAGTAGTTTTTTCTTCAACTTCTACATCAATTGCACTAGCAGCCATTAATCTTTGCTTCTCTTCAGCTTTGACATGAAATTCATTCACTTGCTTTTGCAGATTTTGGATTTGTTTCTCTTTTGTGCCTAAAGCAATTGCCTTTTGCGCCCCTGCCCATACGCTAAAAAGCCAAGCAAGCGTAGCACCTATGCCCATAGAGCCAATTATTTCGATCGCGATCGGCGCTTCAAGTTGCAAGTTGGGTAATATCTTCACCACTGCGGCATCGGGATTTTCTAGGGCAAATATTGCCAACACCATTACTGCGGCAAAAATTACCAAAAAGTTAATCTGTCTCATGGATGAGGCTCTTAAACTGGGAAACAATGGCAAGATTCTACCCCATATTCAGTTTTAGCTATTGCTCAAAACGGCAATTCTCAGAGATTTCTTAGTGATTTCTCTCTTTTGCTTAAATTCAGATAAATCAAATGATCCAAACTAACCGAAAAGCTAAATAAGACTTATGCCATAGCCGAAATCGATAGTCAGTCTATAACCTGGTATTAAATAGATCTGCTACCTTTCTATAGTGCTAAGATAGCTGCAACTGATTGGGAATTCTCTGTGGCTAGTTTAAATATCAGATTGTGCCCCATAGTTTATCGGTCTTTCTCTTCACCCCTTAGCTATTACACTTTATTTTTGAATTTGCTTTGAATCTGCCAGCCATGAAAAAATCTCTAATTTGCGGCATATCGGGACAGGACGGTGCATATTTGGCAGAACTCTTACTGCAAAAAGGACACATAGTTTATGGCACTTCTAGAGATGCAGAAGTTTCTTCGTTTCGGAATTTAGAAACCCTTGGGATTAGGAATAGAGTGCAGCTAGAATCGATGTCGCTGAATGATTTCCGTAGCGTTTTGCAAATATTAATCAAAATAGAACCAGATGAAATTTACAATTTAGCAGGACAAACTTCGGTAGGTTTATCTTTTGCTCAGCCAGTAGAAACTCTAGAAAGCATAGCCACAGGCACTCTTAACCTATTAGAAGCGATTCGTTTCACCAAAGCTCCCATTAGGTTCTACAATGCAGGATCGAGCGAATGTTTTGGCGATACGGGAGAAACCCCAGCAGACGAGTTAACCCCTTTTCGTCCCCGCAGTCCTTACGCTGTAGCTAAAGCCGCAGCCTTTTGGGAAGTTGCCAATTATCGAGAGGCTTATCAGATCTTTGCCTGTTCGGGCATCCTATTCAACCATGACTCACCTTTAAGACCAGAGAGATTTGTCACCCAAAAAATTGTTTCTGCCATCTGTCGCATTGCTGAAGGTAGCCGTGAGCAATTGATTCTAGGCAATACTAGCATCCAAAGGGATTGGGGATGGGCAGCTGACTACGTTCAAGCGATGTATTTGATGCTGCAACAGCCAACTGCTGATGATTTTGTGATTTCTACGGGTAAAAGCTATAGTTTGCAAAAATTTGTAGAATCTGGATTTGCTTATTTTGGGATAGATAGTAGCGATCGCCTAATCATTGATCCAAATCTATTCCGTCCTGCCGAAATTATGCGAAGTTGCGGAAATCCGACAAAAGCTAAGGAGCAGCTAGGTTGGCAAGCTAAGTACCAAATGTCAGATATTATTATCAAGATGATCGAATCTAAGGGAATCTATGGGAATCGGCGTAAATAGTCTATTTCCATCCTTTTATCTGTATCAGCGAAGCGTTGATCAAATTTCTTAGCGATTGCCAGGATTAGTTCTTTTAAGTCTTGATTGGTGATTTCGCTCATAAAATTTGCCAGGTTGATTTATACTCGGTTCTAGCAAGAGACAAATTTATTAGACTTTATCAGTAAAGAAGAAGAACTTAGTCGCACTGGTAAGCGCTGTAGCAAAAAAGCCAAGAAGTACACTTCGGTTGATTATTTCTTCATTTCCTAAACGTTTATCTAGTCCTGACATTTTTTCGGTCAATTTCCCATCTACTCCATCAATTTTGGCAATCAGTTTTTCTTCTACCCGTTTAAGTTCTGTCTCAACCCGCTTGATCTCACCTTTTATTTCCGCAAAGCCAACTTCCATTTTTTTATCCATATCGGCAAATTGTAAATTGACTTCGGCAAAGCGTTGATCAAATTTCTTATCCATTGCTAGGATCAGTTCTTTTAGGTCTTGGTTAGTGATTTCGCTCATGAAATTAGATTGATAGATCTATTTATGTCGATTTTAGCATAGGCAAAACTAGGAAGCTTTATTGGAAAATAAGCTCTGTCGCTAAAACCCAATCTCTAATTCTCACTCTCTCCACTTCTCACTAAAAGCTTTACAATATCTAAACAACTACAGGAATTTTCTGATGAACTTTGAAGAAATGCAAACCATCCTAGCTGGCGTTGTTGCGAGTCAAGCCGAGAGTCAAGCCAGTCAAGTCGCTTTTAGAGAAACCCAAGCACAGCTCCAGGCAAGTCAAGCTACCTTTGAAGCTAACCAAGCACATTTCCAAGCTGCTTTTAGGGAAAACATGGAACTAATGCGCCAAGATATTGCCAATACCCAAGCCATTGTTAACAGTAACGCTAGGGCAATTGAGGCTACTGCCAACCAACAGGTCCATGATCGCGAACTCCAAGCAAATACTCAACGACAATTACTAGAACTTGCCCAGATTGTGCGTCAGATGGGGGAATCTAGCGATCGCCGCTTAACCGCATTAGAAGATCGACAGTAATCTCTCCCCATGCTTAACTCTTCACTTCCCACTCTCAACATAGTGAAAACTAGAGGAATAGCCTAAGTGAAAAAGGTTTGCTTGGCAAAGGCAGTAGCAATGCCGCCGAGTACTGTCACAATTGCACCCCGAACAATAAACTCTTCGTTCCCAAGTCGTTTATCAATTCCAATCAATTTCTCTTCTACTCGCTTAATTTCGCCCCGCATTTCGGAAAAGCCAATATCCATTTTTTTGTCTAGTGACAAAATTAGTTCTTTGAGGTCTTGGTTAGGGACTTACAAGAAATAAACAAATCCAAGAACACTTTATGGGATACTAAAGATATTTAACATAAAGTGATAGAACTTACGGATTCGACTAAGACACTATTTCGAGAAACAGCAAAACAGC
>Ga0163144_10024278_pt1 | contig 11901 bp, 8 predicted proteins | sample OliLak19BULKMAT1_FD_123175 | JGI IMG/M metagenome (GOLD analysis project Ga0163144, IMG submission 123175) | Freshwater microbial mat bacterial communities from Lake Vanda, McMurdo Dry Valleys, Antarctica - Oligotrophic Lake LV.19.BULKMAT1 | ecosystem: Environmental > Aquatic > Freshwater > Lake...
ATAGGCGGCCGGTGCGGCTTCCCTGAGTTTTAGGAAGCTGAGTGAAAAAAGGTTAACGAACAAGCTTGAACAGGAGATAAAGGTGGAGATGGCAATGCTGTTCCAATAGATAGCCTCGGGCCACACATAATCGTAGGTATAGCCAGTCAGGCTGAAGCCAAACAGCAGGTAACTCGCGACGAAGCCGATATAGAACAAATAGCTGACATCCCGGATCGTCAGATAGATAAAAAAGTTATACAAAATCATTACCAGCATGATTCCCGCTATGGCCCCGCTGGCCAGCTTCTCGTCATGATTGAATTCGGCGAATCGTATCGGGTCCCAGATGCGGAAGGGAGCTTCAATGGTGCCGTTGGATGCAAGCCGGACAATGATCGTGTTGTGACCACTCGCCAGCGTGACAGGCATTACGAAATTTTGATGCTTGACCGCTCTTTGGCGGAATGGCTGGAGACTGCCGAGCGTGTACTCGGTGACCAGCTTTCCCGCAACAAAATGATAGAGATGGACTTCATTGATAAACGGAATGGGAAGCTCGATCAGGCGCTCAAGATTGCCAGCTGTCTTGTTGTCGATTCCAAACCTAAACCAGTGGGCAGCATAGGTAAAGCCAAAGTTCGGTGATTGTCGTTCGATTGTTTGCCAAGCTTGGCCTGGAGCCATTACCTGATCTAGATTTAGTTCTCGCCGGGTATCGACAAGGACCCCCATCCGGGAGCCCACGTCTATCCTCTTTGCGCCCTGCGTTGACACTGAAAAAGTTGGGAAGGTCCGGTTTTCCGTGGCATTCGGCGAAAGGCCATTCCCATTATTCGATAGGCCCTGCTGAAGGCTGCGAGTCAACGACAAGCGGCGGTCCTCCACCGACGAGTCGACTCTTGCGTGCAAGGAGCATGCCGCCATCGCGATGGTCACCCAAAGCAGGATCGAGACAAATCTGCTCGTCACCGAGTTCACCTAGCGGAAATCATGTTGTATAGGTTCATGTCTGCAATACCAGCATCTGTTCAGTTTCAATTCGATTACGGCCATTCGATTTGGCACGATAAAGCGCCTCATCAGCGCGCTTGAATAACTCGCCTTCGTTGGCGTCTCCAGCGGTCATCATTGCTAGCCCGATGCTCGCTGTAATGCGAACCGGCTTTTCATTCCATGTCAGCGGAGCGGTCTCCAGTGCGACTCGCATCCGTTCGGCTGTCACCTTCGCACCGGCCAGATCGGTCATCGGCATGACCACCAGAAACTCCTCACCTCCGAATCGACCCAGTGCATCCATTTTTCTTAGCGATTTCGATATAACGCTACTGGCGTGCTTTAGTGCGGCGTCACCTCCGTCATGCCCCAATTCATCGTTAACCCGCTTGAAGTGGTCAAGGTCAAAGACGGCCAATGCACAGCCTTGCCCAGTGCGGCGGAATCGCTCCCGCTCTGCGCGGATTCTGGCTTCGATGGCCCGCCTATTCCATAGGCCTGTCAAGACATCGCGCTCAGCTAACTCGCGTATTTTTATGAAAAGCCCACCTACCGCAATTCCGACTAAGGAGATGTTGATCAGCATTAGCAGGATCAACTGTGCCCAAAGAAATGAAGCACCTCCAGAGCCATACATGCTGATCAAGGTGTTTGCCTCATTTGGGAAAATCAAGGCCAATAAAGGGCGCGCAATCAGAGTGAGAAAAATCAGCAAAAATGGGAGTGAAAAGAACAGGCGCACAGCAAAGTTGAAATCGTCACGCAATGACGCTTGAGCTTCGAGAAATGATCGAAAGGCGACCCATGCGGCTCCTACTGAGAAAATAATTCCTATTGAGCCGATCGATTCGGGGATTGGAGCGATGGCGAATGCGGCGAGTCCGGTAAGCGCAAAGACCATCCCGTGTTCTCGTGTGGTTACGGGAAGAGCAGTCAACTTCTGAAGGCCTATGCGATACCAGGTAAATGATCCCAGTATGATCAGGTCGGCTAGTTGATAGGCGATATAACCATTCTCGGTAACCCGGCGCAGGGTCAGCAGAATACCCACCAGCAGCAGCAAATTCGCCAGAGAAAAACTCAACGCTGATTGGCGAGCAATTCGCATCATGCCGATGCAGCCCCATGCCAAGGCTTGGACGGCGGCAAAAACCGATACAACTCGAACCAAAGTTTGCGCTTCTTCCATAGCCTGACCGGTACGGCTCCCCTCGCGAATTATCAAATAGCGTCTTCTTGGGTGGACGCCAGCGCTACGACATCTGAATGGTTACTTTACCGCAAAAGTTTAGTGGCGCCAAAACTGTTCGGAATCGCCCGTGACGTTAAATGGGAGTTCAACTTGCAGCGCAGCTATGCTATGTTATCGCTTGTTCTATATAGTCACTTAGCAGTAGCAGGAAAACACTAAAACAAATTAGGGGGAATGTATGCGACTCATTCGAATTGCGCTCTTGGTCACAGGGTTGCTCGGCCAAACGTTGCCGGTTGTCGCTGAAGAGGCACCTTCGCCGCCGCCAGTCGTTGCGGAAACCATGCCAGCGTCACCGTCCGCGGCGTTGGAACCGGTAGTGCCGAAAGCCGCCGTGGCCAAAATAGACAATCGACCAGGCTGCAATTCATGTCGATTTCAAGTAAATAGCCTCGACACGATTTTCAAAGTCGATGGCAATTGGCTTTTTACTCGCGATGACAATGCAAAAAACAAGGACGTTGATATAGACACTACGTCGTGGGCAATGGTTAGAACGCCTGGACCGTGGAAGCCGGCGTACGGTGACGGTAAGAATTTCAATGTTGGCTGGTATCGGGGTGTATTCGAGTTCGCCCCGTCGCTCATTGGTCAGGAAGTGGTTTTTTTAGTTGACACGTACATGGCAAGGCTCAATGTGTATGTGGACGGCGCTGAAGTCTATCGGCGTCCAGGGGATATCAACATTGAACGCTACTATTCGATTCAGCCTGTTCCCGTCCGTTTCAAGGTTACTCAAGCTCAGCACGTTGTCACGTTTAGGGTCGATACACCGCTGATGACCGGCGTATACGAGTTGCCGTTTGAACTACACAAGTACGATCCCCATGACGTGAGCTTGGCGTGGTACCAGTTCCGCGGTGGCGAGATTCGATTGCTGGCCGGGTTTGTGGTGGTCTTTTTCGGCTTCTTCTTTCTCTTGATTTTCGCCAAGACAAAGTACCCGCTGTACCTTGTGGCCGCCATTGGCAGTATCTCGGTGTTCCCTTTTTTCGCGGCGCCAAGTGATGCGCTACTCCGGGTGTTTGCTCCAGAGCCGCTGCTTTATTTGCATTACACCGGTTTGTTTACGTTCTTCTTTGCCTATCTCTTTACCCAGTTTTTCTATAAGGCAAAACCCAAAACGAACATGATTCTGGGGGGGATTTATTTTCTGACCGTGATTGGCATTGTCTTGCAGATTTACTATCCCAATGTGGATTTGTTCCAAAAGATCAGGACCATGAATTTTATGATGTCCTTGTTGTTAGGAGTCTTGGCGCTGTATCAGTCAATTCGTGGTGCCATGTTGAAGCGACCGGGGGCGCTCATCCTTTGTATCGGTATGTCCATCTTTTTTGTTGCCGGAATACATGACATGCTTTTGGCCTTGGGAAAGATTCAATCCACAGGATTGATCTTCTCCGGAGTTCTTGGATACACCGTATCCATGCTTTATGTCGCCAGCAATATTTTTGCCAATACTTTTGTCGAGAACAAACGGTTGGTAGGCGACCTGAAAGGGATGAACGATAACCTGGAGAATTTGGTCAGCGAGCGCACGTTGCAATTGCGCGAAAAGACCAACGATATCCAAACGATGCTCCAGAACATGCCGCAAGGTATTCTGACGGTGGTCAGCGGGCATAAGATCCATCCCGAGTATTCAAGCTATCTCGAAGAGATTTTCGAAACAAAGGATATTGCGGGCAAGAGTGTCATGGATCTGGTTTTCGCCAATTCGAACGTCGGTTCGGACATCTTGTCGCAGGTGGATGCGGCAATCGATGCTTGCATCGGCGAGGATGCGATGAACTTTGATTTCAATTCGCATCTATTCGTTACGGATCTCGATAAGGAGATGGAAGATGGTCGGACCAAGTCGCTAGAACTGAGTTGGTCGCCGATTTCCAACGACGCAGATACCTGCGAGAAGTTGATGATCTGTGTGCGCGATGTCACAGAGTTGAAACAGCTGGCCGCAGAAGCTGGGCAACAAAAACGTGAGTTAGAGATGATTGGACAGATTCTTTCCGTTAATCAGGAAAAGTTTCACGAGTTCATTGATAGCTCAGGCCGATTTGTCGAAGAGAATGAGAATCTGATCAAGACCGCCGATAGTAAACAGTCAGAGGTGATTGGACAGTTGTTCCGCAATATGCACACCATCAAAGGCAACGCGCGGACCTTTGGGTTGCTGCACTTGACGAATATGGTCCATGAAACGGAGCAGGCCTACGATGAACTTCGAAAGAATCCTGAGACGGAGTGGAATCAGGAAAGCTTGCTCGCTCAATTGCGCGATACCTATGCGGCTATTGAGGAATACTCAAAGCTGAACGAGCACAAACTAGGCAGGAAGGGACCCGGACGACGGGGCGGCGTCGATAAATTCCTGATGGTCCAAAAAGACCACATTCAGGAGTCTCTTGATATGCTTGAGCAAGTAGATATGACCAATATCGCCGCGTTGAGTGATGCCATCAAAAAGGTACGTAATACTTTGCGCCTGATCGGGACGGAAAAGATTGACGACGTTCTCGGGGGTATTTTGGATTCTCTGCCGTCGTTGGCGATGGAATTAGGCAAGGAAGCGCCAAAGGTCATTATTGAAGACAATGGCATAGTGGTCAGAAGTCAGATCGCAGACTTGCTCAAAAACGTGTTCATGCATCTCTACCGCAACTCGATGGATCATGGGTTGGAGACGGCGGAAAAGCGCTTGGCAGCAGACAAGTCAGCTACCGGTTATATCCGGCTTGAATTGTCGCTAAGCGATGGACGTCTCTGGTTCAAGTTGAGCGATGACGGACGGGGGTTGGCGGTTGGTATGATTCGGCGAAAGGCAATTGAGAACAAGCTTATTGCCGAAGACCAGCAGCTCCCACCGGAAGCATTGGCACAATTAATTTTCGCCGCAGGATTTTCCACGGCAGAAAAGGTCACAGAGGTATCCGGTCGCGGTGTGGGTATGGATGCCGTCAAGGGCTTTATCGAACGGGAAAATGGAACGTTGGAGCTTCGCTTCTTGGACAAGAACGGCACTACGGACTTCAGGCCGTTTGAGACGGTTATCAGTCTTCCAGAGAAGTTTGCTGTACGGGGCGACGCATAAGCGAATTCGGCGGCTCACGAGCCGCCGAGTCGCGAATTGGATTTTTCTTCGACACGATGGTCGGTTTTTGTAGGTCGGGCTTCAGCCCGATGACCATCGGAAATCCCCTGGCGGGACGCGGTGGTGGACCGCCGGAAAAACGTCGGGCTGAAGCCCGACCTACGACCACCGGAAGTCCCCTTGAGGGACGAAACCGGTGAACTCTTCTGATTCAACGTGACTGACTACTAGTGTTAAGGGTTGCGCAATTCAAAGATCGCGCAACCCCCCGATGGGCCATTAAACCCAAGGAGGCAGCGCCCCGTTTAGGCCGCCGCCGCAGACTGCTCCACTGGCATATCTTGGTGTTTAGGGACCCGCGGCTTAGAGGCCTTCTTCGGCATTGAGGGCTTGGCTTCAGTTTTTACCGAGGTTGATTTGATTGGCAACTTCGGCTTCGCCAGTCCTGCTACCTGTTGCAGTTCCAAAAATGCTTCTCCGATCAGTTCACCCAGGCGATCAAGATCAGGAAGCGCGTTGCGGCATCCCAAAATTCCAAAATCTAGCTTGTCGCCATGGCTGCATAGCGTGATATTCAACGCTTGCCCATCCATCAGAATCGACATTGGGTAGTAACCGATCAGTTTGGCACCCATGAAGTACAAATCATCACGTGGGCCAGGCACATTGGAAAGAACCAAATTGGCCGGTGGCTTAACATAGGCTGAAAGTCTGAATTGGTTGATCAAGACAGCCATCGATTGAGCGACGAGTGCCAAGGTTTTTACCGCATCAGTGGATAGCAAGCTCATATCGTGTTTTGCGGCTGCAGCAGACCGTCCAACGGCCTTTAGTCGGTCCAGAGGGTCGCCAATATCAGTGCGCAGATTAACGGCTACATAGGTGATCTGATTACCCTGCTTTGTTCCGCCCTTGGCTTGGATCGATACCGGGACTGTGGCGGTCAGCGGCAATTCGGGCGTCATGCCTTTCTCGTCGAGATAACGCCTAAGTGCACTTGAGCATATAGCGAGGAACATGTCGTTAACGGTGTGGCCCAATGCCTTGCCCAACTCTTTGGTTGCCGACAGGGGAAGACTATGGACGGAGAATCTTCGTGAGGCGGTGATATGCCCGTTAAACACGGTCTTTGAGGTTTTGAATGCTATTGCCGCTTCAGTATCCCCCGGTGACGTCAGCGCCATTAACGCCTGTGGAAGCGACCGTATTGGGCGAGTAAGGCGGTCTATCGCTTTCTTTCCTGAGTCAATCGTGGACAGTTTTGGCTTCTTTGTGCGAGTTGGCTCCTCTATCGTCCAGGGAGCCTTTACATCAAAGTCGTCGGGTGAGCGCGAGAAACTCTGATCGACCATTTTCATGCCACCTACACCATCAACCAAGGCATGGTGAATCTTCGTGTACATGGCGAACCTATTGCCGTCTAGGCCCTCAATTAAATACATTTCCCAAAGGGGGCGCGTACGGTCGAGCAGGCGACCATGCAATCGTGACACGAGTTTCATCAAATCGTCCATTCGGCCTGGTTTGGGCAGGGCCGAATGGCGTAGATGAAAATCAATATCAAAATTGTTGTCTGGAATCCAGGCGGGTAATGCGAAGGGAAGTCCTCGCGGGCTGAGTTTCAAATTGAACGGCTGTCCCACCGTACTGGCCAAAAGTTTATTCTTCAAGTCTGAGACGAATGATCCTTTGTAACCCGCAGGAATTTCAAAGATTTGCAGGCCGCCGACATGCGATGGTGCTTCAGGTGTTTCCATTTTTAGAAACGCAATATCCAACGGACTCAGATGACGTGACATATATATCCTTAGCGTATGGTTAAGATTGTCGAACGACTATTTTGAACTGGAATCACTTGGGGCCATCCGAGGCTCGCGCTATTCCGTGATTGCCTGCGAACTATGCCTGCGACTCACGTCGCGATGTACTGTTCCAGTTGTTGAATCAAGAATGCTTGTTGAGAAATAGTTTCTTTCACCAAGTCGCCTATGGAAATCATTCCCAGAACCCGTTGGTTTTCGTCAAGGACCGGCAGATGACGAATATGTTTCTCGGTCATGATGACCATAGCTTCATCCGTTGTCTGGCTAGGACGGGCAAATAGCACCTTTTCCGTCATAATTTCCCTGACTAGTGTTTCTTTGGACGATTTCCCGTGCAAAATGATTTTGCGTGCGTAGTCACGCTCACTGAAAATGCCCTCTAGCTTGTCACCAGTCATGGCCATTACGGCGCCAATATTATGTTTGGCCATCAGTTGTAAGGCGGAGAAAACCGTATCGTCAGGTGACACGGTAATTGATTGGCGCGGATGTTCATCGAGCAATTGTTTAATTGTTTTCATGGCTCATTCTCCGATTGGTTAGGTAGAAGGCGTGCTTCATCAAGCGGGTACGACCCTGTTTTTCCCCGCTCGCTTTGCTAGATACATGCTCTCATCAGCGCGCTTTAATGCATCGTAAGGTGCTTCACCAGGGCTTAGCTCCGCGACGCCGCAACTGAAGGTAACTAATACCTTTTCATTATCATGCAAAAAGAACTGACGCGTGAGTTCGCGCTGTACCCGCACCATCGCTGTAACGGCATGATCCAAGGGCGTCCCCGGCAGTAAAACGACGAACTCCTCTCCGCCGTAGCGGGCCAGCGTATCTTCGGGACGTATGGTTTCCTGAACTACCTTGGCGAGATGGATCAATGCGGCATCTCCCGCTGCATGGCCGAGGCCGTCGTTGAGTTTCTTGAAGTTGTCGATATCCAGCATCGCCAAGCAAAGCGGTCCGTCTTGACGACGTGCTCTTGCGACTTCAGCGTCCATCGCCTCGTTCATTCCCTTCCTGTTTAGCGCGCCGGTGAGGGGGTCGTGACGTACCATCTCGCTCGCGTTAGCCAGTTCGCCCTGCAAACGCTCTACTTCTCGATCGGCCTCTTCAACTCGTGTACGCATACCTGTCAATTCATCACGTGAGCGCTGAGCGTTTAGCTGCACCACACGCGTCTCACGCATCACTTCGTCCAGTACGTCAGAAAGCTCACTAATGTCATTTGCTTTACTGATCTTTTGCGCACATTTTTCAATCTTGTCGTGAAATCCGCTCGTGGTTTCTGTGAAGTCGCCAAGTCGATCAACAAATGTTGCGAGCATCAGTTTCAGACGATTTTGGGCATCGTTGAGTCCCTTTTTGAGGGCGCCTTGCTTAACTATGACGTCCTTCATTCGACGCTCTACATCGTCGAGGCGGCGCAGGTTGAGTGGTTCCTGGATCAGATTGCGTATTAGGGTTATCTGGCCCACCAGCCATTGATCGTCGACTACCAATTCGCTAATGTTTTCGATGATGAGGCGAACAAGTTGAAGCAATGCGGTTTTGAGCTCGGCTTGATCCTCAGCGACGAAATGCGAGCGGTAGCTTAGCTTCTTAAGACGAACAACAATGCCTGTTAGCTCTTCACCGCTACGTGCGGCACGCGCCAGTTGAGCGATTTCACTTGCTTCGCGCAACAAGTCGGGACTGTCGGCTAGCACGATGGATAAGGTATTTTCCAACAGTAGGGCGACCAATTCTTTCAGTTCTGTACCGCCGTTCCAGGCGCCTGAATGGACAGGCTCGCCTCCGGTGGTTATGCGTTCAATCGCTTTGGCCAATTTTGAGCCAGACTCCGGCGCCGGCGCTGCAGCTTCATGGGCCGAATCTTCAACAAGCCGCGATGGCTCTGTTACCGTGTTTTGTGACCACGAGCGCAATACCGATTGCAGGCGCGTAAATTGAAGATCGGGCGAGGTTGAAGCGGAGAGGACGTGCTCCAATGCCTCCTTCTTCTTCGCGGCGGTCAGCCCCGTGTGGTGAATTTCCAGTTGGAGAACTAGGTCGCGTATCAAGGTGGACCATGCAAGGGGGGGGGCGCACGATTTGGCGAGATGATCGCTGATTGTTGCGCGAATCCCATCCCAATTTCCCCCGGCGATGGCTAGTTCGAGTTGACGCGCGAAACGAGTCTGGTCGGGGTTTTCACGAGGAAGCGCGGCAAGAAGGGCTTTCAGGCCGCGTTCGGGAAAAATTTCCGGAATCGGTAGACCTGTGATCTCGTGGTACAGCGTTCGATAGTTATCAGGCGTCGGTGGTGTCTTGCTCATCGCCAACCGGCGAAGTGTTTCACGGGCGATCTCTGAGGGTTGGGTAAATTCAGCCATAGGATGTCTATTCAACTAGTCCGTGTTCAAAACCGTAGCGGATCAACTCTGCGGTACTCTTCAGTCCCATTTTCTCTAGAAGCCGGGCGCGGTAAGTGCTAACCGTCGCTACCCCAAGGTTTAATTCCTCAGCAATCTGCGTAAGGGTATTGCCGGCGGCGATGAGTACCAGGACCTGATACTCGCGGTCGGTGATTCGTTGATGCGGTGATTTATCGCTGTCGTCGGAGATGGCAGAAGCTAGCTGCTGCGCAACGGCGTGGCTGAGATACTTTTTTCCACTGGCCACCAAGCGGATTGCAGTGACGAGTTGTTCTGGGGCACTCTGCTTGGTAAGGTAGCCAGACGCGCCGGCTTTGAGCGCGCGCACCGCGTATTGCTCCTCCGGGTGCATGCTAAGAATTAGCACGGGTAGCCGCGGAAACTCCTTTTTAAGTTGTTTAAGCGTGTCGATGCCGTTTCGATTGGGCATTGATACATCGAGCAGAAATACGTCCCACGCTTGTTCCCGCGCCAGGTGCAGGGCTTCAACGCCGTCGTCGGCTTCGCCGGTGACGACCAAGTCCTCGGTAGCAGAAAGGATTTGCTTTAGTCCTTGGCGCACAATGGCGTGGTCATCAGCAATTAGGACATGTATCTTATCGGCCATGATTAAAACAACTTGCCCTGTAATTCTTCCTCACTCGGGGGTTCCGCGCCGGCCGTTTCGGGAACTCGCAAAGTAATATGGGTGCCGCCGTGCTCTGCCGGCACAATCTCGAATTCGCCTGCCAAGCTAAGCACCCGTTCTCGTATTCCGCGCAGACCAAACGATTTTGGCTTTTGAATGTCCGCGTCTGAAATGCCGCGACCATTATCTCTGATCTCGAAGACAATATTACCGCTTTCGCGCCGCAAACGCATAACCACAAGGGATGCATGCGCATGTTTCGCAATATTGGTCAGTGCTTCTTGAGCGATCCGAAATAGTGCCAGGGATGTGTCAGGTTCTGGTTCAAGTGCGTCCTCGTCGCATTGCACTCGGCACGGAATGTTGTAGCGTTGCGTGAAGTCTTCAGCTTGCGACTCAATTGCAGCCGATAAGCCAAATTCTTTAAGAATTCCAGGACGAAGTTCCCTGACTACCCGATTCGCTGTACTCATCGCTTGGTCGAGCAGGCTTTCAATTTCATGGGCCTTGTCCCGCAGTTGGTTCGCATCCGGCGGAAGTTTACTGGCGAGTTGTGACGCCTCGATCTTGATGAAAACTAGAAGCGATCCGAGATCGTCATGGATATCGCGCGATATTCGTTCGCGTTCCTGTTCCTTGACGACTTCAAGGTGGGCGGTCAATTCCGCCAGCTTTCTGTGGGAATTTCGTAAAGCCGCTTCGCTTTCCTTGCTCTCGGTAATGTTGGTGGCGATTCCACGCCATTCGATCACGCCTGAATCAAAGCGATGCGGGGTCGAACGCATATTGATCCACTTACGTCTGGCTCGCCCACGAGTGAGACCTTCCCAATTCAGAAGCTCCTCACGCGTAGCGGACTTACGCAAGGCATTTTCCAGATTTTTTCGCTCGTCGGCGTCAAAGGCATCAAACAATCGCCCTGCTGACGCCAGAAGTTCCTGCTGCTTGAACCCAAATAGCTTCGTACATCCCTCGCTGACGTACAGAAAACGGTATTCGCCCTGTGCATCACGTCGTAGCTGGAACAGCATACCCGGTAGATTTGACGCCAGTCCTCGGAATCGTGCTTCACTTTCCTTCAGCATCTCCAGGGCGGCACGATGGTCTGCCCGATGGCGGGCTTCCCTAACCTCACGTTCAACCGCCGGGATTAGCCGTTCATGGCGATCAAAGTCGATTACATCGCGCGCACCGGCTCGAATCGCTCGCTGAGTTCCGCGTTCATCGTTCGGACCAGCGATGACAATCAACGGTAGGTCGAGATCCAGTTCGTCAATCAGGCGCACGCAGGCTTGCACCGAGAGCGCGGATATTCCGGGAACGTACAAAACTGCGTCCCACGGCCGGTCTCGCAATGCCGCGCGCAGATTTGTGGGTGTGGCGACTCGGTGGAACTCGACCACCCTGTCTGCATTTGCAAAAGCAACACTCAGGCTCGCTACAGCTTCATCTGTTGCGGCGATAGAAATGAGACTGAAATGCGGGTTGCCGATTGGAGTCATTAGCGGTAGGCAATATTAATGCCATCTAAAGCTTGGAGGGCAAAGGATTTCGAACGAGCCGGTGAAGTTAATTCGAATGCAGGCGGAACCGCACGGGCCACGCTTCCGTTATAATTTGCTCGTGCCGGCATAGCTCATTTGGTAGAGCAACCGCCTTGTAAGCGGTAGGTGCCCAGTTCGATCCCGGGTGCCGGCACCAAGAACCATTCTGTTGAGCAG
>Ga0163144_10024279_pt1 | contig 11901 bp, 14 predicted proteins | sample OliLak19BULKMAT1_FD_123175 | JGI IMG/M metagenome (GOLD analysis project Ga0163144, IMG submission 123175) | Freshwater microbial mat bacterial communities from Lake Vanda, McMurdo Dry Valleys, Antarctica - Oligotrophic Lake LV.19.BULKMAT1 | ecosystem: Environmental > Aquatic > Freshwater >...
AGTCCCTGGGGTTGCTCCTGCCAACACAGTAATCCAGCCAGAATATGTGCGCTGGCAAACGGTGCTGAATGGAGCTGCGGGGAGTCGACGGGTAGGATGACGGGCTGGCTGGCCCCGTTTCGAATCTTCAACAGGATCTTGAATCCGGATACAAGCGACGAAGACTGCAGGCCTTGGAGCGACGTTGGCATAGCCTCAGACACTTGCTTCATCATCTGCTGCAGTCGGTGCGCGGCACCATTTCGAATCGACAGAGGAGTCCGGGCGTATGCCAAGCGGAGTCCGCCGTGCAATTCACACCACCAGCTTTTCGAGCCCACCGGCGAGGATGGCTCAGACAGCAGCTGCAGAAGGACTGTCAATGAGTTTGCAACGTGCCCTCCGGTGGTGAGGTACTTGGTGAGATTTGCCACTGTGAGGCTCGGAAGAGCAACTTGGCTGCTGGCCGATTCGAGAAGGCTGACCATGCTTTGCACTGTGATTGCCGCGTGGCCGGCCCACGGCTTGATGGTAGCTGGTAGCTCAGTCGGCAGGCCGATGGCAATACACACTGGACCGTGTGCCGCAAGCTTAACATCATCAGCAGCCCGACAGTCCATGTTGCTGTCACCCAGCCCGTTTGCTTCACTAAGAGCTCTTGCGGATACTGATAGCTCAGAGAGCTCGATCATCGTGCTTGCACAGTCATCGAATGCCTGCGCTGAAGCTGCTAAGCCCTCTGCTTGAGTATTCAAAACAGGGCGCTCAAGAAGAACACCCGTCTTTGATGCGGTGTTGGATTCGACGATACAGTCGCGAACGAGTTTGGCTGAGGCACGCAATGCGGTGGGCATCTCATCTTCTACAGTATCAAGCACAAAGTGAATAGTGTGTGGAGCGGCTAATAGAGAGGCTTGATAAGGACATGTGTTACCAGTATCATCGTCATCGGAGCTGTCTGATAGGCATGGTGGCTCACGCTTGAGCACAGCAGATCGAGTCAGTTGCTGGCGGTGCGGTGTTGTGTACTCTGCGCTGCGGCCAGCATAGCTGGAGTGCCATGCTTGAACCAGGGAATACCATGGCTGCTGCTGCATGATCTTCGCAAGCTGTGCCAGGTGACCACACTGCTGAATGCGATCCATAATTTGATGACCAGCAGACTGTAGGCACTCAGCGCTCCAAGGGGCTGGATTAATCTGCAGTCAGCGCGCAAACATTCAGTCATATAGCTAATACAGCGTCTCACGAGCTCAAGTACCTGACTCATCTCCAGCCCACCCGGCAAAGCCGACATGAGTGACGGCTCAGAGGTAATGGCCCAGCTGATCATGGTCTCTAAGACTCGAGTAATGGGACTGTGTGCGTCTGCGTCCAGAAGCAGTGCAGATCGATTACAAGAACTGAAGGACGACCTTCCTTGCGATCGCCGTGTGGACGATGAAGCACTGGAATCCGGCGTGGCGCCGGAGCTGGACGGGCCGCTTGATCCGCTTGATGCACCCGCTCGATCGGGAGACGAGTTCCAGTTACCATCACTTGCGCCATCGGAGGATGGCCCTCCGGATCGATCGATACGGTGGGACGGACCCGTGGAAGCCTCGCCAACTCTGGACCGCTTGTAGCACAACTGAAACGAAGCAATGCTCACCGGATTTGATGTTTGGTTCGCGGCAAACTTGATTTCATATGGATGAAACTGACAGTGTTGATCCGCTAATCTGCATGTAACCCTCAGCTTGACTGAATGCTTGATAGGAGAAACGGATCAAAGCACACTTACTCATTGGGCTCCAACAGCCGATATGTATACGGCCTCCTGGTGAAGTCTTCCAGCAGATTGTCTCCAGCACAGGCAGGAGTGAGGTTCACGATGGGTTCGGCGACCGATGCATTGAATGGCATGAGTTGCAGCGTCATGCGATTGACCGGATCGGACGAGCCGACTTTCTGGCAGATGAATCTGGCAGCCTGCAGCTGGTCTGCCGGCATGCCTGCAGGCACTTTCAGGCAGAACCAGGGTTCAGTACCGCGACTGACCCACCATCGTCGAAGCTCCCAACCATCTGCTAGGAGGCAAACCGCCTGACTCGCTGACGCACTCGATGATGCCGTGCTTGATTGTGCAGCCACCATAGATGATGAGGCTGCGTGAGCACCGCTATCAGCCAGTAGCACGGTGTTGCAGGTGCTGCTTAGGTGGATGCCATCAGATAGCGGTGCAGGGCTAGGCATCATGGACAGTCCAACTGCACTGACGCCCCAAGGCAGCGCAGGCGAGGCTGAGGACCTGAATATACGTCAAGATACAACGTGGAGGTTGAGACACTTCACGCCAGCAGCATCAAGCACAAGCCGTGAGTGGTGCACACACCTGGTATCATCATACCTAGCTTCGCTGGTGGTACTCAAGGTAAGCATGGCCACAGTTCCGGCTGCAGAGGCGGAGGATGAGGCATTCGCTTTGCCGCTTCGATGTAGCTTCACTCCCGAGAAGCCTCGAATCGTGAACAGATTCGACAAACGCTCGCTGGAAGTCGCCCTGGTCAAAACCACGTACACATGCTGGGTTGCACTCTCGTGTGCATGCCTGTGAATGAGAATCTGTCCGTCATCTCCGTTCCCCGTTCCGCGAGACTGAAGGCAGATCTCAGCACCAGCCGGAATAGCACTGGTGGATTTGAAGTGAAGATGGACGTGTTGACAGTGTTGCGCATCGACATAAGTGCTTGCTTCCTTTGCCTTGGAAGCAAGAGCTCGGCTACGCAGTGTCCATAAGGGCGTCGCATCCACAGTGCAATGTTGTAGCTTGTCGACTTTCTCAGGCTTCCAAACCGGTAGTGTTCGACAGTGATCTTGCAGCGATGATGATGAAAGAAGGAAAACATCTGCAGACATCAAGCACACGCGCTTAGGTTGACGCTTCCCTGGCATCGCTCGATCGTGGGCAGTGTCTTACCTGTATTCACCTCTGTGACGCCGTGTAAGGGGATTCGATGCTGATGGGCAAGAACGGCGGCAGAGTCTAAATAACAAGACGCAGAGTGATCAGATCGTCAACTGAAGTCGAGCATCTACAGCATCATGGGTCGCGACCGAGGAAATCAACTATGCCGACTTCAGGCCAGTCATACCGTGCAGTTGATTGGATCCGGCCGGCTGCATCGTCTCAGATAGACGAGGAGTGTGATAGTGTCCAGCTTCAGCCCTTGTACAGGCAAGGCCTGGAGGCGATGTACGGGTCAGCTGCGAGGAACTCTGCACTGACTGGTATCAACTCTTGCATGTACGTACTGGATCGGTTCTCGTCACGGCAACCCGAAAACAAAACAAATTCAGAAGCAAATACAATTTTTCAAGTCCCAACCAGCTTCGAGTGTGCGCACACTACTGAAGCCCCCCTCCCAGTGTACAACGGAGCGTATTGTTGCTGGATGAGGATCGTAAACAAAACCGGATTGTCGCCCCAAACAACTTTTGCAGCTTCGGATGTCGCCTCGCTAATGAAGCTCCGACTCCGGAATTTGGGAACGCCTCCTTTTTGGTGACTCATCGTAGTGCTTAGGACGTGAGCGTCGTTATATCAGAGACACCGCTATCTATTCGGCTGCCATACTGTTCGATCACGCCCTGCCAAAATGGTGTTGGCGGATCTGGGCAACAAAATCACCGCGGCGCTGCGGAAGATGCGCGACAGCACCGTGATTGACGAGACGGTGCTGCAAACTCTGCTCGCCGAGATCGGCAAGGCGCTCATTCAGGCAGATGTGGACGTGCACTTGGTCAAGGCTCTGCAAACCAACATTCGCAAGAAGTCGAATCTGGAAGAAATGGCTCCCGGTGCTAACAAGCGCCGCGTCATCCAGGGTGTAAGTGCAGGTGTCCGCTGGCGGTACGGGCTGCTTGACTCACCAGGTGTTGTGTGCGTTCGAACTGCTATTGCAGATCGTTATCAAGGAGTTGATGGGCCTACTAGATCCAGGAAGGGAGCCGTACACCCCTCGCAAGGGGCACTCGAACGTCATCATGTTTGTCGGTCTACAAGTACGATATGCTACATCCTGCTGCGCTACACATGCCGGCATGTTCATCGACATTATCACCTGCCTTTTTGATCGTTTAGGGTAGCGGGAAGACCACCAGCTGCACTAAGATGGCGTACCACTACAAGAAGAAAGGCTGGAAAGTGTAAGTGTGTCGTCTGCAGTGCAATGCGTGCAGCAGTGCGCTCAACATGTACCTTTGCCTTCTCGCACAGAGCCCTGGTCTGCGCAGATACCTTTCGTGCTGGTGCGTTCGATCAGCTCAAGCAAAATGCCGCCAAGGCGAAGATTCCGTTCTTTGGAAGGTACTACAGTCGTCGTTGATAGATTTGCCTGTCACGACATAGATCTCAGCCTGCGCCTGTGGCCACAGAATGGAGGAATCCGACCCAGCCGTCGTAGCAGAACAAGGCGTGGAGGAGTTCCGGAAAGAGAAGTTTGAGATCATCATTGTAGACACCAGTGGTCGGCACAAGCAGGAGGCTGCTCTGTTCCAAGAGATGATTGAAGTGCAGCGTGTCACCGCTCCAGACGATATCGTGTTCGTGATGGACTCATCGATCGGTCAGGCTGCCCGCGCTCAGGCTCAAGCCTTTCACAGTGCAGTCTCCGTAGGATCCGTCATCATCACCAAGTTGGATGGTCACGCCAAGGGTGGTGGTGCCCTGTCCGCTGTGGCCGCTACACAGTCACCCATCGTGTTTGTGGGCACGGGTGAGCACATCCAGGACTTTGAACCGTTCAATGTCAAATCCTTCGTTAGCCGTCTGCTGGGTATGGGCGATATCAACGGTTTAATAAGCGTGTTCGAGGATGAGAAGGTCATGGACCCCGAGAAGCAAGCTGGTACCTGTTTGCTGATTGTTCACATCACGGGTGGCTGCTGATTGCGCTGGCATGTGTTATCATAGCTCTGTACAAGAAAATCACGCAAGAGGGTGTCTTCACCTTCCGGGACATGAAGGATCAGTTCCAGACTCTGCTGAACATGGGTCCGCTGGGCAAGGTGATGTCCATGATCCCTGGTCTGGGCAACATCATGGGGCAAGGCCGTGAACAGGAGAGCGTGGCCCGCATCAAGCGGTTCATGTGCATCCTGGACAGCTTCACTGCTGCAGGTACGATGCTCGTAAAGTGCACTCATCTGATGCGCCTAGCTTATATGACCGTTTTATGCAGAGCTGGACTCTGATCTCAAGAAGTTTCAAGACGAGCCGACCCGCAGTACGTGATTTTACCGTCATTACACCGTGTTTCATCTGCACAACACGTCTTGCACTGTATTCGTATCTCAGTTTTACGGATAGCTCGAGGCGCAGGCCGATCCGTCCGCGAGGTCCATGAGGTACTGATGTGTATTTGTTATGCTACGATTGCTCTGACGCTTCTGCGCGGGACTTCATCATCATGGTCTGACAAGCATGGGCGTTCCTGTGCCGTTGTCCTGCTCTAGGTGTTAGAGACGTACAAGCCGTTCCAGAAGCTTGCACAGAAGATGAAAGGAATGGGCAAGGGTGGCATGGATATGAAGAAGATGGCTGGTATGTGCTCAAGTCAATGGATGTGCGTAGATCGCAACCGACTTCCTGGTTTCGGGTTTTGCAACTTCAGGTCCGGGAGGAATGCGCAACCTCTCCAACATGTTTACTCCGCAAATGTTGCAGCAAATGGGCGGCGTTCAAAACTTGCAGCGCATGGTTAAGCAGTTCGGTGGTGCCGGATTCCCGGGTATGCCGGGCATGGGCTGATACGAAGGCAGGGTCCGCGGCACACCTCGCGACTCGGCTCCCGATAGCTTGTGATGCTTTTTACGACCGATAGACCATGCTGGCAGGGACATCCGTGTGATTGTTCAGTCTGTTTGATAAAACACGTGCAGTTCACACCGGGCCGCTCTCTTGACCAAGCGCAGCATCCGCGTGTAGATTCTCCGGAAGCACAGGCCCATCGGAGGGGAACACCGTAACCTACACCGTACACCAAAGCGATGAAATCCATCAGCACAGCCACCTGATGACGCAGCACATCCTACATGCCGTGATGAACAGTAGCCACACCGTGACTACATCCAGAACAACCCAGCTCGCGATTTTTCAACCACACAATCGCGATATGTGAAAACCTCCACCCTGCTTGGAAAAACAGCTTACTGCCGAAGGCTGCTTGGGATTCACATGATCTGTTGTTCGAGCATTCGTCGGTCGAGCGGACAAAGCGGCGTCGTGACGGGTGCTGTCGGCCACGTCCAACGAGCGTGCTGAAGCTTCCACTGCTGTACAAGTCGGGTCCACTTGCGCTTCAGCCGATTCATCGACGGTGAATGATATGGATGCCGTATTCCAAGCTGCATAGACAGTCAAGATAGCGATGAAAACTGAGCAATGCCGCAATGCAAGTGCAACCTACAGCAGACGACTGCGTACACGAGTATACTCGAACCGAAATGCAAATCAAGTGGTGCGTACAGTGTCGAAATGCAACCCAGCTCAGCTTACCCAAATAGAGCTCAAACGCCTGTTGCAGCTCATCCCGCATGCGAGTAGCAGTATAGCGTAAATGACCAAGATATGATGCACCAAAACAGCCTCGCAGGACAGCGCGCAGCGCCCGCACCCACTCAGCGTCGTCATACAGCTCCTGCAGCTGGTCGCAAGCTTCATCTACGTCATCATCATCGTATGGACCAGTCACAACCGCATCAAATGCAATGGCGTTCATCGAGCTGAACAGCGCGTGCAAAATCACTGCACCCAGGCTCCAGCGATCCCCTGCCTCGCTCCAGGCAAACTCAAAAGAGACTAGCTCCGGAGGTCGCCAATGGCGCGTGCCATGCTGATAGTGCAGCGTGCCTGTATCCAACGGGTACTGTGACTGACCCATATCAATCAGACACACTCGACCACTGGAATCGTCTACCATCACATTCAACGGCTTCAGGTCGCCGTGTGACAGCTGGAGTGAGTGCAACGTGGATACGCGATCTGCCAGCTGAATTGAAAAGTCCCAGAACCAAGCGAGCGCCTCCTCGGCTACAAGATCATCGCGACGTTGACGCAACGAGACCTCAGACGGGACACACACCTCACTCAGCTGAGGGAACACCAGCGTGGCCATTCGAGGCGCCCGCGGATCGCTTGGCACTGGATCAAAGAAGAATTCCAACACAGGAACTGTGACGCAGTCACATGCCACATCGGATGCAGTTCCAGCCTGTGCAATGCCGCCACCAGCGCTGGTGGCCGATCGCAGCAGATGGTCAGCGCGCAGGGTGGCCACGGCTGTTTCGAATAGACAACGCTTCAAGACCACTGGTTTGCTGTCAGCGCGTCGAACGGCTCGCAACACCACGCTGTGCGGATGATTCCAAACAGCATCCCCTAAAGCATAGCGCGTCTTCAGATTCTCAAGGGATGAGCCAAAGAGCTTGAGAGATGCACTAGCTTCCGCGCGCACACTGCCAGCGTTATTCGGGCCATTAGGCCCCTCCTTGCGGCCAGCAACCTTCGTAGACGTGTGCTTAAGCAGGCTCACATTCCCTTCACCCTTGACGACGCTGGGTTTAGCCGAATGAAGCCAAGCTTGGAGTTGACGGATGATAGCGTAGCTGACGAAGAGCAAATTGTCACAATCCAGTTGCACATCCGCAGAAGGAAGACGGCTCAACTTTGCATGATCTAGTGGCTTGTCCTCGAGACTACCCGCAGCTACTTGGTATACTACGAACAGATCCGAAGCCAAAGCCTCGACTGCAAACACGTGAAGCTCCACACCAGAGACCTGGAAGATGTACTTGGGAGGATAGGGACTGGCCCGCATGCCTTCACGTTGACCTCCAGCGTCACCAGCGGCAGCGGGCATCCAGGCCTCCTGGATACGAAAGTTAGAGCAGTCCACAGCCAGACTACTGGTGGCTTCCTTGCACGACTTGAGAAAATCTCCTTCAAAATCCGACAGTCCCATCTTCTTGCTCTCCTGAATCACGATGGTATACTCGAATGTCGAGTCTTTGTAGGGAAGCTCCAGGATGGCGTGTCCGTCGGATGGCTTGGCGTGCTTAGCACTCTTGACCACTGAACGAAGTTCAGCGCTCGGAACAGACGCTGCGGCAGCCGAGCTGCATTCCTTACCATCAGCGTGAGGATTTGGACGACGCAGTGCCGTTCCGAGAGCCTCCTGCCGTCGAAAGCGCACAATCCCCTCACATCTCTCCGCAGTTGGATCGGCTGCTAGCAACACTGGCCACAACACAAAGCCCCACTCGCACACTGAAGAGTACACGCCTTGAGCAAGGTGCTCGCCGATATCGCAACTCGAAAATACTCCAGGAAGTTGCTTCGAATTCATGCACTGCTCGCTCGTGCCTTGTGGCAAAGACTTCAGCAGATCATGCAGATGGTGCGATGACGATTGCAGGGCTAGGAGGCATTGTCGAACTTTTCGCACAACCTCTGTATCTGAGTCCGGTGCCCCGTCTGCTCCGTTGATTGTCGACATGAATGGCGCTGCCCTCCCAAGGCCATCGTCATCCACTGTACTGGGGATGGTCGCAGGATCGACGAGCACGCCACTAAGCTGTACTTGTCCTTGTCGAATCAACTCATTGAAGTAGACCCGCTTTGCCTTCACGTGCGCAATAACCCTGGCAGCAGCCTCCGCAGGTAGGTCATCACGCAAACACCGCTCTTGGAGGATGCGCATGTTGCGCAACTGGGCTCGAAGCGACGTCTTGTCCGCAGATGCGGGTAGCGGGTTTAGAAGAGTAGACAGTGTGTCACGTTGAAACGGCCACTTCGGGTTTATCGCCTTTTGCACTACAGAAGCAGCTGAATGTGACGTTACGCAGTACAACAGTGAGACTCACTAAGATATTGCCTGTGCGCGCACTAGGAGCACGCAAGGCTTTGAATCACGCATGACGTCAGATTCAATGCACTCACCAGACTCACGTCGTGTCACGATCCAAAGACGCACTCTACAGTACAGCATCGCTTCGAAAGGAAGTGCGCACGCATTCGGGGCTGCTCTCACGTGCAACACGTCCCATGTGTGCCCTTGAATCACTGAGTGCAAATCTTGTCGAGATATTTGCTTTGGCTGGGCATCTTGATCATCGTCTTCGAAATTGTAGTCGATCATTTCGAGGCGTCTCTGAACATGTAGGTGGAACGTTCAAGATTGCAGTTTGAAACATCTTTCATCAGCAACAGCAACCAGTACCTCCACGGGGTCGATGCGCAGCCAGAATTGATTGTCTTGCAGTGGAGTGCGCTTCATGTCGTCTACCGTATGCGGCTCTTTGAAATCGCCGCCGTCATGCGAACAGAGAACCACGAGTAGGCCCGGAATAGACATGTCGACCGAGAATTCGAACTCAGATCGCAAAATACGGATAGGTGTCGCATGAATCGGATTGAAGACCAGACGGGTATGGTCAACCTCAACCTTGCGAAACACGAAACGATTGATTGAGTGACCAGATCTCATTAAGCGACATTCAGATCGATCGGCTCGTTATGTCAAAACTGACGAAACCCGTCGTAAACTCGATCGGCACACATTGGCGCACCTGTAGATCCGCAAATCGAGCAGTCACTGCAACTACTGCACCAGTTGCGCCACTTTCTGTACATGCGTCATGATCAGCGCGCGGTGCCTGTAGACTTGCAGCCGCCCTCGGACGGCCGTGACTCTGAGCAGTCGCTGGACTTTGAGGCGGGAGTGCGCCATGATTCGCGGCCTTCGCTTCTGCAAATCTGGGGTCTACAAAACACACCGCTGGTGTGTTAGCGGCGCGGCCACTATTCACGTTGGCGGCATCCCTTGCACTGGCTGCTGCTGCCATCGTACAAGTCACTGGCACCCGGTACGGTAGTGGCTTGGTTCAAACAAAAAGGATCAAAAAGATTTTTGAGTTGAAGAAGTGGCGGAAGTAGTCTTCTGATCATCTCGGTACAACAGCACACCCCCTAAGCAGCAGTTTTTCTTGTTGCTGCAGCCAGTGCGCTTCGGCTGCCCGCAAGCTCTCTAGTCACGTCTGCCTGTATATTGGTTGCGTGCATATCGTAGCGTGCAGTATCATCCACCGTACGATTTGAAGGATTGCAGTTTGGAGCATCATTCTGACTCGTGTGGCCATGTCGCGCCCCATTATCCCGGCTTCCAAGCCCAACCTGCCTCCACCTCCAACTCGGCCGCCTCCCCAGCTGCCGACATCCGCATCGAAAGGTGCCATCGCTACAGCCCCGGTATCTCCACCGAACAAAGGCGTCCCATCGCAGCTGAAACCTCTTTCGCCATCCGCTGCCGCGCCGGGAATGAAGGCGTATCTGGACCAGCACATGAAGTCCAAGATTTCCGCCATAGATGAGCGAAAAGAACGGTACGCAATACGTGGCATGCTTGGGCGCTTTCCTGTGTTATCGTGTTCACTTGGGTCTGTAGTCTTCTCTCTTCTCATCGTATTTCGTGCCCTGTGAACCGCCCAGCCGTGAGGCTTTGGAGAAGCAAATGGAAAGCATGAAACTCAGTACCGATGTGCGCAAGCGCATGATGGGTAAACTGCAAGAAGAGGAGAACAAGTGCTCTCAGGAGATAAAGAAGAAGATTCGACTTGACGACTTTGACAAGCTGTCGATCATCGGTCGCGGTGCGTTCGGTGAGGTACGAGTGGTTCGTAAGAAGGACACGGGCCAAGTGTACGCCATGAAGATCATGAGCAAGACGCAGATGTTAAAGAAGAACCAAGTGCAGCACATTCGGGCAGAACGGTGAGATATTCGTTCGTATCATCTTTATGTGTGATTCTTCTCTCATAGCCATTCACGCTGCGTCGGTGTCGTGTGTCATCGCTAGCGACGTGCTCGCTCTGGCCGACAATCCATGGGTGGTGCGTCTTGAGTTCTCGTTCCAGGACAACAAAGATCTCTTCTTGGTTATGGAATACCTGCCTGGTGGTGATCTGATGACGATCTTGATGAAGTACGACATCTTGACCGAGGAACAGACCCGATTCTACATCGCGGAGACCGCTTTGGCTATTCAATCCGTGCACGAGTTGAACTACGTGCATCGTGATCTGAAGCCGGACAATATATTGCTTGACCGCACGGGCCACGTCAAACTCAGTGATTTTGGACTTTGCAAGGCCTTTGATTCGGCCCCGCTGCCATATCTTGAGCAGTACAAGGAAGAGGCGAAGCGCCAGGAGGCTGCGAACGCTGCCGCTGCTGCTGCAGCAGAGACCGACAAGTCCAAGGAGCAGTGGAAGCACCGCGGTCGCAAGCTGGTAGGTGCTGGGCCAACAGTGTTGTTGGTTTTCCTCGCTTGCTCTCTCGCTTACAAAGCTTTGTTTTCGCTTAGGCGTACTCCACTGTGGGCACGCCCGATTATATTGCACCGGAGGTGTTCGCACAGACTGGCTACGGCATCGAATGTGACTGGTGGTCTCTAGGTGTGATCATGTATGAGTGTCTGGTCGGATACCCGCCATTCTATGCGGAGGACCCCATGTCCACGTGCCGCAAGATCGTCAATTGGAAGAAGACGCTGGTCATCCCTCCAGAGGCTCGAGCTCGCATGTCTCCCGCAGTACGTGTTTTGCACAGGAAGTAGTGATGGTATGCTCTGAGCATGTCTGACGTAATGCTGTTGTGCTCTCTGTTCAGGCTGAAGATCTGATTCGCAAGCTGATCTGCGATGCACCGAAGCGTCTGACGTTTGACGGCATCAAATCTCACCCTTTCTTCAAAGGTGTAGACTGGGAGCGGATACGACAGACCAAGGCTGCCATTGTGCCCAACGTATGCTTGCAGCCTGTTCCTTTGGCCATGTTTCGTTCTCGGGTACTGATCGCTTGCTGTGCGCCTCGCAGGTGGCGTCC